>Ga0315288_10012469_pt1 | contig 10683 bp, 9 predicted proteins | sample YL17G11_20_MG_FD_203454 | JGI IMG/M metagenome (GOLD analysis project Ga0315288, IMG submission 203454) | Sediment microbial communities from Yellowstone Lake, YNP, Wyoming, USA - YL17G11_20 | ecosystem: Environmental > Aquatic > Freshwater > Lake > Sediment | place: USA: Wyoming | collected...
AGCAAGGATCGCGCCTTCGACCAGATTAGGATCAAGATTTCTCGTATTGACAATGGCAGCAGGTTTCTTTCCACGCTTCGCAAGGAGGCGAAGCATCATGCACCCCCCGGAAGACCCTTTGGCCTCAGGATACATTAAAATCTTGCCAGCCACACTTTCACCGACATACGGATTCCCTCTTGCCACAATCCTCCCTTCTTCGTCAATTTCGCCCTGAAAGGATATTGGATCACGCAAGACCAGTGCCTTACCCCTGGCTCTTCCAGGCAAAATGCCTTTGAACTTGATAGACGTTCCCTGCCCCATTTGCCTATCCCTCCCATTTCCCTCCGATAGCCGCCTCGACACACCGGCCCACCCTGTCCACTATGATTTCGCAACCGATCACCGTATGAGCATACTTGGCTTGCTTCGGGGAATCCGTGAGCATGGTGCGAAACATCGGCCCCGAGATCCCCCGCTTCTCCAGGGCATCGAGCCGAAGGAAGCTGAGCATTGGACACGTATCGCAGATGAGCACTCCTCCGGCCTTCCTGATTACGTCATAATATCCCATCCGTTCAGCCATCGCGAATGCCATCCGGTTGGTGCCAATCCAGAGCGCAGTGTTTTCGTGAACCCTTCGCCCCTCGAGCAATCCTGCCACATGACGGATCTGCTCAACCGTGTACTGGGGACAGCCCAGGAAGACGAAATCGACTGCGGGATCTTTCGCTGTATGCAATTGTTCGAGAGTCCTCCTGATTTCCTTTTCCGTGACCGGAATGGTGCCCTGCCTCTTGTTCCCATTGAAGGCACCCTCGATGGTCGGAGCCTCCGGTGTGACGCCCGGGATATGGTACATCGACACACTCCCGGACGTCGCAAGGGCGGCCCCCAGTTGCATTAGCTCCTCCTGTCGAGGCTGATTTATTCCCGTGAACACAGGGACGCCACTGCCAACAATCGAACCGACATAAAAGCCTACTGCTCCATAATCGGTGGGACTCCTCAAGTCGGCTTGGACCGAAACAACGTGAGTGCCTTTCCTGTTTTCATCGAGGAGATACCCGATCTTTGGATACTTCCCGGTCAGGGCTGCATAGAGGACGAAATATCCGCAACGGTTGGTTTTTGCCCCGAGAACGGAGTTGAAATAGATGATTGCGGCGGTCTCCATGCTGGCGATATAGCTCCCGGCGGGGGGCACATAGCCTTGGGTAAAGGGAACACAGGTGTAGGTTGATGCGATGCCCATCCGCCGCTGGATGCCGAGAAGTCTCATGTGTTCCTTTACCAAATCGGGCGGCGCCGAGATGGCCTCAGGGTTCCGGAGATCAACTGGAATGACTTCACTGCTTGTCGGCACAACAACCTTCGCGCCCTTACTGGCAAGTTCCTCGAGATAGTCAATTTCGCCTTCGCGGAGGGCCGATCCCGAACTCATATGGGCATAGATTATGTCCACCATCTCTTCGCCGTCAAAGGCATTGCCAAGTTTGACAAGATACGACAGAGCCAGGGCTTTGATTTCGCCCTCTTCGCCGTTAAGGATACGCGCCTCGTCATCGGTTAATTTCATGGGCACTCCTTGAGCCGAGAAAATCGCGTCGTCCAGGCCGGGTTACTTCCACAGAAGAGTTCCGTACCTTCCTCCGAACCATCGAAGCCAACGGGAAAACGCACCCGTCAGGGCAAACCGCCAATCATTTCCACCGGGGAATGTTGCCTCTCCTACTCGTCGCGCGTCCTAGGGTTCTCTGTCGCAGGGTTTCTGTGTAGAATCTCCAACGCCATCGAAACCAAGAACAGAATCCCGTTCTTCAGCGCCTTGTCGTTGAAGTCGAAGTGGGGACTGTGCAGGGGGGCGTTCCTCTCACCCATGCCCAGCCTGAACATGGCTCCCGGGAAGTCCTTTATGTAGTAGGAGAAATCTTCGCCACCCATGGAGGGGTTGGTGAGCTCGATCCAGTTCGTCGGGCCTAGCACCTCCATGGCAATCTTCTTTCCCAGGGCTACCATCTTGGGATCGTTGATCGTCGGTATATATGGCGACTCGTAGATGAAATCAAACGACGCCCCCATTGAATCGCATACACCCTTCACGATCCTCTTCACGCCTTTGACGATTTTTTGCTGAAGTTCCGGCTTCAGGTAGCGTGTCGTCCCTTCGATCTCGACAGAGTCAGGAATCACATTGGCGTTTGTCCCGCCGGAGATACGGCACACGCTCACAACCGCGGCATCCAACGCGCTCACTTCGCGTGAGGCGATAGACTGCAGGGATTCAACGATCCGTGCGGCTGTCAAGATTGGATCAATGCATTCCTCAGGACGTGAACCATGCGCCCCTTTGCCCTTTACCTTGATCGTGAAAAAGTCTGAGGCTGCCAGCAGGACGCCCGGTTTTGACGCGATGATGCCTCCGGGTATGCCACTCCAAGCATGCAAGGCAAAAACCGCGTCAGGTCGAGGGGCTCGAAGGGCGCCCCTCTGGACAAGCTGCTTGCCCGCCGCGACTATCTCTTCGCCCGGTTGGAACACAAATCGCACAGACCCCTGGATTTCGTCCCTCATTTTGCCCAAGACGAGCGCTGCTCCCAAAAGCATTGCAGTGTGACCATCATGACCACAGGCGTGCATATAGCCATTTCGCTTTGATGCATAGGGAAGCCCGGTCTTTTCCTGCAACGGGAGTGCATCCATATCGGCGCGAAGGGTGACGTTCTTCCCTGCTCTCTTTCCCTTCAGGATGGCAATAACATCGGTCTCGAGGAGTGGCTTGAGAATTCCAATCCTGGCAGCCTTCAGTGTTTTTCTGACCAGAGCAGCGGTATCAAACTCCCTGAGCGCTATTTCGGGATTCTGATGAATGGTTCGCCTGATGTTCACAATATCCGGGAGCATTCTGTCGATTTCACTCTTCAGTCGCTGCAACCCACGAGTGCCTGCGCTCGTAGAGGCGGGAGGTACGGCAGTCCTCATCAGCATAAGCATGTGTCCTGTAGTAAATGGTCTTGAGGAAAAGTTAACCGCACTTGCTTTCGCCTAAAACGAGTATCATATGATCCAACCGTTTGCCAAGTTCGCACTGTGAGGTGACAGGGGCCACCTTCTTAGGAAGCCACGGGGCGTTCCGGGGATCGCGCGGTGCTCTCGGGACACCTCTGGTCCCTGTGAAGTCGCGGATCTAGCCAGCGGAGAATGCTCCGCATCGCGGGCGCTTGTCAAGCGGAATCCGGCTACACCCCCCCCGGAGACTGAGAGATTACCCCCCTGCGGGGAGGCTGATGGGGGCTTGTGTGGCGACCACAATCTTCATCCGGCCATAGGGCATGGGCGGGGCATGCCCCCGGGGGACGGGAGCGCGGGCACGAGGCCCTGGGGGACCGCGACGAGGGCGTCCTGGGGATTCCAAGTCCCAGCAAGAACCCCGAAATGCCCGGCGTGGGAATCAGGTCTGGCATGGGTGACATCCTTCCGTGAGGGGCAACTCCTGTCCATCGCAGGATCCCGGGAACTGTCATCCATGTCTGTTACAGCATACAAGGGCGGAACTCCATGTTGACACCAAGGGGAGAAGGATGATATCGGCAGACCCAGGGCAGCCATTCTTCGCGGCGGGTGGTGTGTCCAGGGGCCCCTCGCCAAGGAGCAAGCTGCCCTCAGCCGGGGATTCTAGGCGCTCGGTGGCGGCCACAATGCCGTTGATGCTTCCCGACATGACGTTCCCGGGTATCTCCGGAAAAGAAACGACCGATATTCCCGCCGATAAACTCCAACGCGGGCTGGCCCCTCATATCTCAACGGATTGTACAACCGCTGACGCATGTTGATCACAGAGGAGGAGACGACGATGAACCAGAACCCGCAGGAACATGAAGCTGCCGTTACTGGCATCGCCCGACGTGAGTTTCTCGCCGGGGCCGGCGCCCTCGCCATCGCCGCGATCGGTGGCGGGTCGTTGCTCACGGCGCCCAGCCGGTCAGCCGAGGCCCAGGGGGGCGGCGACCTGTCGGGCGATCTGGTTGTGTGCGTTCCCGGTGGCGCCTGGGAGACCGCGTTCCGCGAGCACATGGCCAAGCCGTTCAGCCAGAAGTATTCTAAAGTCAAGCTCCACATCGACCTGTCGACTTTCACCGCTCAACTCGCCAAGCTACGGGCGGCTCGCGGCGTTAATCCGCCGTTCGATGTGATCCTATTACTTGACGACCAAATGGATGTGGCGGTCCGCGAGGGTCTGATCGATCTCTTCGACACCAGCGAGGTGCCGAATGCAAAGGACATGTACTCGGTCTCTACGCCGGCCAAGTGGCAGAAGGACGGGAAATTCTACGCGATACACCAGAACTGGGGCCAGCTCGGCATCACGTACCGGACCGACAAGCTTAAGACGCCGCCAAAGGAATGGCTCGACTTCTGGAAACCAGAGTACAAGGGGCTGATCGGTATGCCGCCCATCAGCTACTCCATCGGCCTTCAGTTCTTTATTGCGACGATCCACAGCCTCGGCGGTGACGAGAAGAACCCGGCAGACGTGGACCGAGGCTTCGAAAAGATGAAGGGGTTGAAGGCCAGCCTCGCGCAGCAGCCGGCCGATGCCGGGGCGATCCAGCAGCTCCTGGAGCGAGGCGACATCGCGATCGTGCCGCTCTGGGATGGCCGGGCCCACGGCCTCGCGGCAGCCGGGCTCCCGATCGGCTTCAGCTACCCGAGCAAGCCCGGCCCGGTTGCCAGTGGCGCGGGTATTGCGATCCCCAAGGGCACCAAGAACCGCGCGGCCGCACTCCGACTGACCGATTTTCGACTTTCCCCTGAACCGCAGAAGGCTTTCTGCCAAGCGATGTGGTACGCGCCCTCCAACAACAAAGTAAGGCTGGACCCCAAGTACGCTGCCAAGGTGGCCTACGGGACGGAGCACTACGCCAAGTTGCTCTCACCGAACTACGATGTGGTCAGCGAGAAACTTGGCGAGTGGACACAGCGTTGGGCCGCGATCTTCACCGGCTAGACCGATCGTCCCAGACTTGCTGAGCGCAGCCGACGTGGATATCGACGTTCAGTTGCGTGAAGTCTCGATGCATTACGGGGCCACGCCGGTGCTCCACGACGTGGCCCTCGACGTCTACAAAGGTGAGTTCCTGTCGCTCCTCGGCCCGTCGGGCTGCGGCAAGACAACCACCCTGAACCTCATCGCCGGCTTCCTCATGCCTACCCGCGGGACGGTCAGCTTGGGTGGTCGCGTGGTCAACGACGTGCCCCCATACCGGCGTAACACTGGGATGGTGTTCCAGAGCTACGCCCTGTTCCCGCACATGAATGTCTTCCACAACGTGGCGTTTGGCCTTAAGATCCGGCGCCTCAATTCGCGCGAAATCGCCCGGCGGGTGGAGCAGGCCCTGACCCTCGTGCAGCTCGAGGGCTTCTCCACCCGCCCAATCCGGGAGCTATCCGGCGGCCAGCAGCAGCGGGTAGCCATCGCGCGGGCACTGGCCATCGACCCGCTGGTGCTGCTTATGGACGAGCCACTGTCGAACCTCGACGCCCAGCTCCGGCGGCAGATGCGGGTGGAGCTTCGCCGGTTGCAGCGTCAGGTCGGGATTACGACGATCTTCGTTACGCACGACCAGGAAGAGGCGCTCACCCTGTCCGACCGGCTCGTCGTGATGAACGGAGGCCGAATCGAGCAGGTGGGAACACCCGTGGAACTTTACCGAAAGCCCCGAACACCGTTCGTGGCACAATTCCTCGGTCACCCGAATTTCTTATTTGGAGAGGTCGTGGAGCGGCGGGGCGCGGACACCGCAGTCCGGGTGGGGCGTCAGGTCATTTGGGCGACCTCCGATGACCCGCTTGCGGTTGGCTCACCAGTCGCCGTCGTGCTTCGGGCTGAGAGCGCAACCCTTCACTCGCCCCCGCCGCCGCCCGATCGCGTCAACGCTTTACCAGGTACGATTGATTACACCATCTATCTCGGCACCACCGCCGAATATGAGGTCCGTTTCGCCGATGGCGGTCGGCTCCGGGTCGTCGAGCAGATCGCCAGCGGGATCCCGTCCTATTCGGACGGAGATGCAGTCGTCGTCTCCTGGTCCCCCGAGGATACGATCGTCTTGGCGGGCTCCCGTGAGAGCATGGCGGGGATGGTGTTGTGAGCCGGCGGCGGCGTCAGCGGCTGGCGGTGGGCGGGTTGCTCGCCCCTGCAGTGATACTCCTAGTCCTCGTCTTCGTTCTCCCATCCGTGGATCTCTTCCGGCTGAGCCTGGCGTGGATGGACTCGCAGCGCTCCATCCATCCCGATGTGTCCTTCTCGAACTACCGGGAGTTCGCAGTGAACCCCTATTTCCACCGGATGGTCTGGGGCAGTCTCAAGCTGACCGTCTGGGTGGCATGTCTCTGCCTGCTGCTGGGGTATCCGGCCACCTACTATATGGTCCACATCGGCTCTACGACCTACCGGACCATCCTCTATGCGATTGTGGTCTCGCCGCTCCTCATCAGCGTCATCGTGAGAACGTACGGCTGGGTCGTCCTCCTTGCCAACAACGGTGTCGTGAACGGCACTCTCTTGGCGCTCGGGTTGGTCGACCGACCGATCCGCATGCTGGGCACGTTCGGATCGGTGATTGTTGCAACCGTCCATGTACTCCTGCCGTTCATGATGCTGCCGATCGCGAGCGCACTCCAAGGGCTCGATCCCGCGCTCGAACGGGCGGCCCAGAGTCTCGGCGCGACCCCGCTCCAGACGTTCTGGCGGGTGACGCTGCCCCTCAGCATGCCGGGTGTCCTCGCAGGCACCAGCCTGGTGATCGCGCTGACGCTCGGAATCTTCATCACGCCGCTCCTCGTCGCGGGGCCCCTCCAGCCGCTCTTCGCGATCGGAATCTATTACGTGACGCTCAGCCAGCTTAACTTCCCGCTGGGAGCCGCGCTGTCCTTCATCCTCCTCGTGTTCACGCTGGCGGTGATCGGACTCGTAGGCCGCCTGTTGGGAATCATCAACCGAAACGTCGTCTGATGCGCCGATACCTCCGACCCGCCACAGCCCTGAATGTCTTCAGCGTGCTGGTCTATCTATTCCTGCTCGCGCCGCTCGTTGTTGTCGTACTCGCCTCCTTCAACTCCGCAGACTTCCTATCGTTCCCGCCGAGCGGGTTCTCCTTGCGCTGGTACCAATCCCTTTGGGAAAGCGAAGTCTGGGGGGACTCGTTCCGACTGAGCCTCATCGTGATGGCGGTGGTAACCCCGCTCGCCCTCCTGATCGGAACCCTCGCGGCGTATGCCCTCGTGCGCTACTCCTTTCCGGGGAAGGGACTGATCACGACGCTGATCATGGCCCCCATGGTGATGCCCCAGATAGTCCTGGGTATCGCGCTGCTAACCTACTTCAGCGCCCTCGGGTTGCTCGACTCGCTGGTCGGGCTGGTCCTCGGCCACTTGGTCGTCACCCTCCCGTTCGCAGTCCGGCTGGTTTCGATCAGCGTCCACAATCTCGATCCAACGCTGGAGAGGGCGGCACAGAACCTGGGCGCGACCCCCCTTCAGACCTTCCGATTGGTGACGTTGCCCCTCCTCCGGCCGGGGCTGGTGGCCGGCGCGATCTTCGCGGCGATCCTTTCATTCGGCGAGCTGGCCGTGACGCTCCTGATCGCCGGGGCCAGGACGACGACCCTGCCGCTGCGGATCTTCAACTACACCGAGTACAATTTCGATCCGACCATCAACGCGGTCTCAACGATCTTCGTGCTGCTCGCGTTGGTGCTGATCATCGTCCTAGACCGGCTCATCGGGCTGGTCCGGATGGGCTGACTGCGGAAGAGCGCGGAGGGGGGGGCCTCGGCGGACGGCTCACCTGGACTTCGGCGTGCTGAGCGGGAGGTACGCGCGGCTTGCCGAGGTGCCGCGGTTGATCCCGAACACCTCACCGGTTACGTAGTCGGCAAGTGGGGAGGCGAGAAACAGCGCCATGCTTGCGACAAAAAACGCTGTCGGACACCCGTTTGCGGCTAAGTGCCTGATTCGGCGAGGGCAGACTTCGAATTCCTTCGGGGAGGAAGGACAGGAAGGCTAAACGGCCAGGTATTTGCTGAGGATGGACTCGTTCTTCCCATACGGAGGTCATGGTTCCTCCGAACCGGATGAGGCCCTTCTCCAGGATGTAGCCCCAATCAGCCATGCGGCGGCAGAACTTCACGTTCCGATCCGCCAGCAAAAAGCCCCGACGAAGGAGAGTCGCCGGGGCATAGCGCACGGAAAGAACGCGAAGGTCAGTCGGCCATCGTGGCCATGAGATTCGAGAGTAGCAGCCGCTCCACCGGCTTTCCACCCACGATGTGCTGGTCCACGATCTCCTCGACATCCTTCACTCCAACGCGGCCATACCAGATGCCCTCGGGATAGACCACCACCGACGCCCCAAAGTTGCAGGGTCCGAGGCACGTGGTCCCGTTCACGGCCACCTTCTCCCAGAGTTGGCGCTTCTCCACCTCTTCCTGGAACTTCTGAAAGACCTCCCTCGATCCCTTGGAGGAGCAGTCCCCCTTGGGATGGCCCGGCGGCCGCTGATTGATGCACACGAAGATATGATGGCTATAGTTGAACACTGGAGGGCTCCTTCCAGGGATTGCCTCGTCCCTTGCCTAGCGGGCGCTGGACCGGCCGGTCTTGCGACCGGCCCCCGCCGGGGCCTTCTCGTACGAAGGGCTCATGGCCCGGAGACGCGTCACCTGTTCAGCTAGCCGCTCGACGACGTAGTCCACCTCCTCCTGGGTGTTGCCCCGGCCGAGGCCGAACCGGATGCTGGTGTGGGCCAGCGCATCCCCCACCCCCAGAGCCTTCAGGACGTAGCTCGGCTCCATGGAGGCGGAGGTGCAGGCAGCGCCGGAGGAGACGGCCACGTCCTTCAGGGACATCAGGAGGGACTCGCCGTCCACGAATTCGAAGCTCACGTTCAGGCTGCCCGGCAGCCGGAGCGTGGGATGGCCGTTCAGGTGGACGTGATCCAGGCGGGCCCTCATCCCTGACCACAGGCGCTCGCGGAGCGCGGTGAGCCACATGGCCTCGTCCGCCATTACCTGTCCGGCCAGCTCGCAGGCCTTACCCAGTCCCACGATGCCCGGGACGTTGAGCGTGCCGCTCCGCCGCCCTTTCTCGTGGCCGCCCCCGTCTATCTGCGCCACGAGCTTGACCCGGGGCTTGCCCATGCGGACGTACAGCGCGCCGACGCCCTTGGGCCCGTACAGCTTGTGAGCGGTCAGCGACAACAGGTCCACCCCGAGCGCATCTACGTTGACAGGGATCTTCCCCACCCCCTGGACGGCGTCACTGTGCAGCAGGACCCCGCGTTCCTTGCAGATCCGTCCGATCTCTGCCAGGGGCTGGATCGTTCCGATCTCGTTGTTGGCCAGCATGATGGAGACCAGGATGGTCTTGGGCGTGATCTCCTCGGCCACGTCCGCTGGATCCACCAGGCCGTCCCGGCTCACCGGAAGATAGGTGACCTGGAAGCCTTCCTTCTCGAGACGCTTGCACGAGTCGAGGACGGCGTGGTGCTCGATCTGGCAGGTGACCAGGTGGTTCCCCTTCTCCCGGTAGGCGTACGGCACGCCTTTGATGGCCAGATTGTCGGACTCGGTGGCCCCCGAGGTGAAGACCACCTCCATCGGCTTGCAGCCGATGAGATGGGCGATCTGGGCGCGCGCGGCCTCCACCGCGGCCTCGGCCGCCCAGCCAAAGGGGTGGTTCCGCGAGGCGGCGTTGCCGAACTGCTCCATGAAGTACGGCCGCATGACCTCGAAGACTTCCGGTGCCACGGGGGTCGTTGCGTTGTGGTCCATGTAGATGGGAAGCTTCAGCGGCATATGTTCTCCTGCAAGCCCACGAGGAGGCGATCAGGCAATCTAGCCGACGCCCGTCCGTCCCGACGGCTCTCCGGCGTCGAGAGTCCCTCCGTCAGCAAAGGTCAGCCTAGCCGAACAGGAACGCCGAATCAACCCTCAAGTGATTCCAATTTCGAGACGCTCGGGATCCTAGAGTCCGAGGTACGCCGTCCGCACCTGCGGATCGCGCAGGAGCTGCTGGCTCCGCCCCTCGGCCACGATCTGCCCGTTCTCCAGGATGTAGCCGCGGTGGGACAGCTTGAGGGCGCGGAAGACATTCTGCTCCACCAGGAGGATCGTGGCACCCCCCCGATTGATCTCTCGAATGATGTCGAAGATGGCCGTGACGAGCATGGGGGACAGGCCGAGCGACGGCTCGTCCAGCATGAGGAGCCTGGGACGGGACATAAGCCCCCGGCCGATGGCGACCATCTGCTGCTCGCCGCCCGACAGGGTCCCGGCCGCCTGGCTGCGCCGCTCGCGCAATCGTGGGAACAGGCCATAGACCCGCTCCAGCGTCTCTGCGCGAGCCGCCCGCGCGCGGTGCGTGCAGGCCCCCATGGCCAGGTTCTCCTCGACGGTCATGGTCGGGAAGAGCTGCCGTCCCTCCGGCACGTGGCCCAGCCCGGCCTCCACGATCTCTGCCGGCTTCAGGTGGTCAATGCGCCGCCCTTCGAACTCGATTGCGCCCGTCCGAGGGCGCAGCACCCCCGAGATGGTCATCAGGGTCGTGGTCTTCCCCGCCCCGTTGCTGCCAATGACGGAGACGATCTCCCCTTCCCGCACCTCCAGCGTGACGCCGTGGAGCGCCTGCAAGTCCCCATAA
>Ga0315288_10012471_pt1 | contig 10682 bp, 6 predicted proteins | sample YL17G11_20_MG_FD_203454 | JGI IMG/M metagenome (GOLD analysis project Ga0315288, IMG submission 203454) | Sediment microbial communities from Yellowstone Lake, YNP, Wyoming, USA - YL17G11_20 | ecosystem: Environmental > Aquatic > Freshwater > Lake > Sediment | place: USA: Wyoming | collected...
TGGGCGCCGATACGCAATACACCGAGGCCCATATTATGACGCAACTCGTCTGGCTGAAGCAGGCAGTTCATGCAGACCTCCAAACGTTGAAAGAAAAAGAGAAGCGCGGCGGCGGCGGTGGCGGCAGCGGAAATCAGAACAACCAGAATCGGAAGAAGCCTCCGCTGCCTACGCTGGCGGAAATCAAGATGCTCCGCTTGATGCAGTCGGACGTGCACCTGAAGACCGTCGAACTTGCGAAGTTCCATGACGGTAGGATCGCCGCGATTGACGCCGATACGCACCTGACACCTGAGCAGAAAGCGGCAGGCAAGAAGACCGCCGACGAGCAGACGCGCATGATCGGCCTGAGACTTGCCTCCGAGCAGTCGAAGATCGAGGTCATGGTCAGAGACATCATCGAAAACGCGCAGAAATCTAATTAGGAGGGTTAACAATGAGACACGTAATAACAACCATTTCAGCGGTTCTGATGCTGGCGGCGTTCGGCGCGCTGGCTCAGGCGGAAGACAACGCCGGCATGGCGCTTCTGACAGAGGTGCAGGCCCTGATGAAAGACCTCGCGGAGAATCGTCTGCCAGTGGGCGACTGCGGCGAGGCCGTGCAGAAGGACCAGAAAAAAATCGTTGACAATCTTGACGCGCTCATCAAGATGATCCTCGACCAGAACGCTGAGCAGAACGGCAAGCCGCAGGATTCGAGCGGTTCTCCGCAAGACCCGTCACCCAAGCCCGGGCCGCCACCTGACAATAGCGAGCCTAACAAGCAGGACGGTGGCAAACTTGGCAAGGACGGCAAGCCCATTCCGAGCGTCACGCCCGGCGGAGGCAGCACTGGCGGCACCGCCACAGACGGGTCCGACGCAGATATCAAAGTGGAAGATTTTTCGCTCCTTCCACCGAAGGAATTCGGCAGCACCGCCATGCCAAAAAGCGGTGTAACAGTTCCGGGTTATGAAAAACTGCTGGAGCGCTTCCGCATTACAATAGCGCGCGAAGCAGTAAGATTGCCCAAGTAATCCCGCATGAGACTCCGTTCATCTCGCAGGCATGGGGCGGCATTCAGTCGCCTCGTGCCTGTTTTATTTTATTGCAAGAAGTCCGCCCGGCGCGCCGCCGGCATAAACCAAAAGAGTCCTCCGGATAAGGAGGCCTCTTTTGTTTTTCGCGCCGCGTGTTCGATTACGCCGTCTCGCCGCACAGTCTGAGCAGTTTCACCCACCGGCGGTCAACCTCGGCCTGGAACTTGTCAATCATGTCCTTGTTTTCCGGCCGCAGCATCTGCTCGAAGCGCCCCTGCATCTTTAACCATTCGATGATGGGCAGTTTTTCCTTGGGCTTGTAGTTCAGTTTGTACACGCCCTCGTCAACCTCGTAGAGCGGCCAGTAGCAGGTCTCCACGGCCAGCCGGCACGTCTCGACCGCCTGCTCCGGCTTCACGCGCCAGCCGCGGTTGCAGGACGCAATGATGTTGAGGAACGTCGGGCCGTCTTTTTCCTGGGCCTTCTGGACCTTCTCCATCAGGTCCTTGTAGTTGTGGATGCTCGCCTGCGCTACGTACGGAATATTGTGCGCGACGAAGATCTCGGTCAGGTCCTTGTTGTATTGCTCCTTGCCCCTGTGCACCTTGCCGGCGGGCGCGGTTGTTACGTTCGCGCCGAAGGGCGTGGCGGAGGAGCGCTGCGTGCCCGTGTTCATGTAAGCCTGGTTGTCGTAGCAGACGTACAGCATCCTGTGCCCGCGCTCGAGCGCGCCGCTGATGGCCTGGAAGCCGATGTCATACGTCGCGCCGTCGCCGCCGAAGGCGATGAAGTAATACTTCTCGCCGACCTTCTCTTTCCTGGAGAGGATTTTCCACGCCGCTTCAATGCCGCTCAGCGTCGCGGCGGCGTTTTCAAACGCGCTGTGTATGAAGGAGCAGTCCCACGCGGTATACGGATAAATCGTGGTGACGACTTCCATGCAGCCCGTGGCGCAGGAGACGACGACCGGCGTCTTCGTTGCGCGCATGACCTGCCTCAGCGCGATTGTCCCGCCGCACCCTGCGCAGGCGCGGTGGCCGGGTTTCAGCAACTCCGGCTTGTTCGCCATTTCTTTAAGGTTAACTGCCATGTTGAGACCTCTAATGAAGTATTCAATGAAACATTTGGCGGAAGACTGTTAGTAGGGGAGCAACGCCTCCCGTTTCCCTCCGCGGAAAACATAATTATACCACTTCGATGTTGAAAAACAAGCCAACATTCTCGTGAGCATATCGGCGCACTCGGCACGTTAGTTGCTAATGACATTTGGGTTCCATAAGATGATGGCCCGGCAGGAAGTAAGATGGTGGGTAAGAGGCCCTAGCTACGGGTAGTACTAAGAATAGTGGGCGGGTTCCGGTGGGCGCTCCGGTAAAACCTATTGCGAACCCGCCCGGCAACCTACACGCGCAACATTATGTGAGCGAAACGGTTGCGTTGGGCAAACCGAACGAGCACGCAAGAATAAGGAGGTAGCGCATGAACAAAATGGCAGACCTTTACCAAGCCGCCGACTGGAAGGCGGAGAAGCACGTCCCCGTCATTGAATGCCCCGATAATGTACCCAAAGGGCAGATGTTTGACGTTACCGTAAGCATCGGCAAAGAAGTCGCGCACCCCAACACGACCGACCACCACATCCGCTGGATACAACTATTCTTCAAGCCGGACAATGACAAGTTCAGTTACCAGATCGGCAACTTCGAATTTACCGCGCACGGCGAGAGCACGCTGGGGCCGGACAAAGGGCCGGTATGCACGAACCACTCGGTGACGGCTCGGGTAAAACTGAACCAGAACGGCACGCTCCACGCGACATCGCTCTGCAACATCCACGGCCTTTGGGAGAACGCGAAACAGATTCGGGTGGAGTAACACCCGAGTCTATTCCATAAAAAGAGCCGGACGTCCACCTCGCCCGGCTTTTTTTGCGGACATGGTTGCTACACAGTGGCAACGACATCAAACTCTACGAGTTCCTTCTTTGAATTTCTTTTGCGCAGCGGGATTATTACTGTGCTGCCAACTCCCACCTTTTTCAGCATATCACGGTAGATTTCTTCTACAGGGATTAATACGTTGTAGAATTTTGAATTACCAACTATGTAGTGCATTTCACCACCATGTTTCATGAGTTTGACGGCTGAGTTGAGATGTTGCCAGATGTCCTCGAAATATTTTCCAACGTACCTTGAAAGCACTTCTCCGGATTTGGCGTCCGATGAACGTATTTTTTTAAGTAAACCGGGCAAATAGTCTGGGAAATACGTTTCAGATTTCTTGTTCCAGTTCGTAAGTCTGCTAGTGGCAATACCCCATGTGCCTCCGATCGCCTTCCAGTCCATTTCCCCCGCATCCCTTGCTTCTTTCAGAAAACCAAGCCAATACATGTAAGGGCGCAATTCTCGTATATAAGACATGCGATTAGGGTATGGGGGGGACGTAATTAAAAGGTCCGCACCATCATCAAAAACTGTTGGGACATATCGTGAGTCTGCCAACAGTATTGAACTGGCGTGAGGCGGATTCTCGGAGGCGCCGGCGATGACGAATTCCGCATCGTTCAAGAAACGCCTTTCAAACTCGCGATTATCTTCTTGAGTAAACAACGATAACTGTTTTGAGGAGTCAGTTATCTCTTTGAAGGACATAGACTGATGATTGAATGCCGCGTTCGAAAGTGCGATCATGGTTCGGCTGAACGCTATCAGGAGAAGATCAAGCGCCGGTCGGTTCCCATCGCCTATATTTCTGATTGCGTGCATGATCCGGCAGAGGAATCTCAATTTCTCAGGCTGCCACCACCTTTCAATGTTGAAAAGCGGCGGCAATGTATAGAAATCCTCCCTTTCGCCGGAACTAGACTCGACGACTTTAGCGGCATATCGCTTTGCTTGACTAATCTCCGCCTCACTGTATCTGCAAACCTTCGCGTTGCCGAACCATACCAGAAACGGGTTGATGTCGAGGGCGACTGCATGATGGCCGCGCATGGCCGCGCACAGCGCTGTCGTTGCCGTTCCTGAAAACGGGTCAAATACATTAAGGCGCTCGTGATGACGATCAAGAATTTGCTCTACTACTTTTATTGAGTATGCCGGAGTTAGACGAAGCCACCCATGCCGCCCCTGGGCTGTGTTATGCCTAAAGGTGAGTTCGCTGCGCCTCTTAACAGTGGTCTTTGTCGTTGGATGATCTTGCATTGTTTACTCTGTCCGCAGCAATGTTTCGAGAACTTTTGCGACTTCATCACGCAGGGTTGCGGCATGCCGTTCAAAAAAACCCGCGAGATCATAACCTATTACTTCCCGCATGAAATGGTAGGATGAGGTTTGGCTGGTTGCGTCATGCAATCGCCCAGTCAAAATAACCCAGCGTTCTGCGCGATAGCGCGTGAAAATATCGTCGTCTATTTGAGTCGAGAGCACGAGAACACAGGGAAGGTACGCCTGGCTGTATGCGGTTGCCGCATTGGCAATATCAGCGTTTTGACGTTTTGAATCCTTGCTCTTATAGCCTTGTCGAATCTCAAACACGATTCCCTGTAATGCGCGAATTATGTTTTGGTTGACCTTGAGATCCTTTGCCGCCTCTTGCAACCAGACAGAAATCCGCTGCTTTTTCCCGCGATCTTGTACTGCTGTAAGAGGAATGCGGGCGTCCAGCGATAGAGTACGGGATTTCTTCGCCTTTCCCTTCACGGTGTAAGACCACTTGCTCTCCCCCGGGGTCAGTCCAATTTCATCTTGGAGGATTTGCCGGAAAAGACGCTCACACCCGATTCCTATTTGCCGGTACACGCTTGTCATGCCGCCCGCGGCCTTATGCGCGGCATACATTAACGGGTTATCAAGTCCGAACCAGGCATAGAAGGGGTCATTGCGGTAGATGCTCTGAAAATCGCTGAGAGTCATGCCGCCCCTTGAACCATGCCCAAGTTTGGGCTTGTATGCGGCACAGACTCGAATCGGTTGGACCAGCATGTTGAGGTAAAAATCGTCACGATCTGTGCTCATATAATCTCACTTTTAGGTTTTGACGGCAAGTGTAATTCATTCCAGTACATTCTATGCCGTTGTGGGTATTAGGTCAAATGGAAAACTGCGCTTTCTCGTTCATATTGAAAGACGCGGGGGATTTGGTATAATTCGTGCCGCAATTGCATTGTTCATTTCAAAAAGCGCGGCCGGGGAGCGGACGCATTTTGCTCCGCGGCCGTTAAAATAGAATCGAGACAAGGAGGAGTTTCCCGCATGAATCTGGGTCTTGATATTGGCTCTGTCAGCGTAAACGCCGTCCTCATGGACGACAAAAATAATGTCGTTGATGAACTGTATCTGCGGACAAAGGGCCAGCCGGTCGAGACTTCGCTCCTCGCCATCCAAACCCTTCTCAAGCGCAACCCCGGCGTAAAAATCAGCGGCGTCGCGCTGACCGGCAGCGGCGGCAAACTCCTCGCGCGTATCCTTGACGCGGGCTTCGTCAATGAAATCGTCGCCCAGAGCAAGGGCGCCGGCACGATGTACCCGGAAGTCAAGACCATCATCGAAATCGGCGGCGAGGACTCGAAACTCATCCAACTCGAACGCAAATCCCCGACGGTCTTCCGCGTGAAAGATTTCTCGATGAACACGGTGTGCGCCGCGGGAACCGGCTCGTTCCTTGACCAGCAGGCGAGCAGGTTGGGCGTGAACATCGAAGGCGAATTCGCCGAACTCGCGCTCAAGTCCATCAAGCCGCCGCGCATCGCCGGGCGGTGCAGCGTCTTCGCGAAGACGGACATGATTCACCTCCAGCAGGAAGGCACGCCGGACTATGACATCGTCGCCGGGCTTTGCTACGCGATGGCGCGGAACTACGAGGCGAACATCGGCCGCGGCAAAATCCTTGAGAAGCCCATTGCCTTCCAGGGCGGCGTCGCCGCGAACAAGGGGATGATAAGGGCGTTCGAGGACACCCTGGGGCTAAAGCGGGGGGAACTGATTGTCCCGAAATACCACGCCTCGATGGGCGCAATCGGCGCGGTGATGACGCTCGCGGAAAAGGGGCCGCTCAGGCCGTTCAAGGGCGTCGGCGCAATCGAGGAATTCATGCGCAACCGCACGGCCGACGTCGAGTCGCTTGACGCCCTGCCGAAGCAGGACTATGAATATCATCTTGAGACCGATCCGCTGCCGGAGGGCGGGAAGATTGAGGCGTTCGTCGGCGTGGACGTCGGCTCCATCAGCACGAACGTCATCGTCATCGACCGGCGGAAGCGCGTGCTGTCGCGCCGTTACCTCATGACCGCGGGCCGCCCGCTGAAGGCCGTCACGCAAGGGCTTTACGAATGCGGGCAGGAAGTCGGCGACAGGGTAATCGTGAAGGGCTGTTCCACGACCGGCTCCGGGCGGTATCTCACCGGCGAATTCATCGGCGCGGACGTCGTGAAGAACGAAATTACCGCGCACGCCACAGGCGCAATCACGATTGATCCGGAAGTTGACACGATTTTCGAAATCGGCGGGCAGGACTCGAAATACATCAGCCTCGACCACGGCGCGGTGGTGGACTTCACGATGAACAAGGTCTGCGCCGCGGGAACCGGCTCGTTCCTTGAGGAACAGGCCGAGAGACTCGGCATCAACATAAAGGGCGAATTCAGCGCTCTCGCGCTCGGCGCAAAGCGGCCCGCGCACCTCGGCGAGCGGTGCACGGTGTTCATGGAGTCCGACCTCAACCACCACCAGCAGAAGGGCGTGGAGAAGGACAACCTTGTCGCGGGGCTGAGTTGCTCGATTGTCTTCAACTACCTCAACCGCGTGGTCGAGGACCGCCGGATAGGCAAGAAGATATTCTTCCAGGGCGGCACGGCGTACAACAGGGGCGTGAAGGCGGCGTTTGAGGCGGTTCTTGGCAAGCCCATCATCGTCCCGCCGCACCACGACTTGATGGGCGCGTACGGCTGCGCGATTATCGCGATGGAGCAGGCGGACGCAAACCCCGGCGGGCAGACGAAGTTCAAGGGCTTTGATTTGACGCACAAGAAATACGCGATGGACGCATTCGAGTGCCAGGACTGCTCGAACCGCTGCGAAATCCGCCGCGTGTCCGTCGAGGGCGAGAAGCCGCTTCATTACGGCAGCCGCTGCGGCAAGTTCGACGAGGAGTCGAAACACGCGAAGGGCAAGAACATCCCGCGCCTCTTCAAGGAGCGCGACAGGATGCTCCTCGACACTTATCCCAAGAACAAGCCCGACAAGCCTAACGGCAAGACGGTCGGAATCCCGCGCTGCACGCTGTTCTTCGACCTGTACCCGTTCTGGAAAACGTTTTTCACGGAACTCGGATTCCAGGTGGTCTTGAGCGACGAGACGAACAAGAACATCATCGACGTCGGCGTTACAACGGTAACGAGCGAGGTCTGCTTCCCGATAAAAGTCGCGCACGGCCACGTGATGAACCTTCTCGACAAGAAGGTTGACTATGTGTTCATGCCGAGCATCATCAACCTTGACCAGCCTTGCGACGAACTGGTGCATTCATACGCGTGCCCGTACGTTCAGGCGCTGCCGTACCTCGTGCGCTCCGCGGTCGATATCGAGAAGCGCGGCGTGAAGGTGCTCAAGCCCGTGGTGCACATGGAACTCGGCAGGGGCGAGGTAGTCTCCGCCTATCGCAAACTCGGCAGGGAACTCGGCTGCGCGTCCGGGGACGTGCGGAAGGCGATTGAGCAGGCGTTCGAGTATCAGGACAAGTTCCAGGCCGCTCTCCGCGCGCGCGGGAAGGAAGTCCTGGACAGTCTGCCGAAAGACTCGATTGCGATGGTGATGGTTACGCGGCCGTATAACGGCTGCGATTCGCGGCTGAACCTCAACGTCCCGGACAAACTGCGCGACCTCGGCTGCCTCGCCATACCGCTGGATTATCTGCCCATCAACCTCGAGGACGTGGCGGCGAGCAACCCGCACATGTACTGGAAGTACGGCCAGAAAATTCTCGGCGCGGCGCAGGTGATGCGCGACGACCCCCGGCTCAACGCGGTCTATATAACCAACTTCGGCTGCGGGCCGGATTCGTTCATCTCGAAATTCTTCGGGCGTGAACTCGGCGGCAGGCCGTACCTCACGATAGAAGTGGACGAGCACAGCGCGGACGTCGGCGCGATAACGCGGTGCGAGGCTTTCCTCGATTCGCTCAAGAACGTCAAGGGCCGGTGGCACGCGAGACCCGCGCGCACCAAGGAAATCGGGAACATGGCGCTGGCGAAGGATTTGCGCGTCTATATCCCGTTCATGGATGAACACGGTTACGTGCTCGCCGCGTGCATGCGGCATTACGGCATCGACGCCGTCGCGCTTCCCATCGCGGACAGGGAGAGCATGGAACTCGGCCGCAAATACACGTCCGGCAAGGAATGCTATCCGTGCATCATCACGACCGGCGACATCATCAAGAAAACGCGCCAGCCGGATTTCGATTCGGAGCGCAGCGGATTCTTCATGCCGACGGCCTTCGGGCCGTGCCGCTTCGGACAGTACAACAAGTTCCACCGCATGGTCCTCGATGACCTCGGCTTCACAAACGTGCCGATGATCATCCTTGACCAGACGAAGGATTACCACGGCGACCTCAACAAACTCGGCACGGATTTCAAGCGTTACGCCTGGAACGCGATCCTCCTGGTTGACATTATGCACAAACTCCAGCGCGAGGCCCGCGCCTATGAGGTCAACAAGGGCGAGGCCAACCGCGTTTTCAGGGAATGCTTCGAGGAACTCCAGCGCGTCGCGGAAAAGAAGGGCGACATCTTCGAGTTCGCGCGGCGCGCGGTGGAGCGGTTCAACGGCATCGCGGTTGACCGCTCGGTCCCCAGGCCGCGCATAGGCATCGTCGGCGAAATTTTCGTGCGGTGCAACCAGTTCACGAACGACTTCATCATGGACAAGATCGAGTCGCTCGGCTGCGAGGTAACGCTGCCCGCGCTTGAGGAGTGGCTGAACTACATTTCATTCGAGCGCATCCGCGAGGCGAAAGCCAAACGCAACTACAAGAACCTTTTCGTCGAGATAATCAGCAACATCGTTCAGAAGCGCGACGCGGACAGGCTGCACAAGCCCGCCAGGGGCAGGATTCGCAACTTCCCGCGCGAAGCGCCTATCAAGGAAGTGATAAAGATGGGCAGCCGCTATGTGGACACGACTTTCCGCGGCGAGACGATTTTGAGCATGGGCAAGTCCGTCGAATACGCCCACCACGGCTACGACGGCGTGGTGAACGTCGTTCCGTTCGCGTGCCTGCCGGGGCACATCGTGAACGCGCTCCTCACGCGGTTCGCCGAGGACTATCCGGGCGTGCCGATACTCAAGATGGACTACGACGGCACGAAGCAGGCGAGCGAGGAGACGCGCATCGAGGCGTTCATCCACCAGGCCCGCCAGCACATGGAGCAGGAACTCGCCCGCGCCAACAACCGCGAAACCGTGGCCGCGCGCTGACCATCTTCACCACAGAGGATACAGAGAGCACAGAGAATATAAAAGGCGTGATTAGGTCAAAGGTGTCAGGTCAAAGGTCAAAGCACGCGGAAGGTGGAAGCCTGGCCGGAGAGAGTGCTTGACAGTTCCTAACCTTAAAAGTACATTCACTACTGTGCATAATCGAGAAAACCAGTTACAGGGATAGTTTGGCCACGAAGAAACTTAAGGAGAGCAGCACATGAGCAACGGAAAGCGCTATGCCGTGGTCATAGGGGTATCTCGCTACGACGATGATCAAATCGCGAATTTGCCCTACGCAAAGAATGATGCTCTTCGAGTAGCACAGGCATTGGTTGCCGCTGGTGAGTTCAAGAAAGATCAAGTGTACCTTCTGGCAAACGACGTTCCCACCCCGCATCCCGATCTCCAATGCTCCGACCCGACCCGTGGCGAGATATTTAAAAAATTGCATTACGTCGCAGATAACGCAGGCCCTGGTGACCTGATTCTCGTCTTCTTTGCTGGCCATGGCGTTGAAGTCTCGAAGAGTCCTTATCTCTTGTCGTGCGACACGATGATGGATGTGTTGAAAGAAACTGGCGTTAACGTTGTGGAGATGAACGACGTCCTTGAGAAGTCAAAGGCCACGACAGTTCTGCGCATTTTTGACTCCTGCCGTTCCCCCTTCGGTGATACTCGAACCGCGATGGGGGGCATGACGAGAGGATTTGAGGATGCCTTAATGCACGTTGGCTCTGGATGGGCAAGCCTGTCCTCATGTTCGAGTGGGGAGGTGGCTCATGAGTCAGGTGAACTGAATCACGGAATTTTCAGCTACTATCTTTGCGAGGGACTCGAGGGAAAGGCGGCTAACGAGGACGGAGACGTAACTTGGGATCGTCTCGTTGACTACGTGCGTATATGCGTGGACAACTGGTGCGATCAACAAAGTCAGAAGCAGACGCCACATCTGGAGACTAAACTGTCTGGCCGTGTAGACCTGGCACGCATGAAAAGGGCTACGCCATCTGCGACCCCTTCCATCGACAACCCCTTTGACGCTCTAGTCCTTGCGATAGATCGACATCTGGCCGAAACACCACGCGATGCACGCAGCCTTACCTTCACCGATCCCAAAGAGTTAGAGTCCGTTTCACGCATAACAGAAGCGACAATTAAGAATCTTGCAGAATCTTTTCAGC
>Ga0315288_10012472_pt1 | contig 10681 bp, 10 predicted proteins | sample YL17G11_20_MG_FD_203454 | JGI IMG/M metagenome (GOLD analysis project Ga0315288, IMG submission 203454) | Sediment microbial communities from Yellowstone Lake, YNP, Wyoming, USA - YL17G11_20 | ecosystem: Environmental > Aquatic > Freshwater > Lake > Sediment | place: USA: Wyoming | collected...
TGTTTTATCCGCTCCATGACAGACTGCATGTACTTGAGGGCCTTGTCCTTGTCAACCGCGTACACCATGTAAGTGTTGTCGCTTCCCGGCTCCGCGGTGAGCCCTTCGAGGACGATGGTCGTCATCTTTTCCTCGCCGGGCTTCAGTTCCAGCGAAACCCATTCGTTATGAATCGTCTCGAGGGATCGCGACGGCTCCGGGTTGCGGCCGCCCTCGTAATAGCGGTACGTCTGCACCGCGATCAGGAACTCTATCTTCCGCGCCTCGTCGGAAGTGTTCCGCGTTCCGATGGTGAGGGCGACTTTCTCGCCGGAAAGATAGGTTTCCTTGCTCGTGATTGCCGCAACCGTGCAGTCGTTGATCCGGAGCACGCCCGCCGTTGCGACCGCGCCGCCGGACGTCATCACCGCCATGCCCGCCGGGACCGTGGCGACCGCGCTTTGCGCCATGGCCGCGCGGACATGCTCCTGCGAGACGGGGCTTTTGTCCGCCGCAAGAAACGTCCCGCCCACGACGAGCGCAAAGACGCAGACAAAACTAACAATCTCAACGCGTTTCATGGTACGCCTCCTTCCAATAAAAGAACTTGGATGCTGGCCTCCATTCCATAAGACGGCAAAGGCGCGAAAATGTTTCCGAAAAAATTCTCCCGCCGTGAGATTTATTTTTCGCCAACTTTTTCTTGCTTTATATACGGAACATAACCACAATTTGCGGCACACCGCTGGCATAAAAATTGCATAACTGCATTTATTGCCGTTAAAAACGACGGCAGAGAACCATTTCGGAAAGGAGCAAGCATGAATGTGCGCAAAATGATCCTTCTGGGTGCCGCGGTTATAATGCTCTCCTCCGCCGGCTGCCTGAGCCTGGTCGCCAGAAAAGCCGGCAGCGTCGCCTTCGGAGAGAAGAGTTCAACCCTCGTCCTCCAGTTGTCCGCGCAAAACCCAAAGGAGTTCCGCTACATCGAGGTCGCCCCGCTCACCTCGGAACTCGGCGCGAAACTCCCGCCCACGCTGCTTAATGATATCCGCGTAGACCTCATCAAGCAGATTAACGAGAACGAAACCACCCGGACGACTTATACCGCCGGCGACGCCGTCCGCGAAAAGCCCGCGCTGGTCGTGGAAGGCGTTCTGTACGACCTCGAAAAGGGCAGCCGCGTCCAACGCGCCGCCACCATCGGCGGCACGGCGTTCCTCGTCGCAAGGTACACCGTCAAAGACAAGGCCACCGGCGAGACGCTCGCCGTCTTCAACTCGCGCGGATTTCTCCAGGACAGCCTCTACTTCGGCGGCGACATCAACAACGCCATCCACCAACTCAACCTCGCCGTGATAGATTACATCCTCGGGAAACTCCACGAAAAAGAAAAGAATGAATGACGCCGCTCCGCTTCTTTCGGCTACAAAAGGGGTCTGACCTGCTATGGTGAAATGATCAAGTCAACCCCACCCTCCTTGCCGATATATAGGGCAAGGGGGAATCAACCATGAAAAGATCATTGACCAAGTCAACGCTCGCTTTCGCGCGCGTCGCCTGCCAGGTGGCCCAGGAGTCTTTGCCCGCGTACTCGTCGCCAAAAAGCCCGCATCTTTACACGCAGCATCAACTCTTCGCGCTCCTGGCCTTGCGTATCTTCCTCAAATCGGATTACAGAGGCATCCTTCAGACGCTCTCCGAGTGGAGCGACCTGAGGAAAGTGCTGCGCCTCAGGAAGAACCATCTGCCGGATCACTCCACCTTGGTCAAGGCGCAAAAGCGCCTTCTAAAAAAAACGGATTTGAAGGCCTGCTTGGAGCGACTTCCCGTCTCGCAAGCCGCGCAGGAGTAATCCAAGAGCGCTCAAAGCAGTCCGCCATCGATTCCACCGGCTATGAAGCCGGCCACACCTCCGCCTACTTTGCCAGACGCACCGGAATTCAAAAATCCTATTACCCCAAACTCACCGTCGTGTGCGACACGGAGAGCCACCTCTTCACCTCCGCCATCGCTGACCGCGGGCCCTTGCCAGACGACATTGAATTCGTTGAGGCGCTTCTCCTGGCCCACCGCACACTTCCTTTTGACGAGATGCTGGCCGACGCGGGATACGACTCGGAAGCCAACCACGCCATCATCCGCGACCGCCTCGGCGCCGGCAGCATAATTCCGCCTCTGCGCGGGCGCCCAGGCCCTCCAAAAGGAAAACACCGCCGCCAGATGTATGAATCATTCCCAAAAGAGCGCTACGGCCAGAGATGGCAGGTCGAGAGCGCCTTCAGCCAGGACAAGCGTCGATTCGGAAGCGCGGTCAAAGCCTACCAGCCACAGACGCAAAACATCGAACTGCTCATCCGGGTCCTCGTCCACAACGCCGCAATCATCCGGCGCGCCATCTTATGTTTTCACCATAGCAGGTCAGACCCCTTTTGTAGCCGGTGTAAAATATTGTTTTTTCGTACGTCACCATTTATACTTCCCCCATGAGAATCGCCATAGCGACAAATGCGTTCAAGGGCACGCTCACCGCTCCGCAGGCCGCGCGGCTCATCGCGGAGGGACTGCAACGCGCCTCGCGCAATTTCAAGACGACCTGCCACCCCATGGGCGACGGCGGCGCGGGGACCGTTGACGTGGTCGTCCGCGCACGCAAAGGAAAATACCGCTACGAGACGGTCAGCGGGCCGCTCGGGGACAAGGTCCTCGCGCGCTACGGCATCGTGGACGGCGGGCGGACCGCGGTCATCGAGATGGCCTCCGCCTCCGGCATCTCGCTGCTCAAGCCGCACCAGCGCAATCCCCTCAAGACGACCACCCGCGGCACCGGCGAACTAATCCGCGCGGCGTTTGAGGCGGGCGTGAAAAAAATCATCGTCGGCGTGGGCGACAGCGCCACCGTCGAAGGCGGAGCGGGCATGGCGCAGGCGCTCGGCGCGAAACTGCTCGACGGCGAAGGCAAGCCCATCGGCCCCGGCGCGGCGGGCCTTGCGACCCTGCACAAAATAGAATTGCCGGCGGACAGCACGATTGCGGAAATCAAGTTGAAGCGCGTCAAAGTCGTCGTCGCCTGCGACGTTGACAACCCGCTCACCGGCAAATGCGGCGCGGCGCGCGTCTTCGGCGGGCAGAAGTTCGCAATCTGGCCGCCCGACTCCGTCATAGACGAACTCGACTCCACGCTCGCGCGCTACTCCGAGATAATCCGGCGCGACCTCGGAATCGCGCTCCGCAACGCAAAATGCACCGGCGCCGCGGGCGGACTCGGCGCGGGACTCCACGCGTTCCTCGGCGCGAAATTCCGCAACGGCGTCAATCTCGTCGCCGAAATGACCAGCCTCAACAAAAGTTTCCGCGGCTGCGACCTCGTCATCACGGGCGAGGGGAAACTCGACTCGCAGACCGCGTACGGCAAACTCCCCGTCGGCGTCGCGCGCATCGCGAAACGCGCGGGCGTGCCGGTCATCGCCATCGGCGGCACTGCGGACAAGGGCGCCGACGCGCTGCTGAAGAAGGGAATTCTCGCGTATTTCTCGTGCCGCCCGGCCGCGGACATCAACGACATAGGAGCAGATGCTGGCATCAGGCTGAGGGAATGCGCCGAACAGGTGGGCCGCCTATTGCGCATCAGATGATTTGTCCGAGTGTTCCTCCCACCATTTCTTCAACTGCACAATTTTGTTTTGAGTAGTCTTATCGTCGTCCTCGTACGCTGGAGTCATGTCGCCAATATCCTCGCCAAACTCGCGCTTGATTATCTCGCGCAGCCTGTCCCCCGCCTGGCCGCGCCAGATGGAGTACGGCTCGTTCTCGATGAAAGAGATAAGATGCGGGATGACGTACTTGCCCATCTCGCCGAAAGCGGTGAGAATTTTGAAGCGCCCGTCGAGGTCGTCCTTCAACTCCGGCAGTTTCGCCTCCAGCGCGCCAATCGCGCTCTCGCCCATCACTCCCAGCGCGGAAGAGGCCAGATTGACCATTTCAAGGTCTTTGGATTCCATGAGAAGATTGACCAGCGCATCGCGCGCCTCGTCGCCGCCGATCTTCGCAAGCGCAAAAACCGCGGGAAGGAAAATCGGCGAATGCTCGTCCTTCATCGCCTCGAGAAGCGGCGGCACGGCCCCGGCGAATTTCAGGTCGCCCAGGGATTCAACCAGCGCGCGCCGGGCTTCGGGGACTTTTTCTTTCTCGAACGCCGCGAAAACGTCTTTTCCGAAATCCTCGGCGTGAAACGCGGCAAGCGCCTTCGCCGCCGCGACGCGGACTTCGGAGAGGTCGTCGTTCAGCAGCGGCGCAATCTTCGCGGCGCTGTCCTTGTCGCCCAGCACAACAAGAGAATCGACAGCGGCCGCGCGCACCGCGGGGCTTTCACTGAAAAGAAGCGCGCGGATTTGCTCGACGGCGTCCTTGCAGCCCTGCTGCGCGAGAATGCGGACAAGTCCGGCGGAAACTTTGGCGTACTCGCTGCGCTTGAGGATTTCGAGAAGTTGCGGGCAGGTTTCCGGCGCGGCCTTCGCCTCGAAAAATTTCACCGCGGCCATGCGCGTGTTGTAGTCCGCGCTCTCCAGCGCGGCGAGCATTGCGGGGGCGGCCTTGTCGGAATTGTCGAGAAGCGCCGCGAGCGCCGCCTCGCGCGCGTAGTAATCAGGCGCGGCGAGTTGCGCCACGAGCGCGGGAATGTCCGGCTCCTGCGCCGCGTCGTCCTCCGCGTGCGCGGCCCCAGCGAGAAACAGCGCGGCAATTGCCGCCGCCGCGAAATATGTCGCCATTATGCGCATCATGCGTTACCTGTATCGGACTCGTCAGACAGGTCGGAGACCGCTCTTATATACGGACTGAAGCCTCCGGCGCTTGCTACTTGCGCGGCTTGATTACGCTCTGGCCGTTCAGGTACGGCCGCAGGACTTCCGGTATCGCAACCGTCCCGTCGGCGTTCTGGTAATTCTCGAGGAGCGGGATGAGGATTCGCGGCGACGCGATGACGGTGTTGTTCATCGTGTGAACGAAGTGTACCTTGCCGTCCGGGTCGCGGTAGCGGATGTTCAGCCGCCGCGCCTGGTAATCGTGGTATTTCGAGGCGCTGTGCGTTTCGCCGTACGCCTTGCGCGAGGGCATCCACGTCTCGATGTCATACTGCTTCGCGCGGCCCATGCCGAGTTCGCCCGCGCAGATGCAAATCACGCGGTACGGCAGGCCGAGGCCCTGGACGACCTCCTCCGCGTTGGCGAGGATGAACTCGTGCAGGCGCGTCGATTCCGCGACATCGTTTTTACAGAGGATGACCTGTTCGATTTTCTGGAACTGGTGCACGCGGTAAACGCCCTTCGTGTCCTTGCCGTAGGTTCCCGCCTCGCGGCGGAAGCAGGGAGAGACGCCCGCGTACTTGAAGGGCAAATCTTTTTCATCGAGGATTTCGCCGCCGTGGTACGACGTTACGGAGACTTCGGACGTGCCGATGAGGTTCAACTGGTCCTTCTCGCAGCGGTACGCGTCCTCTTCGCCGCCGGGATAGAACGCCGTGCCCACCATCGCAAAATCCTTCACGAGCACGGGCACGACCATCGGCGTGAAGCCCTTTTTCATTATGATATCGAGCGCGTACTTGAGGACCGCCCATTCGAGGAGCGCCCCGTCGCCCTTAAGGATGAAGGAGCGCGTGCCGCCGAGTTTCACGGCGTGCTCAACGTCGATGATGTCGAGCGCCCCCGCGAGCGCCATGTGGCCCTTCGGCTCGAAGTCGAATTTTCTCGGCTCGCCCCAGCGCCTGACTTCCACGTTGTCCGCCTCGACGGAGCCGTCCGGCACGCCGTCCGCGGGCATGTTCGGGATGCGCAGCATGCGGTCGTTGAATTTTTCCTCAACCTGCCGCAATTCCTCCGTCATCTCCTTGTACCTGTCGGACATCTGCTTCAGCGCGGCGAGCGCGGCCTGCTTCTCCGCGTCTTTCAACTTCGTCAACTCGCCGGATTTTTTCTTTTGCTCGGCGCGCAGCGATTCGCTTTCCGCCATCAGTTTGCGCCGCTGGTCGTCGAGGGCGAGGAGCGAATCGAAGTCGATTGTGTATTTCTTGCGCGCGACCTGCTTTTTCACGTATTCGAGATTATCTCTGATGAAGCGGATGTCGAGCATTGTTTTCTCCTCATGTCGTCTTTGCCGCACCGCGGGCGTCGTAAAGGATTTTGCCCCGCGAAACCGTCGCCACAATCCGCGCGGAATCTTCGAGCGCCATTTCCAGCGGCGTCCGCGCGGAGCAGCCCTCCACGCCGATTACGGCCATGTCCGCGGATTTTTTCTTTTCCAGCGTGCCCGCCTGCTTTGCCAGGCCCAGCGCCGCCGCGCCGCACTCCGTCGCCATTTCCCAGAACTTCGCCGGGAAAATCTTGCGGTGCTTCCGCGCGAGGAACTTCACCTCGTCCAGCATTGAAAGCGTCCCGTTGCTCGCAAGGCTGTCCGTGCCGAGCGCGATGTTCACGCCGGCATCCATCAGCCGCCGCATCGGGTGGTCGGCGCGGCCGAAGAACCCGCTGCTGCGCGGACAGTATATCACATGCGCGCCGGATTTTTTTATAATTTCCACTTCCTCCTGCGTCAGGTAATTGCAGTGCGCCAGCAGCGTCCGCGGCGACAGCGCGCCGAGCGAGGCGAGGTAGCGCACCGGCGGCAAATGCGGCGGCTCCCACTCATCGAGGCCCACGCCGCGCTCGCGCAGGAACGCCGCGAGCGGGCCTTCGTGCCCCTGAAGGAACGCGGCTTCTTCCGGCGATTCCGCGGCGTGTATCATAAGCGGAATTTGGCGCTTCTCCGCAAGGGACGCGCAGCGCGCAATGAGGTCGGCTGAGACCGTGTAAGGCGCGTGCGGCGCGACTCCGGCGGCGAGCGGCTCGAACTGCTTCACCGCGTCGAGCCGGTTCACCAGCGTGTCGAACGCCTCCGCCGCGCGGAATTTTTCAAAAGCGATGACTTCAAGAAACGCGAATGTTCGCGCGCCGCTGTCCACTAGGATTTTCCAGCCGTCGTCGTCGCCGGAGACGTCGGCGACGGTCGTCGTGCCGCACTCGACCGCCTGCCGCAGGCCGTCGGCGAGCGAGGCGAGCCGGTCCTCGCGCGACATCGCGTCCTTCGCGGCGACGAGCGCGCGGAGCCAGTCCGCGAAAACTCCGTTGAACGGAACTTTCCCGCGAAGCGCGCTCAAGCCCAGGTGCGTGTGCGCGTTGACGAAGCCGGGCACGATGGCGCAATTGCCGAAATCCACGACCGGCCCGGAACCAGCGACGGACGAGGCTTTGCCGGCATCGGCCACACGCCCGTCCTCAACGGAAACAGCGCCGTCCTCGAAAAACTTCTTCGTGCTCTGCACGACGTACTTCGCGCGGAAGATCATTTTCTCACCCATTCCTTCCAATCGTCCGGGATGTCGCCGCGTTTGCGGTAGCGCTCCATGAGGCGCGGGCAGGCGCAGTCGCGGGCCGCGCTCTCCGCGAGGGACGCGGAGATGCGCGAGATTATTTCCGGTAACAGCGCGACCGCCTCATCGACCTTTCGCATTTCCTCGTCGGAGGCAAGTCCCTCGAAAAGCCGCCCCGGCTGGAAACCAGCGCCCCCGGCGGAACGCACACCCTCGGCGTAATTCGTGACGTAGCAGATCGCGGCGCAGCACATCTCCAACTCTTTCGCGAGGAAAACCTCCGGCACGAGCGTCATGCCGACGAGGTCGCCGCCGATTATCTTGAACTTGCGGATTTCCGCGGCGGTCTCAAGGCGCGGGCCTTCCGTGCAGACGTACGTGCCGCGGGTGGAGTGCTCGCATTTCATCGCCTCCAGCGCCGCGATTATCGCGCGTCGGAGGCGCGGGCAGAACGTGGGCGACTGGCGCACGAAGCCGATGCCCTTGCCTTCGAAAAAAGTCGAGGGGCGGCTGCGAGTTTCGTCGATGACGTCGTCGATGACGACGAACTCGCCGACGGCGTAGCCGGCGCTGATTGCGCCGGGCCCGGACCAGGAGACGACCTGCGTGACGCCGATATCGCGCAGGGCGTAGATATTGGCGCGGTAGTTGACGAATGACGCGGTCACGGCGTACTTGTCCTCGCCGTGGCGGGAGAGGAAATAAAACGGCGGAGCGCCGCCGCGTTCGATTTCGAAGACGGGCTGGGACCAGCCGAACGGCGTATTGCGCGGCCCGATGCGCCTGCCGCCGAGCGCGCCCTTCTGGAGGAGCGTGTACGCCTGGCTGCCGCCGATTACCGCGAACCTGTCGATTTTTTCAGACATGCGCGTTGCTCTCGCAATTATTGATTAGTGACCGGCTAATGTAAGTTGCTCCGATGCCGCCGCCGTGTGGCACAGCCGCCCTCGGCTGTGATTTTAGAACGGCGGCGGCCACACCCGAGGGCGGGTGTGCCACATGCTCCTGAAGTATCTGATCAATGATCAAATAAAAAAGAATATGTGTGAATTATATCATAGAGATTTGCGGCGCGAAGTGTTTTTGTGAAGCGCGGTGTTTTACGAAATGGCGCGGCGCTGAAAAAAAGCCGCGCCCGCTTGACGCGGCGCGCGGCCTTATGGTCAGGTGTGCGATTTTACATCGCCGCGGACTGGCGGCTGGAGTCCTTTACAATCATCGACTTCAGGATTTGCTTAGCGCGGGCAATGCGCGTGCGGACGGTCGCGACGCTCAGGCTCAGGTCACCGGCGATTTTCTCGTAGGAACGGTTGTCCATGTACTTCTTCAGGACGACGGCGCGCAGTTCTTCCGGCAACTGCGCCAGCGCCTTGATGACGGTTTCGTTGTCGGCGTTGAAGAGCGGCGCCTTCTTGCCGGAATCGTCGGGAATCTCGTCAGGATTGACGTCATCCATCTCGGAGAAGGACGCGACTTTGGCGTTGCGGCGGTTGCGCAGCCAATTCAGGCCGGCGTTGGCCGCGATTCTGGAGAGCCAGTGGGCAAAGATGGAATGGTCTTTGACCTCGTTCAGCGCCTGATACGCCTTCACAAACACATCCTGCGTCAGATCAAGCGCCTCGCGGCGGTCATGCGTGTACTTCAGCGTGATTGCGAAAACCAGGTCGGAATACTTATCCACCCAATATCCGTACGCATCCTTATCACCACCCAGAACCCGTCTGGCAATTGCATCATCGCTCAAATCGTTCTTGCACATACCTCCTCCATTGTCGAAATAGGTGTAACCATTTTGTGGATTAGCATCCTGACATTTTCAAATTCATCCCTCATCTCGCAAACGTCATGCCATTTGCTTAAGAGCCGCCACCTCGTCGGCCCTCAAGGGCAACAAAAAAAGTTGCCAAAACAGCCTGATGGTTATTTTGGCAACTCGGTTGTCTAATCGGACAGTCCACCCTATGGACGGCCACCGTTCCAAATGGTTCGGCTATTTAGACCCGTAGCTTTCCTGCGCCCGATACCATCGGGCCGACATTTACAAAATAACCAAACTTCTCCAACTTGTTACCATAATTATACCCTGTCGGACGGGCCGAGTCAAGGTGAAAAACGGAAAGAATGCCGCAAACCGCATTGCGCCTGTCCGCATGACGCGATTTGTCAGCGCCGGCGGGAAATTCCTCCCCTCGCCGCAACAGCAAAAAAAACGGTCAAAATAAATAATAAATGGGGTCTGACCTCATTTATCCTCATACCGGCATGGAAATAAATGGGGTCTGACCCCATTTTTTGGCGGGCGGGGAAATTTTTCGCTTGACAATGCACGTTTTATGGTGTATACTATGCACATTCGGCAGTGTTCGGCGGGCGGAGCGCCGCCGCGAGGCGGTGGCCCGGCGAACGGGGCGCTTCTTTTACGAAAGGCCTTACAATGAACGGGAACGATACGATACTGGAGAAGGAAGCGGAGCAAAACGGCCCAAAAACAAACGGCGGCGATTCACAATCGCACGGGACCGGGCCGAAAGCGGACGAAAGCGGTCCAAAACCGGACGCAGGCGGGCAAAAAGCACCGCCTGCCGCAAGACGCGCGACACGCCTTGCGCTTGAGCAGGATGCGATAGTCCTGCGCGAGGAGATCGGGGAGGGTCTCAGCGTAATGGAAATCTGCGCCCGGCACGGCTGGACGCGCAGCGCATACCACCGCCGCGCGCGCCAGGCGCATAGAATGGCCGTGGAGGAATACAACGACGACCGCGCATTCCTCATCTACCTCAAGCGCGAGGCGCGCTACCGCCGCCTCCAACGGCAGGTGGAAGCCCGCCTGCAACAGCAGGAGGTCCGCGCCGCAGAGGCCAATCAGGCTCCCGCGGACCCGCGCAAGGAGGCCGCTCTCATAAATTCCTCGCTAAAGATGTTCGAATTCATCGCGTCCTGCGAAGACAAGATATACCAATGCGCCAGGAAAATGAATTTCGTCGCGTCCGACCTTGCGAATAGGGAGGAAAGGGAGGAGAATGCATACAATCCTCTCAAAGCGAACTTCATGAAGGTCTTGTTGCGTGGGGAGAAAAAATCCCGCAGGAAAAATCGCTAAGATGTGTCGCAAAGTGTCGCAAAACCGGGGGCGTTTATGACGTAACTCTACGCGCCGTATGGATTGCCTTATGCGTACGCTATTGGCGCGGAAGGCCGATTTTGCGGGCAATAACGCGCAAAAGGCGCGCAATTCCGTGCAAAATGCGTGATTCGCCGCTGAAAAATGGCGCCAACTAAAAAATTGTACCTGGTACA
>Ga0315288_10012473_pt1 | contig 10681 bp, 9 predicted proteins | sample YL17G11_20_MG_FD_203454 | JGI IMG/M metagenome (GOLD analysis project Ga0315288, IMG submission 203454) | Sediment microbial communities from Yellowstone Lake, YNP, Wyoming, USA - YL17G11_20 | ecosystem: Environmental > Aquatic > Freshwater > Lake > Sediment | place: USA: Wyoming | collected...
AGCTATGTGGCAATTGGCGGCCTCGGGTTCGGGCCCTTGCTGGCGCAGGTACTCGCCGGGCTGGCGGCGGTTGCCGGTCACAACTGGTCGGTCTTCCTGGGTTTCCGGGGCGGGAGCGGCGTCGCCACCTTCTTCGGCGGCTGGTTTGCGCTATTCCCGATGGTTGCCCTGTTCGGCGGCGAGATTGTTGTCCTGGGCGCGGCTTCCACGCTTTTCGTTTCGCTCGGTTCGATTGCCGGCGCCGTGGGCACATACGCCATCGTCCTGCCTTTGACGATTTTTAGCGGTCTGCCCTTCGAGTACCTCATCTATGCGCTGGTGGGTACCGGCATGATAATTTACACACACCGGGGCAATATCCACCGCCTGCTGGCCGGCAAAGAGCGCAAGCTGGGGGACAAGGTGGAACGTTCAGCGCCGGCCCCCGAGCAGGCGAAGGGGTCGTAGGTGCCCCGTCTCGCCATCATCGGCGCGACCACCTGGGGCGCCACCCTCGGCGTAACCCTGGCACAGAAGAGGCACGACGTCCGTCTGCTTGCCCGCTCCGAAGATGAAGCCCGGCGCATGCGCGCCAACAAACTCTACAATCTCCCCCTGCCTGGCGGGAAATTTCCCACCCGTCTATCATTCACCGGTTCCGCGGAAAAGGCACTTGCGGATGCCCGTGCGGTGGTGCTCGTGGTGCCCGCACAGAGCATGCGCCAGAATGTACGCCAGATTGCGCCTTACGTCACGCCATCGATGCTCGTGGTCAGCGCATCCAAGGGACTGGAGATTGAAACGGGCAAGCGCATGACACAAATTATCGCCGAGGAACTTCCCGCGGCTTGCCAGCGCAATATCTGTGTGCTTTCGGGCCCCAACCTGGCGAAGGAAATCCTGGGGGAGCACCCGGCGGCCACCGTCGCCGCCGCCGAAGACCTGGAAATCGCCAGGGCGGCGCAACGGCTCTTAAGCACGCCGCAGCTCTGCGTCTACACGAACACGGATGTGGTGGGTGTCGAGCTGGGTGGGGCGCTGAAGAATATCATCGCGCTGGCGGCGGGTATGGCCGACGGGTTGGGTTACGGCGATAATGCCAAGGCGGCGCTGATGACCCGCGGCTGGGCGGAGATAACCGCGCTGGGCGTGGCGCTGGGAGCAAACCCGCTGACATTCTCCGGGCTGGCAGGTCTGGGCGATTTGTTTGCCACATGCGCCAGTCCGCTGAGCCGCAACCACCACGTGGGCATGGAAATTGCCAGGGGGCGGAAGCTGGCAGACATTACCGATGAAATGGACAACGTGGCTGAGGGCGTGGGGACGACAGTGGCGGCCTGGAAGCTGGCGGAAAAGCTGGGCCTGGGCATGCCCATTACAGAGAAGATATACCGGGTGCTCTACGAGGGACTGGAACCCCGGCAGGCGGCTCTGGACCTCCTGAATGCGGAGACCCACCACGAGCTCGATGGCAGGAAGTGGCGTTTGCTGAAGGCAGTGAGGAAGAATAAACCCCAGGCTTCAAACTCTAAATTCTAGACAAATATTAAAGCCAAATGGGGAAGCGGCCACCTCTTGCTTTGTCACTCTGAACGAAGCGAAGAGTCTCATCGCTCACGGAGTCAGCCCCTGGACGTCACTGAACATCCGTTGACACAGTGTATACCAAACGTATACAATATGAGTTGAGGGTTGCACAATGTTCTTCATTGATGCACTGGAAATTGACGACCAAATTCTGGAGAAGATAGAGGGTAAGCACGATATCAGGTTTGAAGAAGTGGAAGAAGCTTGTTACCGAGAAGACGTGCACGTAAGAAGAGGCAGAGATGGCTTGTACAAGCTCTTCAGCCGAACCAATTCGGGACGGTACGTACTGGTGGTACTCGTGCACCGAGGCGGACGGACATGGAAAATTGCGACCGCCCGCGATATGACAGACAGTGAAAGAAACCTGTATGGCACTGCAAGGGGAGGGCGTTAGATGAAAGAAGACAATTTGGATAGAGAAATCGAGAACATTGACCAAGGCGGCAGCGCCTGGAAAGATGACGACGAAGTCGTTCAGGTGCAGGTCAAGAAGCCACTGGATAAAGTGATTCCGGTGCGGCTGTCTTCGGACAAATGGGAAGAACTGCGAAAAGAAGCCCGCGAACTGGGCATAGGACCGACTACCCTCGCTCGGATGTGGATACTCGAAAGACTGCGAAAGAAAGTGAGGGTCTAAGGAACATGGGCGTGCTTCGTCACCCTGAGCTTATCGAAGGGTATCGGGGTGGGGCGCTTCTTTTGAGGCAGCGGTGAAGGTATCAGTGAAAAGGATTGCTGCCTTTTCCTCTCCCCGATATTCTTCACTGCGTTTACCCTGAGTGATACCGAAGGGTTCAGAATGACATCTCGGACCTACTTTCTCTCCACCACCCCCGCAATCCCGTGCCCGCCGCCACCGCAGATTGTCAACAGGCCGTAGCGCGCGTTCCGCCTCTGCATCTCGTACAGAAGGGTGGTCATGCGCATGCCGCCGGTGGCGCCGATGGGATGCCCCAGGGAAATGCCACTGCCGTTGACATTGACCTTCTTATCGATATCCTCCGGCTTCAAGCCCATCAGCTTCACGTCCGCGAGCAATTGCGCCGCGAAAGCCTCCTGCACCTCTATCAGGTCGATGTCATTGATGGTAAGGTTCGCTTTCTTGAGCGCCTTGTTTACGGCCACCGGCACGGCGGGATAGGTTAGGGTGGGATCGGCGCCCGCCACGCCAAATCCGGTGACGTACGCCAGCGGTTTAACGCCACGCGATTTCGCCTTTTCTTCACTCATGAGCACCAGCGCCGCCGCGCCATCATTTTCGCTCGACGAGTTGCCGGCCGTGCAAACGCCACCCTGGTAAACGGGCCGCAGTCGCGCCAGCGCCTCCAGTGAAGTATCGCGCCGTGGCGTCTCATCCATCTGCTGGAGCACCTGTTTGCCTTTCTCCTCGACGGGGACGGGCACCACTTCCTCCTTGAATTTGCCGGAGTCCCAGGCGGCAATGGCGCGCTGGTGACTGCGCAGTGCCCACTTGTCCACCTGCTCGCGGGTAATGCCCTCGTTCTTTGCCGCAGTTTCGGCCCAGGTCATCATCGAGTTTAGCTCCCCGAATCTATCGATGGGCTGGTGCATAGGGCGACCGCGCTGAATCCTGTCATAGAACGGGATGCCCCATAGAGACTGGCTCCCGTGTTGCCTCGGGAAAAACCCCCATTTGGGGTCGGTTTTGCCACCCACGCCCCACTTTATGTAGTCGCCGGGGACATAGAACTCGGCGCGGCTCATACTTTCGGCGCCGGCCGCCACCACGATATCGGCATAGCCCGTCTGGATGAGCATGGCGGCATCCCACATCGCCTGCAGGCCCGCACAACAACGCCGGTCGAGCGTGTAGCCCGGGACCTCCACCGGCCAGCCCGCGACCAGTAACGCCAGGCGCGCCAGGTTCGGCGATTCGCCGTTGGCATAGACCTGGGCCATGATAACTTCTTCCACCTCTTCAGGCTTGACGTTTGCCCTTTTGACGGTCTCATTAAGTGTCAGGGCGGCGAGCTTCTCCACCGGGATTTCCCGGAGCATACCGCAATACGCCCCGATTGGCGTCCTTACCGCACTCGCAATGACAACTTCTTTCATTTCGCATCCTTCCTTTGTCGTATTCAAACAGCCGTGCTTATTTTAGCAGATTTGGCGGGAGGTAGTCACAGTTCACAAGCGAATGTTTCCGGCACTGCATAGATACCGATGCCCACCTGTCATTCTGAGGAGTCCCATTATAAGCGGGACGAACGAAGAATCTCTCTGGGAGGGAAAAAGACCCTTGTCACCCTGAGTGCAGCGAAGGGTATCGTGGTGGGGATGTGTGTCCTGCAATGCCGTACCCATGATGACGCTGGTTTTTAGCGACTGGATTCCAGCCTGCGCTTGTCCTGAGCACCGCCGAAGGGCTGGAATGACAATTTGAAAGCGGGAACTGATATTACCTCATCCCGTTCGCCGCAACACATCATCTGTCACCCTGAGCGCAGCGAAGGGTATCGGTGTGGGGTTGTGCGTACAACTGCCTGGCGCCCGAGTTTGTTCATTGCTTTTACCGTAGGCCAGACGAAGGATTCGGAATGACAAAACGGGGGAAAGCAGTAAGCCGCCTATTTCGGGTTCTTTTTGCTTCTACCCGTGCCCATGCTTTCGGCGAGCTTTTCAAAGAGCTGGCGCTGTTCTTTGGTGAGCGACTCCGGCGTGAAGACATCCACCGTGACCAGTTCATCGCCGCGGCTATGCTCGTTCAGGTGCGTTACGCCTTTACCCTTGAGACGGAAGACGGAGCCGCTCTGGGTGCCCGCGGGTATCTTCAGCCTGGTGTCGCCCTCAAGGGTGGGCACTTCAACCTCGGTCCCGAGCGCCGCCTGCGCGAAGTTGACCGACAGCCCGTAGAGGATATCATCACCTTCCCGCTCGAATACCCGGTCCTCCGCAACCTCGATGGTCACAAACAGGTCGCCGGCGGGACCGCCCCGGAAACCGGCGTTGCCCTCGCCCCGCACTCGCACCTGCATGCTGTTGCTGACGCCGCCGGGGATTTTAACCTGGACATTGCGCTGTTTCTTTTCCCGCCCGCTCCCTCTGCACTTTGGGCACGGCTCGGTGATAATTCTACCTTCGCCGCGGCACTGCGGGCACGTGGTAATATTGGTGAACCGTCCGAAGACGCTCGTCTGGGTGCGCCTGATTTGCCCGGCGCCGTTGCAGGTCGGACAGCGGGTGGGCTGTGTGCCCGGCTTTGCGCCTGTGCCCTGGCACTCACTGCAATACTCGATACGGCTGACAGGCACTTCTTTTTCTACGCCGAAAGCGGTTTCCTTGAGAGTGAGCATGATGCTGTGGTGGAGCGGCGCTCCCTTTTCCGGTGCCTGGCGCGTTGCGGTAGTGGTGCCGCCGAAGAACGCCTCGAAAATATCCCCGAGGCCGAAGTCAAAGCTTTCGAATTCGCGCCCGCCGTTGTGCCCGTACCGGTTGTAGGCGGCGCGCTTGTTGGCGTCGGAAAGTACCTCGTAGGCTTCGTTTATTTCCTTGAATTTTTCGGTAGCGCCCTCATCGCCGTTGTGGTCGGGATGGTACTGAAACGCCAGCTTCCGGAATGCCTTCTTGACATCATCGTCAGAGGCGTCCCGGTCAACCCCGAGGACTTCGTAGTAATCTCGTTTTTCTGCCATGCCCGTTTTCTATGAAGTGGTGAATGGGGCGGTGAAAAGAAACTGGAGGGGTCTCGCACCCCTCCAGCCCCTTATACCATTCTAGACCTCGCGGAATTCGCCTTCAACTGTTCCGTCATCGTCTTTCTTGCCGCCCGGCGGCGGCTCTTGCCCGCCCGGTGGCGGCTGACCCGGCGGCGGTTGCTGGCCCTGCTGGTAGACGGTCTGTCCCACCTTCTGCATTGTCTGGTTCAGGTCCTGCGTGGTCCTCTGCATGGCGGCGACATCACTGCCTTTGAGAGCCTCACGCACCGCGGTAATCTTCCCTTCAATTTCCTTGTTCAGCGCATCGGGTATCTTGTCTTTGTAGTCGCGCAGGGTCTTCTCCGCCTGGTACGCCATGTTATCGGCGGTATTTTTAGCTTCGGCCTCTTCCTTGCGTTTGGCGTCCTCCGCTCCGTGCATTTCCGCCTCACGGCGCATCTTCTCAACCTCTTCCTTGTTCAAGCCGCTGGACGCCGTGATGGTTATCTTCTGTTCCTTGCCCGTGCCCTTATCGTGCGCTTTGACGCTCAGAATGCCGTTGGCATCGATGTCAAAAGTTACTTCAATCTGCGGCAGACCGCGCGGCGCGGGCAGAATGCCGTCCAGCATAAACCGTCCCAGCGTGCGGTTGTCCGCCGCCATGGGGCGTTCGCCCTGGAGCACATGGATTTCCACGCTTGGCTGGCTGTCCGTAGCCGTGCTGAAAATCTGGCTCTTGGACGTGGGGATGGTGGTATTGCGGGTGATGAGCGGCGTCATGACCGCGCCCATCGTCTCGATGCCCAGCGTCAACGGCGTGACGTCCAGCAGAAGCACATCTTTGACTTCTCCCCTGAGCACGCCGGCCTGAATTGCCGCGCCCACCGCGACCACCTCGTCCGGGTTGACGCCCTTGTTTGGTTCCTTGCCGAAGAACTGCTTTACCTTTTCTAGCACGAGCGGCATTCGGGTCTGCCCGCCCACCAGGACAACTTCGTCAATCTGGGCCGTGGTGATGCCGGCATCGGTGACTGCCTGTTTGCACGGCTCCAGGGTCTTTTCCACCAGGTCCATGACGAGCTGTTCCAGCTTGGCTCGGGTCAGAGTGATGTTCATGTGCTTGGGACCGCTCGCATCCGCCGTAATGAAGGGCAGGTTAATGTCCGATTTCTGCACGGAGGACAGCTCTATCTTGGCTTTTTCCGCGGCCTCCTTGAGGCGCTGGAGTGCCATGCGGTCCTGCCGCAGGTCAATACCCTGGTCACGCTTGAACTCATCGCAGAGCCAGTCTATGATTCTCTGGTCGAAGTCATCGCCGCCCAGGTGCGTATCACCCGCGGTGGATTTTACCTGGAATGTGCCGCCGCCGATTTCCAGGACGGAAATATCGAAAGTGCCGCCGCCAAGGTCGTACACGGCGATGGTTTCCTCCGTCTTCTTGTCCAGACCATAAGACAGGGCGGCCGCCGTCGGCTCATTAATGATGCGCAGGACATTCAACCCGGCGATGGCGCCGGCGTCCTTGGTCGCCTGCCTCTGGGCGTCATTGAAGTATGCGGGTACAGTGATGACCGCATCCGTGACCTTCTCCCCCAGGTAGGCTTCTGCATCCGTCTTCAGTTTTTGCAGAATCATCGCCGAAATCTCCGGCGGGCTGTATTCTTTGCCGCCCATGAGCACGCGCACCTCGTTATTCGGGCCGCGCGTTACCCTATATGTTTTGCGGCGGGCATCTTCTTCCACCGGCAACTCGCGGCCCGGCGGCTCGCCCCACTTCCGCCCCATGAAACGCTTGATGCTGTAGACGGTGTTTTCGGGGTTCACGATGGCCTGGCGGCGCGCCAGTTGCCCCACGAGCCGCTCCCCGTTCTTGCTTATCGCCACGTAGGACGGAACGATGTTGCCACCCTCCGCCGCGGGGATAACCACCGGCTCACCACCCTGCATCACCGCCACTTCGCTGAAAGTTGTGCCAAGGTCAATTCCAACTGCTCTTCCCATATGTACCTCCGTACTCTTGAGTACTTTACTTAATTATCAAAAGACATTCTGTCAGTCTTTGCTGTGATTTATGTCCGGTTATCCGCCGGCTCTCCTGTTTCACCATTCCCTACCACTACCTGGCTGGGGCGCAGGACTCTTTCATCTAACCTGTAACCGCGGCGGACTTCATCCACCACGATGCCTTCGGCGCCTTTGCCGTGCATGACGGCTTCGTGTAAAGCGGGTTCAAAGGGCTTGCCCACGGCTTCAATGGGGGTCAGCCCCTGGCTTTCCAGTATCGAGCGCAGTTTGGTTTCGATGAGCTTCACTCCGGCTACCCATTCCGGCTTACACTCCGGCGGCAGGCTGGCGAAAGCCCTTTCAAAGTCATCCAGCGCCGGCAGGAGGTCGAGAATAAGCCGGGAATTGGCGTATTTGCCCATCTCCAGCTTTTCCTGCTCGGCGCGCCGTTTGTAGTTGATAAAATCAGCCTGGCTGCGTTTCCAGTTATCGAGATAGTTTTCGGCCTTCTCCCTCGCCTCGGCCAGGGTCTGTTCCAACCCCGGTCCAGTGCCTTCGGTCTTCAGCAGTTCCCACTCTTCAGGTTCTTTCGGAATCATAGGTTAGTTCTCTATGCGCGTGTTTCGTGTCGCAGGCGTTGTGTTCAGTTATACCGCCCCGTTTCCGGGGGAATATCCTTGCCGTATAGCCTGGCGATGAGCCTGGTCAGGACATCGGACAGGTAATGGACTGAGGCGATGCTCCGCACGTAGGGCATGCGTGTCGGGCCGATGACGGCGATGCACCCCACCGCTTCCCCAGGCAAGCCGTACTGGCTGATGATAACACTCAGGTGGTGAATTGACTGCGCTTCGTTTTCCTGTCCGATGCACACGTGCACACCCTGCTCGTTAAGGTCGCGGGGCAAAATAAGCCGCAAAAGGTTCTTCTGCTCGAGCAGGTCAGCAAGCGTGAGCGCGTGCTGGGGGCTGGCGAACTCCGGCTGGCTGAAAATGAACTGCAAGCCTTCCAGGTACGGGTCTTCGAAGGTAATGGCGTCTTCAGATTTCATGATAGCGGTTACAACCGCCGCCGTCTGCTTCTCCAGGTCGTTTAATACTGACTCTTTGGCTTCTGTCTGCACGCTGGTCAGCCCGGCGAAGCTCTGATTGAGATGGTTGCTGGCCGCTGACAGTTCTTCCTGCGATACGGTCTGAGGAAAGGTGGCGAGCTGCTGTCTGACCCGCGCGCCCTGCAGGACGAGCACGATGAGCGCCGTGCGGTCTTGAATGCTCACCAGCTCCACATGCTTGAAAAGTGCCCTCGTGGACCGGGCGGTAGCCACCACCGCCATATTTTGCGCCAGGTTTGCCAGGATACTGGCCGTTAGCCGCACCCATTCGTCCAGCCGGGTCTCTACCTGGTGGAAGAGGTGGCTGACCATCCTCTGCTGGTTGGCCGGCAGGCGGATGTCCTGCAAAGTCTCGACGTAAAAACGGTACCCCTTGTCGGAGGGCACACTGCCCGCCGAGGTATGCGGCCGGATGATATAACCATTCTGCTCCAGGCGCATCATCTCATTGCGGATGGTGGCTGAGGAGACCTCGAGGCCGCCGCTGTGAATGATGCTCTGGGACGGCACGGGGACCGCCTGGTTGATGTAACGCTCAACGATGGATTTCAGTATGATTGCGCCTCTGTCAGAGAGCATTCTGACCTCCGTTAGCACTCTCGCCTTCCGACTGCTAACAACTCTAAATTAGCACTTGAGGGCGTGGATTGTCAAGGGTTCATTCGCGCGAAATTCAAACATCGGTTCGATTTCTGGGAAAATACATGGTGGTTTGTCGCGGCGCAATTGAACCGCCCTTTGTGCCTGTGATAAACTTGAGCTAATGGAAATTACATGGCTCGGCTATTCCTGCTTCCGCATCAAGGGCAAACAGACCACCATCGTCACTGACCCGGTTCCTCCCACTCTCGGCTACTCCCTGGGCAAGTTGACCGCAGACATTGTTTCTGTAAGCCATCCACATCCGGGGCATTCGTACATTGAGGGGGTGGGCGGCGAACCGAAGATCATCACCGGCCCCGGCGAATATGAAATCTGCGGCGTCATGACACTCGGATTGCAGACCTACCACGATGGCGAGCACGGCGCACAGAGGGGCAAAAACACCGTCTACCTGTTCGAAATCGATGAGATGACCGTCTGTCACCTGGGCGACCTCGGGCACGTGCTCACGGCGGAGCAAGTAGCGAAAATTGGTTCCGTGGATGTGCTGATGGTGCCGGTGGGAGGTCTTTCCACCATTGATGCCACTCACGCCGCGGAAATCGTCCGGCACGTAGAGCCGAAAATCGTTATCCCCATGCACTACAAAACACTGGTTCTCAAGCGCGATCTTGCCCCGGTTGACCGTTTCCTGACAGAGATGGGCGTTAAGGAAGCCGTGCCCCAGCCCAAGCTCACCGTAAACAAGAACAGCCTGCCCTTGACTCTTCAGGTGGTCGTCCTCGGCTAGACATCCTGCTTTTACACAATCTTCGTGACATCACCTATTTGTGCGGGTGGTTTGGGCGGCAGGACAAATAGTGCCAGCACCGTCGACACCCCGAGCAGAACGGAAAACTGGCCAAAGGCGTGCACATAGCTCCCCGTCGTATCGTAAATCCAGCCTGCGTATATCGGCGCGGCGACTCCAATGGGTGTCATAATCAGGGACGAGATGCCGGATATCGAGCCGTACGCCTTGCGCCCGAAATAACGGCCCCTGATCAGCGGATTGACACTCGTTACCAGACCCTGGCCAAAACCGTACAAAATAAACCAGACGTAGACAATCGAAATACTCTGGTATTTCAGGAAAATAACCACCCCCACCGCCTGCAGGAAATAGGCGAGCGAGGTGAGATACCTCAGTTGATTGATTTTCAGGCGGTCCGCCGCCCAGCCGCCAATGAAACGGGTGGGCAGGCTGGCGGTGATCCAGATGGACATCATGCCGGCCGCCTTGATAGGGTCGACGCCCATGTCAGTGAGGAATGGAATGCAATGAATGCTCATGACCGGGCCAACGAGTCCGTTGACGGCTTGAACGGCCACCATCACCCAGAATGGAGGAGTCCTGAGTGCCTGGCGCAGGGTGAACTCGACCTCTCTTACCTCGGAGGCATACTGGACGCCGCGCTCGATGACATTATTCTGGTTGGCGCCCTGCAGGTCTGAGGCGATTGCTCCGTCCGGAAGCAGTCCGTAGTATTCCGGCCGGTGCGGTTTGAACAGGAACCAGGCGATCGGCATTCCCACCACACCCATTACCACACCGCCTACGGTGCAGGCAAAACGCCAGTCCTTTACGGTTAACATCCAGGCAATAAGCGGCATCACCAGCACGCCGGAGAGGCCGGAAAAGACCCATTTGATGCTAAGCGCGACTCCACGCTTCTTTACAAACCAGTTCGATATGGTG
>Ga0315288_10012474_pt1 | contig 10679 bp, 16 predicted proteins | sample YL17G11_20_MG_FD_203454 | JGI IMG/M metagenome (GOLD analysis project Ga0315288, IMG submission 203454) | Sediment microbial communities from Yellowstone Lake, YNP, Wyoming, USA - YL17G11_20 | ecosystem: Environmental > Aquatic > Freshwater > Lake > Sediment | place: USA: Wyoming | collected...
ATTTTCTTGCTTGCGTGGTCGTAGCCTACGATCTTGACTGAACAGTGGTTTGTGCTGGTTGTGCCTGTGAATTTATCTGTGTTTACTGTGATTCCGCCTATGTCTATGTTGCCTTCTAGGCTTGCGTCGATAAGGTCGGTGTTGATGCCCCTGTCTAATACGGCGCCTCCGATATCTATGCTCATGTTTATTGTTGCGTCCTTGAGAATGTGGGTCGCGTCGAAGTTAAGCTGGATTCCGCCGATGTTCAGGCTTACTTCAAGTTCTCCGAAAGCGGCGTTGTCTTTGATGTCTAGGATTATGCCGCCGATGTATTCTACTCTTACGTCAAGATTGCTTATGTTGGAGTACTGGCCTATGGCCATGGTGACGCCGCCTATTCTGAGGTTTAGGCTTCCGTTGTACTGGACGCTGTTCCTAGCGTAAGATTGAGCATCCCTGATTCGCCGCCCATGCTGACGCGGAGGACTTGTCCGTTCGTTGTCTGGGTGGTTTCAAGATGCGATGCGTTTTCTGCATGGTCAAACTTCGCGTCAACTGCGAAGTCGGAGTCGTTTGAGAAGGCTAATGATATTGTTCCAAATTTGACTGTAACGTTCAGGTCAACGTAGCTGACGTTCTGCGAAACGTTTGAGCCTTTGACGAGACTGTAGTAGTCTATTATTCTGTTTCCTTGGGCGAGCCAGGGCATGTCCATCTTTGGAAAGGCGATGGGTTGTAGTGTGGGCGAAACAGCTTCGTATACGGCGCCGATGACCAAGATGGCTACGAAGATTTCGCCTAAGACTGCGTGCTAGCGTCATCTAGACTATTCCTCCTGTGAAGGACCTTAATATGAGAAGCATCCACACCCAGAGGACGCCCACAATTATCAGCCACACGAGCATGGGACCGATGAACGATGAAATGAAGCCTTTGCCGATGTCAACTTTGTAGTTATGCTTGACGGCAACAGCCATCAGGAGCACGCCCCAGAAGGTTGTTATTATGCAGAAGAACGCTGCAACAGGCCAGTTTGTCCAGCTTAGTCCAACCAGTACTGTGCCCAGAATGACTAAGCTATGGGGAACAAATGCGTAGCCGTACAGTTTCATTAGCTGCATGAAAGACCCTTGCCCCTTGAAGATGTAGCGGGCGACAAGGTGGGATATGCCGGTTATGATTACCCAGAGGATGAGTGTGCCTATGGCCCTCATGAAGACTATGCTTGCGAGTACAATGTTCACTAAGTCCATGGGCATCGTTCCGCCTGTAATGGGGTTTACAGTTTCGGTTGTGACGGATACGATTCTGTAGGCGAAAGAGCCCAAGATGGCGCCTTCTACCGCGACTAGCATGACTACAAGTAGGAATGATTCTCAGAAGCTGACCTTGTCTGTGACTAGTCGGCTGAACGTTTCGTTGGGTGCTAGGAATACGCCTCCTACTCTGTTTGCAAATGAGGCGAAGAAAAGTCGTAGTCGTTCTTCTGCTGGCTCGGCACAATTCTTCTGCATGTTGACTTCTCCAAATACCCTATCTCTCAGTTTTATCATATGTTGGGTCAATTGAACTATCGTATCATGTCCGTGGTGGACACGATGGGCTAGGGTTCTTTTCCTATATACTCTAAAACTTGGGAGGCTTGTTCTTCTGAAATGTTCTTGGACTTGAGGAGGGAAGCGACTAGGTCGGAGATCTTTGCGAGGGCATGGACCTTGTAGCCGAATTTTTCGAGGGTGTCTTTTCCGCCTTGTTCTCTGTCAACAACTACCACAATGGTTTCAATGTTTGCCCCTAGCTCTTGCAGAGGTTTTACTCCTTCAAGCTTGGACAACCCTTCGGTGACGACGTCGTCGAAAAACAGCACGTTCTCTCCTTTCACTACGTCTGCTCCTGCGATTCTTCCTGTTGTACCGTATGTTTTCTTTTCTTTTCTGACGATTATGCAGGGCAGGTTCAAACGGCAGCCTATGCTTGGCAGTATTAGTGCTCCTTTCAATTCGATCGATGCTAGCTTGGTAATTTTCTGCGAGGACGCAATCTTCTCTATTTCAGTCGCAGCAACGTCCACGAGCGCGCAGAATTCTTGAGGCGAGGCAAGCAGATGTGCAAGGTCAATATAGTATGGGCTCAACGCGCCGGACTTTATCCGAAAGCTGCCAAACTTCAGGCATCCGGACCTGTACAAGGCGTTTGCGATCCTGAATGTGTTGTCCAATCTTAGACCCGAGAGTAACTTGTTCTTCACAGATTTAATGCTTGCCCGAAACCGAAATGGCAGGACGAATCAGTACATAATCTGACATGTTCTGACCGGTTGTCCTGGTCCTGAGCGAACTCGGCTTCCAGATGCTGACAAGACGAAGGCCCTGACTCTGTGCATACCGCTCTTTCAAGCAGCTGAGTGTTGGAATGACGAGGGGTTGTCGGCTAATTCTGTTTATGCATCTTCCAGCAGTAGTTGGTTCTTGAAAGAACGGCATTGGGCAAAGTCAAGCATAAGCGTAGAGAAGGACACTGGCGAATTTATGATGCGGCACAAGGAAAAAAACTTGAACAGATCATCACCACCCTTAGTCAGGTGGTGGACCAGGAAGGTAACCCCATCCGCAAACACAAGAGAGGAAGACCCCCCGTTCACTCCCCAAAGAAGATGGCCCTAGTAAGCGTGTTAACCGTCATATTGGGCATCTCCTACAGAAACATGGAGTCGCAACTGCATATGCTTAAGCTTCCCTGGATAGAGTCCATACCCGACCACAGCACCATACACGAATCCTTCAAACACATCAGCGAAGCATACCTTAACCGCGTACTCTCAAAAACCGCGGCTCTTTGCAATGCAGAGTCTGGCTGGGTGAAAGGCGTAGTCGCGTCCGACAGCACAGGCGTAAAAACAGACCGTATCCAGACTGTAGAGTTGAAAATGCAAAAGACCCGCAAAGCAATCACCCTTAAATGGCACGTAGTAGTCATCCTCGACTTCAACATCATATTGACGGCGAAGATAACAGATGGCACCGTTAATGACTCGCGGATTGGCGGGTCGATGCTGGAGCGTCTGCCCAGGCTAGAGGGCAGCGTCTTTGACGCGGATAGAGGCTACGACTCAAACAGGAACTGCAGGCTGGCCTACGAAAGAGGCATGAAGCCTAACATCAAACAGCGCAAGACTGGGGGAGCCAACAAGGGGTTAAGGTTCAGGAAGAAGGCGGCTTTGGAGTTTGACGTGGCGATTTATCATTTCCGGGGGTTAGTGGAGGGCGTTTTCGGGGCTTTAGAGGCGGGAGCGGGGGTTGGAGACGAGGTGCAGGCTGAAGCTGATGCAGAGGCGTTGGGGTCTGGCTTTGGCTGTAGGCCATAACCTTGCCGTGTTGAACAGGCTTAGGGTTGCGCGGCAACTCGATGTTGAGCTTAGGCCTATCCTTCAAAACGTTGAAGCACTAGAAAAACCGAAGTGGCTATTCAAGCTTATTATCGTAAGTCATCTGTGTTGAAAACTCCTGTAAGCTCTCAGGGTGGAAAGTGAAGCTTGACGCCGCATTTTTGAGTCGATAGAGAAGAGAAAACAGAATAAAACTCGCCCACAATAACACAGCAGCACATAACCGAAATTAGCCTATTGAAATTAGCCGACAACCCCGAATGACGAAGAAGACATAAATACTCCTCTGCTTCCTTTAAAAAAGCACCTACATGATGATTGGTGGGAATAGCAGGTTAGGTTTGACCATCTGGGTCTACGTTGATAGCCTGTTGTTCTCATTGGTAGAAGAGACGAAGCGGGAAGACAATGGGACATAGAAAAACGCATGCTCCTAGGCATGGTTCACTTGCGTATTTGCCTAGGAAACGGTCTGATCATGTCTTAGCTAGAATCCGTTTTTGGCCGAAGATACAGTCTGAAACCCCCAGACTGCTGGGCTTTATGGGTTTTAAGGCTGGTATGACTCACGTGTTTGGCATTGAGGACAAGAAGCGCTCACCGGACTTCGGCAAGGAAGTGATGCGTTCGGCCACTGTAGTGGAGACTCCTCCACTTATCATCTGTGCTGTTAAGGCTTACATGAAAGACGTTAACGGACTGCGCACTGTTGCTGAGGCTTGGATGAAAGATCCTCCGGACGAGTTGGACCGCGTGTTTACGCTTCCTGAAAGCTTTAACACTGAAGAGGCTTTGAAGAAGGTTGAAGGAAACCTGCCCCGAACGGTGAAGGTCCGTGTTATCTCCATTAACCAGCCTAAGCAAGCTAGCATGTCTAGGAAGAAGCCGGACATGGCGGAGATAGAGATCGGCGGAGGCACGGTTCAGCAGCAGTTTGAGTATGCTAAGAGCTTGCTGGGTAAGACAGTGACGCCTGCGGAGATTTTCAAGGAAGGCCAGTTTGTAGACGTAGCTTCGATATCAACTGGGAAAGGTTTTCAGGGTCCTGTGAAACGTTGGGGTGTAACGATACTTCAGGCGAAGGGCAGGAAAACCAAGAGGGGTGTCGCCACGTTAGGTCCGTGGAACCCACATCATGTTATGTACAGTGTTGCAAGAGCTGGACAGATGGGTTACCATCAGAGAACTGAATATAACAAACGCATTTTGAAGATGGGCAAGGACGGGAAGGAAATAACTCCTAAGGGTGGTTTCTTGAGGTATGGCCTAGTTCGCGGTTCATACGTGTTGCTCGACGGAAGCGTAGCAGGCACCGAGAAACGCCCAGTGAAGCTTCGCTTTCCCGCACGTCCGCCTAAGGGTTTCGGAGAAGCGCCCATGCAGATTACCCAGATTTCGTTGGAATCGCCTCAAGGAAGATGAGCGGTGAACACCCATGGCAAAGAAGACTGCGAAAATCCTTGATCTTGAAGGCAAATCAACTGGAAAAATAGAGTTGCCCAGTGTTTTTGAAACGCCTTTGAGGCCTGATGTGATCAAGCGAGCTGTGCTTGCGATACAGTCAAACAGTTTTCAGCCGCAAGGTAGAGACCCAATGGCAGGCAAGAGAACCTCCGCTGAATCTCGAGGTACGGGCAGTGGGACGGCAAGGATCCCGAGACGCAAGGGGGCGAGCGGCCGGGGGGCTTTCGCGCCTGGAACGGTGGGCGGCAGGCAGGGACATCCTCCACTGTCTGAAAAGATTATTGTCAAGAGAATCTCGAAGAAGGAAAAGAAACTGGCTCTTTTCTCGGCGATTGCTGCTACAGGCTCGAAGAAGGCAGTTGCTGCACGCGGACACAACGTTGAAGATGTTGTGGAACTTCCTCTGGTAGTTTCAGATGATCTTGAGGCGATGAGCAAGACGAAAGAAGTTGAAGAGTTTCTGATACGTTTAGGTATTCTTTCTGACATCTTTCGCGTCAGAGAAAGCAGGAAGGTACGAGCTGGAAGGGGCAAGAGCAGAGGAAGAAAGATGAAGCATGCCGTGGGGCCGCTCATAGTTGTGGCTGAGAACAGGGGAATAGCTGAAGCAGCCCAGAACATACCCGGTGTAGAAGTTGCCACAGTTTCCACTCTGAATCCTGAAATGCTTGCTCCTGGAACGCATCCTGGAAGATTAACCGTTTGGACAAGCAGCGCCATTGCGAAACTTGGCAAACTTTATGGAAAGGGAGAACAGACAGATGGACCCCTATGAAATCATACTCTTCCCGTTAATGACGGAATCTTCCAGCTTGATGGTTGAAAAGGAAAACAAACTGGTTTTCGTCGTGAGTTTGAAGGCAACCAAGCCGGACGTTAAGAAGGCGGTTGAGAAGCTTTACGAAGTGAAAGTTCTAAGCGTCAACGTTCAGATTACACCTGGAGGAGAAAAGAAGGCTTACGTGAAACTGACTCCTGATTTCAAAGCAGCTGACGTCGCAATCAAACTCGGATTACTGTAGGCATGGTGAACTGACTAATGGGAAAGAGGATACGTGTTCAAAGACGCGGGCGCGGCGGCTCCACCTTTCGGGCAAGAACACACAAGAGAGTCGCGCCGGCAAGGTACCCCTCAGCAATAAGGGTGAAGGAGAATTTTGACACGGTAGTCAACGGCGTGATCGAAGACCTTGTTCATGACCCTGGAAGAGGTTCTCCTCTTGCCCTGATAAGGTTCGAGAACGGAGAAACCTGCTACACTGTGGTTCCAGAAGGAGTCTCTACAGGCGGTCGGATCCAGATTGGTGGAAAAGCCTCGGTTGACGTGGGCAACATCCTTCCTGTCGGAAGAATCCCTGAAGGCACAATGGTCTGCAACATAGAGCTTCGTCCCGGAGATGGTGGCAAACTTTCAAAGTCCTCTGGCGCGTACGCTACTGTTGTTTCTCACACGCCGCAGGGAACAGGGGTCAAGCTTCCATCAGGACAATCCAGGTACGTAGCAGATTTTTGCAGGGCAACTATAGGCGTGGTTTCAGGAGGGGGCAGAACCGATAAGCCTTTCCTGAAGGCGGGGACAAAGTTCCATTTGATGAAAGCAAGAGGACGGAAGTACCCGAGAACTAGTGGAAGGAAGATGGTCGCGGCTGTACACCCATACGGTAGTAGCAAGAGAAGCTCACGCAAGGTAACCACCACTTCGCACGGTGCACCTCCGGGACAAAAAGTTGGACTTATCGCGGCTAGAGGAACAGGAAGGAAAGCAAAGAGTAAACGTGACAAAGACAAGATCAGTAGAAAATCAGAAAGTTTATAGCATTAAGAACTACGGATCAGGTGAAGAAGAATGCCCAAAGAATTCATGTACCACGGATTGACGCTTGACCAAGTACAGAACATATCGATGGACGAATTCATCACCCTTCTTCCTTCAAGACAGCGAAGGAGCCTCCACAGGGGTCTGCAGCCAGAGCAAAGAATACTGCTTGAAAAGGTTAGGCGGTCAAAGGAAGTGCTCAGAAAAGGAGGCACTTCAACTGTCAAGACTCATGTGCGGAACATGATTATTCTCCCAGAAATGGTAGGCCTCACGATTCACGTTCACAACGGTAAAGAATTCGTTGCAGTGGAGATAAAACCTGGGATGATCGGTCACTATCTAGGCGAGTTTGCGGTTACAAACAAGCCTGTGAGACATGGAACGCCTGGCATCGGCGCCTCCCGCTCCTCAATGTACGTGCCACTCAAGTAGCCCTTTATTCCTATCTAACTAGGTAGTGTATTCTCTGCCTGAGGTCTTCTTGTCCACGGGTTGATTCTCCGGCATCTGCGGCAGGGGAATAGGCGGCGGAATGTTCAATGTTCTGGAAATCAAAACCGCCTCGATAAACGCCACGTTTGATACTGATTGAACGATGGCCAGTGGAGGGGGCTTCTTCTCTTCGTATTCTTTGTAGATCTTGTCAATCTCGCCTTTCTCGCCGATCACGTAGGCGCGTCCTTTCAAGTTTATCTGGGCAAAAGACGGACTGTAATTGATCGTTAGCACAAAGGGAACTTCAAGTGAATTGTCCGGTTTCTTCTCCATGCCCGTAAGGTTGAGATTAGTGTTTATCTGAATAGGTGGAATAGGCTGTCTGAAGTCTAGAAATCGTTCAGCAGAAACGTTGGATACGGCGACGTTTACCCTGATCATCCGGACCATCGAGGGCTAACAGAAGGCACTGGCTGATTTAAATCTGTTCATTCCTTTGTGGGTTTGTATTTTGTGAATCCGCAATGTCCACACGTGTACCTATTTCCGTGGTCAGCCATGAAATAGCCTGGGCCGCAACGTTCGCAGATTGGGCGAAGTCTGACCACTTTTTCATTGTCAATTTTGTACAGAGTGTAGACTCCTTTCTCTTCTTTCTTCCTCTTCTCAGGCTTCGGCGCTTTCTCGGCCTTTGCAGGTTTTGCTTCTTCCTTCGGCGTTTCTGCAGGTGCCGCCTCAGCCTTCTTTGTTTCCTTCTTGGGGGCTTCGACTTTCTTTGGCGTCTCTTTCTTCTCTGCTTTCTTGGACATAATCTACCTACTCCTTCTTCTCTTCCTTGGGTTTTTCAGGAATGTTCCGTTTCACAATGTGGGCGGGTTCGACACGTTTAGCACTCTCTACAGAATCGTAAAGGTTTGCCGTTCCGAATGCTCGGTGCGTGCCCGTCTTGGTTTCAAATTTTCTGATGAAAACCAGGTCAACATTGACTTTCAAGGAATCAGCAACTGCTCTTTTCACTGCAAGTCTCGGTGTGGTGCTGCTTGGTTTTTCATGTTCCACTTGAAACTGAATCTCTCTTCTCTTCAGCAGTTTGTTTGTCTTCTCTGACAATATTTTGATTTCCATGACGTTTCCTCGCGTGCGGTGTTGATTTGATAGGAGGGCTTCTTATTTAGTTTTTCGAGCATTCCTTCATGATTCTGAGGATCGCAGCTGTTTCTTCCTTCTTGTTTAACGTAGCTTTCACCACGACGATGCCTTCATGTGGTTGTCCGTAGACGATGTATCCGTTCTCAGGTGCGTACACTATGGCAATTAGAGCTAACAAGTCTTCTTCGCCATCCACTACAATCTCTATGCTTTGTTTGCTCTCCATACAGTCTCGTGTTGCCATGATGGCTTCTTTGGTTAGTGTTCCCTGTGGGTTCTGAACGTATACAACCCTCTCTGCTGGAAGTTCTGTTCCCTGTATGTTTTTTCTCATGCATTTGTTGTCAATGATTGTCACTTTGGGGTGGAAACCGCATTGGCGCAAGTTTTTTGAGACAGTATCTCCAACTGAGATTATGATGGGCGGTCTGTCTCTGGTCACCATTTCCTTTAGTTCTTTCATTGTTTGAGAAAAAGAACCTTTGATGAGTCGTCCAAGAGGTTTCTTGAGTTCTTCACGCAGTTCAGGCGTAAGAACGTATTCAACGCCCATCTATCTTACCTTTAGCGCGAAGCGTCCCTTCTCTTTGATATTCATTGCTTTGGCGACGGACGAAGCTTCAGGGTCGAAGATTATTACCAGTCCAGCGTGGTCGTCACTTAAGCTTGTGTTTCTGCATTTTGGGCAAACGTTTTCTTTGGTCAGAAAATGGCATGTTGAGCAGGCTTTCTCACTCATTTCTTTTCTCCCTTCTTCTGCGGCGTCTGCTCTTTCTCTGAGGGCTTCTTTTCAGCAGCTTCCCTGATCTTCTGCAGGTCGTAGTCAATCCACTCTAGTTTTCCAAGAAAAGGCTGTCTGGCGGTCACACCTATTTTTCCAGAGCTTCCTGCTCTGCCTAACGAGACTGCAGTTATGCGGACACGCACTTGGTCGCCACTGGCCAGTTTGCGTTTTGATTCTTTACCCAGAAGTATGCCCTGTTTTCCATCGTAGGATATAAAATCGTCCATTAACTGTGAGACGTGAAGCAACGCGTCAATGGGTCCGATACGCACGAAAGCTCCGAAATCAGCGATCTCCACGACTTCGCCTTCAACTATTTCCTGTATCTTAGGGTAGAATGTTAACAACGAGAAATTGACTTTGTGATATGTAGCACCGTCGCCAGGAATGATCTTTCCGGTTGGGCTCACTTCCACTTCTGTCACGGCGATAACATACCCTAACTCTTCATCGACAACTCCTTCATACTTTGCTTTAACCTGCTGGTGTGCAACTGCTTCGAGAGGGTTGCCGAACGTCTCGGGCGGAATCCGAATTGTGTCTTCAAGAGTAACAAGTTTAAACAGGGGTTATGGCCTCCCGTCAATACCTAAACGTGCCTTTTGTCTCACATAGATAACTGGCACATTTATATCTCTTAGCTTCTTCCTAAGCTGCCTGTCATTGGTGAACACTGCACATCCACCTTTGCTGGCAACTTTGACTATTATGTCATCTACGGTGTTTGCTCCTGTTTCGTTTGCGTTGACAACCTTATATTTCTCTGCTAGTTTCAGAGCAAAAACGGCATTCTTGCGCATCTGACTGGAGCCTTCTTTGGCGAGTCTTTCAAGCTCCTGTCTTACCGGGGAGAGAAGGACTGGTTCAAATTTTTTGTTTAGAAGGATTTTGAGTTCTTCCAGAATGTCGATTTTGAACTGTAAAGGCGTGAAGAGGACGTTTGAATCCAGAATTACCTTCAGGGGGTCCTTTTCAGGCTTGGGTTCATCCTTCATATCATTTGATCATTCCAAAGCCTATGAGTCTCCATCTGCCGCCGATTTTTCTGCTCAGTGCAACGCGTGATGCTGTGTGTGCGCATACTGGCCGAGTGAGTTTGATGAGGACGTTGCCTTTTCTTATTGATGCGACTTTGCCGACTGTTATTGCGGCGCCTACGTGTAGTAGCAGGGTTTCGTTCATCGTGACTTCGTCGATCTTGGCAAGTTCTTTTGTTCCTACTGCGCGGTCTAGGATTTGTGCTTGCAGTGTAAGCTCTGACAGTGTTGGGGGAAGCATGCCTGCCTTTCCTGCGATGTTTCCTGTTAATCCATCTGCCTTAGAATATGAAGGGTCTAGCAGGGTGCCAACGCCGACAAGGCCGCCGCAGTGGGCTTCTTCAACGTTTTTGCCTCCGGCTTGCAGAGTGACTATTTCGCTGAACAAGGGCGTGTGAGTGCTTTTGCCTTCAGTCGCTATTCCAGGGCGTATTTCCAGTTCATCGCCGACTTTGAACGTGCCCTGAATTATCGTTCCGCCGAGGACACCTCCTTCCAGCGTGTCAATGGTTGTGCCTGGCTTGTTGGTGTCGAATGAACGGACCACGTACATGAACGGCGGTTTGTTTTCATCTCTCTTTGGTGTGGGAATGAATTGTTCCATGGCCTGCAATAGGATGTCCA
>Ga0315288_10012475_pt1 | contig 10679 bp, 10 predicted proteins | sample YL17G11_20_MG_FD_203454 | JGI IMG/M metagenome (GOLD analysis project Ga0315288, IMG submission 203454) | Sediment microbial communities from Yellowstone Lake, YNP, Wyoming, USA - YL17G11_20 | ecosystem: Environmental > Aquatic > Freshwater > Lake > Sediment | place: USA: Wyoming | collected...
AACACAGGAGAACGAGAGATGCGGGATCGCAAGCGTCATAGACTGATCGAAATCGATTGGCCAGAGTCCGGCAAGTGCAAACCACCACCAAAGCCGTCGACTGAGGAATTCGAGGCAGGGATTGATGCTGCTCGTTCTGCGATAGAGCGCTTCCACCTGTCACATCTGGCCGTCTATGGCGACCCTGAAAACTTTGCGAATATCGCCTACTTGACAGGTTCTGACCCACGATTCGAATAGTCCGTGCTCGTTATCGCGAAGCAGGGGGATCCCGTCATCGTTGTGGGAAATGAATGCGCAGGCTACTAACTGCGAGTCCACTGTACAGAGCAAGGAAGCTTCGTAGCGAGCTCCGCCAATCCCTCTCACTGCTGGATATGCCGCGGGATAGAAGTCGTCCGATCAAGGAGATCCTCCGGAACAGAGGCATCGACGAGAGTTCCTCCGTAGGTTGCGTTGGCTGAAAATACTACTCGGAGTCGGAGCATCCGGATAGCAAACATGCGATTGAGATACCGTCCTTCTTGGTAGATACACTATGCGAATTGGCCGGCAGAGAGAATGTGACCAATGCAACGAGCATATTCATGAACCCAAACGATGGCCTGAGGACCCACTGTTCTCCGTCTGAGATTGCTTACTTCGAATGCACGAACATCCTGGACTCGGAAGGCGTCAAACGTATGATATTCGGCCTTCGCGAAGGCACGATCGATTACGACTTGGTGAAGCTCGTGGAATGCAACGGAGAACCCGTGGGTTGTCGCTTGACGTTGGTCACCGCCAAGAACATGGATCGCCCACTATCAGGACCAATTGGTGCCGCAATCCGTCGTGGTAGCCTCCCCATAGCAACCACAGGAGCGGCGGCGCATATCTAGTGTGTTCACTATCGCCTGTGAGGCGAACAAGGCTGAGGCGGCCAGACTTGAGAGGACGATCGCTGAGGTTGCGACGATCGTCACGATAGCCGGAGCGCCGAGAGCCGTTATGAAAACCGCGGCAGCAAGAGCGCTGAGTAGAACGATCACTATGGGCACTTGGGCTCTTTTAGCTATTCGGCGTGTCCTCGAAGAATACGTAAGTACGACTGTCAGTGGTCCGGCCAAGTACACTACGCCTATGAGTGAGCTCACCAGAAGCCCAGATGCAATTGCACCGGCCTCATGGTTCATTGGGAAGAGGTCGAACACCGAAGCACCGATTCCCAAGATCCCCATGAGAGGGTAAAGAACGAACTTCACGCTGGTTCTCACAGTCTGGTGTTCTCTGATAAATTGTGCAACCGTTGGGCTGAACAAATAGTAGACGGCGTTGAATGCGACCACGAAGTTCGATCCTAGGTTCGTCCTCATGATCGATTTGTCGCGGAAGTTTCTGAGGAACTGAACTTGATCAGTGAGTTCAGACCCATAAGTGGCGGTGGCAATCAGACATGGTCCCCCACCCGCAATCTGAACTGTGAGTGTCGTGCTATGAGTCAGCGATTCACTGCTTCCTGTGATAGCGAGCGTGTAAGTTCCTGTGGGCGCGCCTGACACTCTGACGGTGACGGTTGAAGACGCCGTTCCGCCTATCAGTGGTGTCACGGGATTCCTTTCAAACAGTAGTGTCATGTCGTCTGGCGCACCAGAACTCGTCAGGTTTACGGATGAAAAGAACACTCCAAGCGATTGGACCATGATGGTCGAAGCGGCAGACCCACTTGGAGGAATAGATAGATATGATGGGGAAACTGTAATCGCGAAGTCAGCTACCCCGGCAGCGATCGTGACCTCCAGATCCACACTGCGGGTCAGTGAGCCACTCGTTCCGGTCACTCGAAACGTGAACATCCCGACTGAAGCTCCGGGACCGGCCGAAATGATCAGGGTTGATGATACTCCTCTACCAGGGGGAGGAGTTATGGGAGTTGGAAGCGTGTAAGCGACTCCTCTTGGTTCCGCTCCCAACCATGAACCTGCAAGCTCGACGGCTGAGGCAAAACCATCGATCGAGGTCACCGTACATGTGCTCGTTCCGTTAGCACTTTGCACGACAGTCAATGATGACGGATCGCACTCGATGACAAAGTCCGACATCATTGAAAGTCTTGCCACCTTGTTAGCTGAAGACTCAAGTATCCACACGTCACCTGATGCGTCGACTACAACGTCGTGAGGTCGACTTCCAGTCGCCAATGTCCATTCGACAAACTGCTCGTTACTCGACATCTCGGGTCTGCTGGACGCTGGAGCGACCACGACAGTTGACGGTAGGATCGGACCAGCTACGTGGGTAAAAAGCGCTCCTGTCGCGGGTTCAAATCGGGTGGCGGTCGGCCGCGAACTCGTAACGATTCCGCCACTAGACGGATCAAGCTTTGCGATCTTGTCTTCCCCATATTCTGAAACCCAAGGGTTCTGCGTCACTGGATTGATGCTGACGCCTCGGACATCAGCGCCGATTGTCGGAACTCGCCACTCCGTGAAGGTGTTGTCACTCCGCAATACCCCGACGTAGTTGTTGGTGCTGGTTGACCCGGAGCTTGTTGAAGTGTACCAGACTTGACCCAAAGTGTCTACATCAAGGGAGGCAGTCTGAGTTGAAGGATGGGACGGGATGGCCCAAGTGGTAAACTGACTTGCGGCTCTATCCCATTTGACAATTGCACTGATGCCGGCGAACCAGATGATTCCTGAACTTGCATGGACCCCCTTGGCTCCGCCACCCGCAGCCGCCGGAAGCGTCAGTTCATACACTCTGGCGGTGCCTGTGTTAGGATCGTAGACAATCTCGGCTATCGAGTCTCCCTCAAGCTTGGTGGACCATGCTCTGATCTGCGTCCCAGTGGGCTCAACCGAAATGTGCTGTGGGCCTGAATCTGTGGGCAGTGTGTATTCCTTGAACTTGCCCGTACTTGGGAAGAAGAGAAACACCTTGTTCTTGGCGGATTCTGTGCCTAGAACTGCTAGCGATCCTGACATCGTTGTCAGCGCCAAGCTCGTGGGTTTTGAGTCTGGCGTGGGGATGGCCCATTCCCGAAAGGTGTTGTCCGCTGGGTCTAGGTGGGCTACCTTGTTGCCGGATGATTCCACGAACCAGCAGCAGTTCCCGGATGGATCCAGTGCCAGACCGGTCGGTAGGCTGCCGGCAGTCGGAATGGCCCATTCGGTGAGCGTGGCGGTCACATCATCAAGACCATAGGCTACTCGCGTGGTAGGAGTCACAACAATCAGCAGAGACGCAAGCATCAGGAGAAGCAGGAAAACGCCTACAGGCTTGCCCGAAAGTGAGCGACTCGACCACGACATCGCCTTTCCTACCACCGTTTCAAACTCGGATCAGGAACAGCCTCGGTTGGTTTCCTCTATTGACATACCGTGTCTTATGTGTTCCGAACTTGCGCGCCCAACGCAAGTACGCTGACCGGTTGAAGCAGGTGTCTTGAGTCGAAGCCTCTCAAAACGTCCTTCCTACCAATGGCAAGGGTTCACGGTATCGAGTGAAGCTTCCTTTTCTGGGCCAGAGCCCTGTGACTCGGAATTCAACTACAATCACTAGGGCGTCAAGGGTTCTCACTCCAAACACAGTGATGTACGTTCTCGGACTGCCGGACAATCGTACACATTCTGATTCTAGCACTCACAGAGAACCTGCAATCGATTCGAAGGCTGCGTGTCGTTAGGTGCGCACATATTAATTACTTGACGGCTACTCGCTTGTTCAGTGAATGGCACGGCTCCGTGAGGACGAATGAAACGCTATCCGACGATACTGGTCCTGCTATTGGTCGCAGTCGCCCTTGTTGCTCGTTTTCAGGTCTTTGCCATGGCGCAGCCTGCTCCATATGTCCTAGCGGAAAAGCCATTCTATACGTTACGAGATAAGCAAGTCCTGCTCCAAGGTGGAGGGTACTCCCCGGCGAAACCCTACCATGTCTGGCTTCAGACCCCGGTCGATAACTCTACTCGCTATACTGGAGTCAGTTTTCTCACCACGGAGAAAGGAGAACTCCCATCCATCCCTCCGGCAACAGCGCCCCCAGCCGTCCTGCTACCGATCGAACAGAATTCCGCGCTCGGAACGTATCTGGTGAGCATTTCAGACTCCACGACGTCGGATTCCGCGACGGCACGAGCACACTATGGGATCTGGGGCGCCGGCAAGTCCGTCTATCAGCGTACAGAAGTCATTCAAACAACGGGAGGAGGCATCATGTCCAAGGGCGCTCTGAAGGTGACCATCCGAAACCCTGGAGGCGTCATCGTAAACGATATCAGCGTGACCGCAAACGAGACTGGCGCCTTTCTCGCGACTTGGAGGATCCCTCCGGACGCGATGAAGGAATCCTACACAGTTCTCATACAGGGTACGGGCACATACGATGACTCAGCCGCAGAGTTTGCGTCGACCTCGAAGTTCTCTGTAGCTCCAGCTCTGCTGAGCGTAAGAGTTTACACCCAGCCTGATGGAGCCTATGAGAGGACACAGAAAGCCACCGCGGAGTTCGCGATACTCTATCCCGACTCCACCCCAGTCATAAGCATGTATGAAGGCCTCAAACCTGCCGCATTCTATGCGGGGCAGTTCAAGAGAGCGGACCTCACCCTTGTAGCCACTGACACGACCAGCGGAATCTGGGCCGTTGAACGCCGGATCCAGAGAAACGCTACCCTCGGTGCAGAATACAGGTTTGTGATGCCGGCAAATGGATTCGATGATGGGTATGGAAACACTGGCCCAGAGAGAGATGTTGAGACTGACAGTTTTCCTGTAGTGTCCGCCACACTTCAGGTGAGCACTACCCTCAACTCGACCCACTACCAGATTCCGCTTGACACGATCACCGCGTACACCCAGGTCAACTATCCAGATGGGTCATCGGTCACGAACGCTACCGTTCGAGCATGGTTGAGTGCCGCGGATTCGGAGGCGAACGCCACCGTGACTTGCGACAAATCCGGTGGGGTCTGCGTCATCAGGTATACCTTCTCGCTGCTCGACCTGATTCGGCTTGGCGCTTGGACTCTGACAGTGGAGGCTAGCGATATCTACGGAAATGCTGGATCTGCGTCTCTTGGGGTCGTTGTCGAACCCTACTACTTCCTCGCAATTCTGCTCGTAGCGGTGACTGTTTTGCTCCTAGCGAGATGGTTGCTGTCAAAGTATTGGCGTCGACTGTATCTTGGAGCGAAGCGTGCCTCGTCAGCGCTCAGGTACCGTCGGAAGCCATCTCCTCTCGGTCGCTACATTAACCGTTCTCGTAATAGTCATCAGACTCGTCCTGATTATACTCACTTCGTAGTCGCGAAGTAGGTCCCGAGTCTCCTGGCGACATCTTCGGGCATCGACTCTGCGACGGTCTCGAGTTGAATCCTTTCTATGAAGCCACAGTCGCTTGTGTAGTACTCCGCATTCTCACAAGAAGACGTTGACTGACCATCCGAAGGACGTGGGAGCCACTAAGAATAGCGGGCGCGTCTAGGGATATCATGGTGACCTAGTTCCGAACCATGAGTGCAAGGTTCCGAACCATGAATGCAAAGTCAGGATTTGGGGCAAGACTTCAGACGGCTCCTCCGTATGTTCATGATTGTCTACTCAACTTCAAACCCATCCTCTGACCATACCTCCTTTCTCCAATCATACACTGCGCTGTAACTTACCGTGGCGTCTGCCCCGCTAGGTCCTCCTTCGTGCGATCACGCATGTGAACACTAATGCCGCCGCCATGCTCGCTACCGCTCCGATTTGAGTGAATTCTGGTATCACACCTGCGATCACAGGCAGCGTCACGAACGAGTTCATGTTTGGGCTATCGAAATGGACTTGAAATTGCCAGCCTTGACTGGTTGATCCTACAATCACGATGAAGCCTATGATGTGGCCTTTTGCGAATGTCTGATCAACAGTGAAGGAGAGCTCGAAAGCGGCCGGTGAGGATCCAAGCACGTTCCCGTAGGAGTAGTAATACTGGTATGCTGGTTCACCGATTGGGTTTCCAGTTCCGTCAACCTCTGATATGCCGAACGCGTAGCCTGAAGCAACCGTCTCTTGCTCAGGCGCGCTCATCCACACAACCATCCTAACCTCCCCTCGGATCGTAACGTCCTCAGGCAACGGTTGAGTGATCCAAGAGACACCTCCGAGCCACACGTCAACATCAGCGAACCACACTTGTCCGTTCTGACGGACTCGACAGAACACCTGTGTGGTAGCTGCAGTCGAGTAGGTTGGAGGATTCAAGTCGGCGCCGTTGTACACAAATATTGATGAATTTGAAGCTGCGTACACAACCGAATACATGTGGAAGTTCATGAGAACACCAGAGCCCTCAGACTCCGAAACGCTAGCCAGCGCCACTTGAACAAAACCATCACAAACGATCAAGTTGACACCGGAAAGCAAAGCCACAATGAGAAGAGCTCTGCCTTTCCAGAATCTTGGACGTACCACCCTAATCTGCATCGCTCACACATCAAACCACGCATGAATCACGAGACATAAACGTTTCACCGAATCCTTGGTATGAGGGATTAATCAGAAGCGGACTCGGGGCTTATGAACGGCAGGTAATACTCGAGGCGAGCGAGTTGGGGCCTCTGGCTCCTTTCCTGGTGAGAATCCCAGAAGTATGCACGAAGATGCTCAAGATAGAAGACATCCAGAGGTACGTCGAATCCGTCAAGGACATCATGGCGAAAGTTTCGATGACCAGCGTGTGACAAGCGGCAACCTGACGGTGTATCTTCTAGGAACCTACCAGAGGTCTCGCCACCAGCATTCAGATGGCCTGCAGAGTAAGCCTTTTTACATTTTAGAGCAATACTATCTCGGTGATGTTGTCTTGCCAAAGAAGAAAAAGAAGGCCAAGAAGAAAGCCGGAAAGGCCGCTCCTGCTTGGTAGCTCGTTCCTCAGAAGCTCCCTGGTGAACCCTAGGTTCGTAGCCAGCCATAACCTTCTAACGTTGCAGCGTGCCTATCGGAGATACCGAGCTATTCACCTTTAGGAGTTGAGATAGACGCTCCAGTCATCAGCAGTGGAGATACGCCCATTCAAGCAGATAGACCTTGATGGCGGCGTGGTGATAGAGGGCTTTCCAAGCGTCGGACTGGTGACAACGATAGCTGCCACGTATCTGATTTCCAGTCTCAATCTCGATCAAATAGCAGCAATCGATTCCCCGTGGTTTCCGCCTGTCTCTATGATCTACGCAGAGAAGCCAAAGTTTCCAGGCAGGATCTATGCAAGTGCCCAACACAAGATCGCCGTCTTCCTATCGGAATTCACGCCCGCACTATACTTGGACAGATTCATCGCGAGGGCGATTCTGGCGTGGGCTCGAGATCAGAAATGCTCCCTTGTGGTCAGCCCTTGCGGAGTTCCGACGCTTGAGGAGCGGCCGTCAACGGAGAAATTGCGGGTGCACGGCGTTGGAACCACGGAGCGGGCAAGGCAGATGCTAAGGGAAGCTGAGATACACGTGCTCGAATTCGGTGTGGTTCCAGGGATTTCCGGAGCGCTCCTGAACGAGGGTAGATGGAACAACTTTGACCTTATTGCGCTGTTAGTGGAGGCCTATCAAGGAATTCCTGATGCTAAAGCTGCCGGGGCCGTGGTTGAGGCCATCGATGAGCTTCTTCCGCAGATCAAGCTTGATGTATCCCCCTTGTATCGCGAGGCCGAGCGAATCGAGAGCAGACTCAAGGCGTTCAGAGAGCAGGCAAAGCCGGTTGAATCTCCAAGGCCGCCCGCGGTCTACGGCTGAAAGCGGGGCAGGACAGGTTAAGACCAGCAAGGGCGGTCAGGTAGCAGAGAGAACCGGAGAACGCGAGAACCGCACCCGCTCGACTCGATGGTCAATCCATTCCGCAACTGTCTGCTTCCTCTGAGCATGAGAGATTAGAACATTCGCGATTCTGCTAAGGATGAACGCTGAATCATACTGTTCTCTAGTTGTTTCAACGATAGCACGACCTGCCCAGCATCATTGCCAAGATCAACTGCGTGGCTGCTCAGCGAGCTCCCAGCATGTCTGGCAAGGATAGTAGGAGAGCTACAGTTCTGACGGCCTCGTTTCTGCGCTAGGAGACAAGAGGAGTATCGGTCCATCTTTGCCCACGATTCTCGCCGTGGCGCCGGGTTTGAGCAAAGTGTCTGACTTTGCTTTCCAGTACTCGCCATGATACTTGACATAACCTGTTGCTCCGGGTTGGATTTCGTCAACGACCTCCACGGTGTGCCCGATGAACTCCCCTATGGCGGGCTTCAGCCTGCGGGCCTTGACGATCTTGTAAACCATGAAGAGAGTGAAGGCCCCGACCACGAGAGCAGCGCTTAGAACAACTAGGACGAAGCTCATGTACCACTCGGCCGATATTATCCAGCGGGTCGCATCAAGAGGAATCAGGAGCAGACTTCCCAGCACGATGAATGCGAATCCGGCGCCGCCCAATAATCCAAACCCCGGCGTGTAGGCTTCGGCTATCATCAGAACCGCACCTATAAGGACTAGAATAAGGGACCCTAGGCTGATGTCGAGTCCCACACCAATCAGACCTATGATTAGTAGAAGAGCGCCGATTACTTCAGCGCCGTACCCGGGAGACGATATTCCGAAGACCAGTGCGTACAAGCCTACGAGGAGGGAGATCGACGCGAGAAGCGGATCTGAGACGATCGCCAACAGCCGAATCCTCACGCTCACGCCGTACTCCTCAATGCTTCCACCGCTTGTCAGAACGGTCACTTGGCCAGTGAAGGTCTGTACAACCCTTCCATCCGCCGCCGCAACAACCTCAGCCACACTCGGAGCCAGAATCTCTATCACTCCCTGCGCCAATGCCTCGTCAGCATTCAGGTTGAGGTTCTGCTCAATGAAAGCTCGGGCGGCAGTCTCGTTTCGTCCGTGGGCTCTTGCTCGTTCCGCTATGAACGCGGTGAGTGCGTTTATGGTCTTGGGGTCGGTTACCGGTTCTGAGCTGCCCAGCGGAGAGTAGCTTACGGGTTGACTGGACCCCACTATAGTGTGCGGGGCCATGGCTGCGACATGCGAGCCCATCAGAATGAACGCCCCCGCTGACCAGGCTCTTGCTCCTGCAGGGCAGACGTATGCAATGAATGGAACCGTGGACCGTTCCATCGTGTCGATAATGGTCATAGTCGCGCTTAGGAGTCCGCCGGGCGTGTCGATCAAGAGAACAACCGCGCTTATGGCCTCGCTCTCTGCACGCCGGGTTGCCTCAATCACCATTTCAGCCGTGGATGCGGTTATGGGACCGGACAACTCAACGGTCATCACCCGAGGCGTCGCTGAAGCGTCAACAGTGAGCGCGACAACTTGGAAGGACACGAAGAGGATTACGAAACATAGAGAAAGGCTCGGCCTCGGCTTCACCGAGCCTCTTTCCCCTCGGTCTTGACGCTCTTCACCATGCCAACGATTCTTGCTATCTCCTCGCCTTGGGTTGTCGTGGTGACGACTACCATGTTCTTCTCACGGGCAATGTCCGTGAGCGTCTGCAGTTCTCGAAGACGAATTGCGAAGGGGCTGCTCATGTAACGGTCTGCGGCCTGCGCCATCTTGTCGGCAGCTAGCAACTCGCCCTCTGCCATGATGATTCTTGAGCGCTTCTCGCGTTCAGCTTCCGCCTGTTTGGCAATCGCCCGAAGCATGCTCTCAGGCATGCTGACGTCCTTGATCGCGACGGTCATGACCTTGATGCCCCAAGGATCCGTGTAATCGTCAAGGATGGCGCCCACCTTCTTGCTCAGCTCCTCCCTCTTAATCAGCAGGTCATCCAGCTCAACTTGGCCAAGGACATCTCGCAGAGTGGTCTGCGCGAGGAGGTTCGTAGCTTGAAGGTAGTTCTCCACCTGCACAACTGCTTTGGTAGGCTCGTGGACGCGGTAGTAGACGGCGGCATCGACATCCACGCTGACGTTGTCCCGAGTGATTACGCGTTGGTGCGGAACGTCGAACGCGACGGTCCGCAGGTCGATCTTGATGAACTTGTCAGCGATGGGCACGATCAGGAATAAGCCCGGTCCTTTCGCGCCGATGAGCCGACCCAGCCGAAATACGACGCCCCTCTCGTATTCGCGCACAACTTTGATCGCAGACGATAGGATCACCAGAACAAGCAGAATCACGATCAGGTATGAAACCGAAGACTCTAGGAACTGCCCGACTTGCAGAACAACTCCGGACGAAATCACACACAATCTCCAGACACAGATAGGCCGCGCCACTTAAATCTCGTTCGGACGGCAGAAGCCACGAAGAAGAGGCACGCGTATGACCAGGAGATCAATCGCTTCAACCTGAACCAAGCCTCAATTAGAATCCGAGAGCGGATTCGTGATCTTGAGTGGCGGCTTGATCCGATACTCTGGGAATTGGAATTGGGAGGTAGGACGCTTGGAATGCCTAGCCGAGCGGTCAACATTGCTACAGCAGATGGCGACTCGGCCGTTACAGGACAGCCCTAGTATCCGAAAACAATACGACTGAGACAGAATGGCAATTGACTCGGAACTCCCAAGTTCGATGTCACGAATTACTATGCCTGGCGAAGCTCCATGACGGAAAAGGAAAAAGAGAAAATTGCTAAAGTCCTCAGGCAGTTTCAGGAGCAATACGATAGGAAACTCGATGAGCTACGCGCGACGGTTGATGGGCTCCGCGAGAAAGGGG
>Ga0315288_10012476_pt1 | contig 10678 bp, 8 predicted proteins | sample YL17G11_20_MG_FD_203454 | JGI IMG/M metagenome (GOLD analysis project Ga0315288, IMG submission 203454) | Sediment microbial communities from Yellowstone Lake, YNP, Wyoming, USA - YL17G11_20 | ecosystem: Environmental > Aquatic > Freshwater > Lake > Sediment | place: USA: Wyoming | collected...
CTGATCCAAGGGAAAAAAGCGGCCGAAAAGGTCGACATCTTCCAAAAGGCCGGCCGGTTCAAAGCCTACGACCTGACCTTCCGGAATATCGCCGTGACGGACGGACGGCTGGCCGTGGACTTCGGCGACCGCATCCATTACCCGTCGATCGCGGGGCTCGTCGCGGAGGGGAAGACGGCCGATGGAAAAGCGTTCGTGAAAAAGATCAATTGCGGCGGAGGGGCGGTTGGGGATTATGAGGCCGACGAACCCGATACGCCCCGACATCTCCCGGCCTTGGATTTCTATGGCGATTGGGCCCGGAACCAATTCGGGGCCGAAGCAGCCGAGGAAACCGCGGCGCTGTTCGTCCGCCTGGACGGGAAGCTCCCCATGCCGGTCAACTGGACGGACGGTCCCGGGGGGGTCGTCCCCGATCCAAAACCTTGGGCCGAGGTCCAAAGGAACTTCGTTTTCGCGGACGAGTTGGCCGCGCTCAAGCCGAAAATCCGGGGCGCGGGGAACCTGGAACGCTTCGAATATTGGAGGCGGAATTTCGAGTATATGCGCGAAATCGCCCGCTATCGGTGTCTGTGGGGCGAGGCCAACGCCGCTCTCGAGGCCGCGAAGAAAATCGGCTCGGACGCTGAAAAGGCCAAGGCTGCCCGCGAGACCCTGGTTCCGGCGCGGGTGAAGATGATCGCCTCGCTTAAAGCGATCATCGGACATCTCCTGGCCACCGTGAGCAATCCGGGCGAGCTCGGGACGATCGCCAACTGGGAACAGCATCTCATCCCGCCGTCGATCGAAGTTCCCGGCGAAGAGTTGGCCAAGCTCTTAGGCGGCGCCCTTCCGGCCGAAGCTCAATTATCGACCGGCTATGATGGCCCGCCGCGGATGTTCGTTCCGACGTTGCGGACGAGCCTCGAGGAAGGCGAGTCCTTGAAGCTCAAAGTGATTGTTTTGGCCAAAGAGCCGCCGGCGGAGGCGACCCTCAACTGGCGGGAAATGGGCCGGGGAGCGTTTAAAGTCGTTCCTCTCGAGCTCGTCGCCCGCGGGGTGTACAAGGTCGAACTGCCGCAGCCGGCAACGGATTTCGAGTATTTTCTGAGGGCCCGCGTCGCCGGAGCCGAAATTGTCTTCCCGGCCACGGCCCCGTCGCTTAACCGGACGGTCGTCATTGTCCCTAAGAATTAATGCAAGAGCCTAAAATGAGAGAATAGGGCGAAGAGCGAGGCGGCAATCCGTGAGCCTTTTTTATGGAATTATCGGCAATGTCGTTTCCGTCGGCTTGGCCGTCTTCGCCTTCCTGGAGGCGGAGCTTAAAGGCCGAATCGTCATTTTTACGGTCATGAGCGTTTCGTTTATTGGTCCCCGTTTGTGGCCCGGGAGAACCGTTTCTTCCGTTTGTTTTCTCGGCCGGATTTTTTTCGCGATCGGCCTGGCCGTCTATCTGAAGGTCCGGGCCGTGCCATCGGCGTTTTCCTAAGGATGCGTCCCGGGCGATCTTTGTCGTATCATAGAGGTTGGTTCAATATCTCGAAGGCCGGGCCCGTCGGAAATGACCGAAAAAGGAGATCCAGCCCCATGCGCCTAAAAACGTTGAGTGGTCTCTTAGTCTGCGCGGTTCTGGCATCTCCGGCCGTCCTCCCGACGCAGCAAACCCAGAAGTATAAACCGGAGGTGGGCCAGGAGGGCAAGGACGTGATCTGGGTCCCGACGCCCGAAGAGCTTGTCGAGGCCATGTTGGACATGGCCCAAGTGACGGCCCAAGACTATGTCGTCGACTTGGGGGCGGGCGACGGCCGGATCGCCATCGCCGCGGCGAAGCGGGGCGCCCGGGCGCTCGGCGTCGAATTCAATCCCGACATGGTCGCTCTCTCCCGGGAGAACGCCGTCACGGCCGGAGTCGGGGACAAGGCGGCGTTCCTCCAAGGCGATATTTTCGAGACGGATTTCAGCCGGGCGACCGTCGTGACCATGTACCTTCTTCCCGACTTGAATTTAAGGTTACGCCCCCGGATCCTCGAAATGAAGCCCGGGACGCGCGTCGTCTCCCATTCCTTCTCGATGGGAGAGTGGGAAGCCGACCGAACGGTCAACATCGAATACCGGACGGCCTATCTGTGGATCGTCCCGGCGAACGTCGAAGGCACCTGGACATGGACCGAGGCGTCGGGCGATGCCGAGCTCACCCTCCGGCAAAGTTTTCAGAAGGTCGAAGGCCGATTGACGATCGGAAGCCGGGAGCATCCCTTGACGAGCGTCAAACTCGAAGGCGACCGGATCGTCTTGGCCGTCAGCGAAGGCCCCGGGCAAACGCGCGAATACTCCGGCCGGATCGAGAGCGACATCCTCCGGGGAACGGTCAAGGTCGCCGACAAGCCCGCGGCCGAGTGGTCGGCGAAGCGGCGCTGACCGTCGAACAGTTTCATTGCTGTTTGACCCAGACCGCGTCCGCGTCCGCGTCCGAGAACGGCCTCCACTCCAGATCGGGTTTGATGGTCCGCCCCTCCCCGCTCCTTCTCGGCGCCTCGGACCTTACGCTCTACCCCCTTTACCAGCTCGTAGACTTCAGGTCGGCCTTGATGGTCTCCGAAACCTCGGCGTCCGAAGACGGGAGCCTCGAAGAGCGTCTGAGGAGCGGCAAACCCTCATCACGTTCCGGCCGTTCCCGTTTGCGGGCCTTAAAGCAATGCGAAAGGGCGAAAAAACGCAGAGTGTTCGACGGTCAGTTCGCCCTGAGCCAGCGGCGCTCGATCTCCTCGAGCGATTTGCCCTTGGTCTCGGGCAGAACGGCGGCGATAAAAATGAAATTGAGAGCGCACATCGCCGCGTAAAGCCAGAAGGCGAACGACTCGTGGAGTTTGTCGGCGATCACGGGGAACGTCAACGAGACGATAAAATCGGCGAGCCACAGAGAGGCCGTGGCGATGGCCATGCCCCGGCCGCGGATGCGGGTCGGAAAGATCTCGGCGATCACCACCCAGACGATCGGCCCCAGGGTCATGGCGAAAAAGGCGACATAGAGGAGGGTGAACAGGAGGACGAGCCCGCCGGTGAAGAGTTGGAACTTGAAGGCCGCGCCGAGAAGGAGGAAGGAAACGCCCATTCCCGCCGAGCCGGCCAGAAGGAGGGGCTTGCGGCCGAGCCGGTCGACGAGGGCGATGGCCACGAGGGTGAAAACGACATTGACGAAGCCGATGATCGCCGATTGAAAGATGGCCGACGAGCGGGCCAGGCCGGCGCTTTCGAAGAAACGCGGGGCATAGTAGATGACGGCGTTGATGCCCGTGATCTGCTGGAAGACGGCCAGAAAGACGCCGACGATGAGGGCCGTCCGGAATCCGGGCTTGAACAGCTCCCGGATCGTGCCCTGTTCGAGAGCCAAGGTCTCCTTGATGGCCAGGATTTCGGCGCCCGCCGAAACCTCGCCGCCGACCCGTTCCAGGACGCCCCGGGCTTCCTCTTCCCGGCCCTGTTTCACCAGCCAGCGGGGGCTTTCGGGGATGCGGAGGACAAGGCCGAAAAACAAAATCGCCGGCAAGGCCCCGGTCGCGAACATCCAGCGCCAGTTGTGGGGCCCGGCTCCGACGAGCGCCCAGTTGACGAAATAGGCCAGAAGGATGCCGGTGACGATGGCGAGCTGGTTGACGGAGACGAGGGCGCCGCGGATCCGGGCGGGCGCGATCTCGGAGATGTAGAGGGGGGAGACGATCGAGGCCGCGCCGATGGCGAGGCCGCCGATGAACCTGAAAACCAAGAACTGGCCGAGGTTTTGGGGGATCGCGCAGCCGATTCCTGAAAGGAAAAACAGCCCGGCCGAAATGAGGAGGAAACGACGCCGGCCGATCCAGTCGCTCGCCGCCCCGGCGATGGAGGCGCCGGCCATACAGCCCACGAGGACGATACTGACGGTCAATCCCTCGCCGAAGGCGCCGAGCGAGAACTGGTCTTTGAGGAATCGGACGGCGCCGGCGATGATCGCCGTGTCGAAGCCGAAGAGGAGCCCGCCGAGGGCGGCGACGACGGAAACACCGGTTACGTACACTTTAGACTTCATGGGGTCCTCTCGCTTTCGAAACGGTCCGGGCTGCGCGGGCTGGATAATCCCCCCTTAACAAAAGGGAGGAGGGGGGATTTTTCGGCGGATACGATCGGATGGCGCGGTCAGGCGACATCATCGATTCGCGTTGTATTCGCGGAGGGCGTCGAACACGGCGACGACGTTCCCCACGGGCACGTTGGCCTGAATGTTGTGAACGGCGTTGAAGACGAAGCCGCCGCTTTTGCCGAAGACATCGCAGCGGCGGAGGACCTCCTCGCGGACTTCAGCCGGGGTCCCGAACATGAGCGTTTTCTGGGTATCCACGCCGCCGCCCCAGAAGACGAGGTCGGCCCCGTAGTCGGCCTTGAGCTTCGCCGCGTCCATTCCCGCCGCCGAGACCTGGACGGGATTCAGGATATCGAAGCCGGCCTCGATGATCGGGCGGATGAGCGGCTCCACCGCGCCGCACGAGTGCTTGAAGGTTTTCCACGAGGTGTGGTCGTGGATCCAGTCGTTGATCTTTTTATAGTAGGGGAGGTAGAGCGACCGGAATGTCGCCGCCGAGCAGAATGTGGATGACTGCGTCCCGAAATCCGTCCCGCAGATAAACACGGCTTGGACGCGGTCACCGACGCGGCCGGCGATCTTAGCGAGATTGGCCCGGGCGATCTCGGTCTGGCGCTCGAAGATTTTGTGGAGATGGGGCCGGCGGGTTAGGGTGGAGACGTACCACTCCTCGATGTCGCGGATGCCCTTAGGATTCTTGAGGAAAGGCGCCGGAACGAGGGCGATGTCGCCGAGCGCGGTCCCGCCGAAGGTGGCGATGACGCCCCTCCCCGTGGCCGCGGCGCGTTTTGTCTCGGCCTCGAAATAATCGAGGTCCGCGTCCGAGATGGGACCGAACTCCTCGAGGTTGTCGGCCGGGTCGAGCCCCGCCTCGTCGAGAGGCGGCTGACGGACGATCGTATCGAAGAAGAATCCGTTCTTGGGGAGGCGGCCGGAAGGGGGAACGCTCGGGTCGCCCCGGGGATAAATCAGGGTGTCGCCGTTCGCGTCTTTCGTCGTTTTGAAATGTCCGGAAACGAGGACTTCGGTGCCGTCGTCCAGGCGCCACGGCCGCCAATATTCATTCCGGAAGCCGAACAGCGTTTCGGCGGCGAAGACGCCCTCGACATCGAGTCCGAGGGCGCGCTGGAGGTCGTCCTCGATGAGACCGAGCATCTGATAGGGTTCATGGACTTTGACGACGCGCCCTTCGAGCCCGAAGTGCTTGCGCAGGGCGATCACGATCTTCACGTGCATCCCGGTGACCGCCGTCGCTCCGAAGTCGACGGGGACGCGGTCCGGCTCCCGGTGGTTGAGCGCCCGGTCGATCCGTTCGCGGCTCGTCATGCTTCGCGCCTCCCGTGGAAATCGCCTCTCAGGATATCATAAATAAATACGGGGACACATCACTTAATTGCTGAATTAAGTGATGTGTCCCCGTATTTTCTTGCACTCGGACGGCCACAACGTTATCATGAGGACGGACATGCGGATGCGCAGAGATCGATTTCGTCGGGCCGCGATCGTCGCCGGCGGCCTTTTCCTCCTCACGGCGGCGAGTCCGGCCATGGACCTTTATCTCAAGACGACGGGCGGTCTTCTCCGCTCCCGCTTCGGAGACATCGACCTGGCCCTTCGGGATTGGTCCGCGTCTTGGGAAGCCACCGTCGCCGCCCGCCCGAACTGGGGATACGAGCAGACCGGGACGCTCCGCCAGTCCGGGAGCGTGTTGTTCGGCGCCGAAGTCATCGCCTCCTTCGGCCGCCGCTGGGCCGTCGGGCTCGGCCTGGCCTTGCTTTATTCGAACTTCACGGATAAATACGCCCCCCTCTACGTCCAAATGCCGGACGACAAGATCGAATACACCTCGCCCACCAAGGTTGCCTCGTATCCGTTCTATGCCCTCGGGCAATATACCGTCCCTTTGGCCAAGAAATGGGATGCGTTCGTTTCGGCCGGAATGGGCTTCGCTCCGACAAAATACGTCCACCGCGAGAAATTTCGAAACCTGAAGGATAAGGATTTCGGCGTCGCCCTGGTCGAGATCGCCTCGGGGACCGGACCCATGGTCCTCGGGGGGGCCGGCCTCCGTTATGCCATCGATCCCGCACTCGGCCTCTTCGCCGAGGCCGGTTACGTCCTGGCCAAAGTCGGCTCGCTCGAAGGCGACCTCGGCGAAGGCGCAACCGGGGTCCTTTACTCCTACCGGGAATATGACGAAGCTCTGGATTTTTGGCAGACGAAACTCCGGCTTCACGCCTCCGATCCGACCGGCTCCACGATCCGGGCGGTCCGCAAGGCGGACCTCAACTTGAGCGGATTTTCGTTCAGACTCGGGTTGACGATGAAGCTCTGAGCGGGCCCTATTTCTCCGCGTCGTACCGCGACAGGATGTCCTGGGAGACCTGGAGGAACTGCTCGTAGTTGACCTTGACCCCCTTTTCGGTCCGTCTCCGGGCCAGGTAAGCCTGGAGGAATTTGTTCTTTTTTTGCTCGAGGAAAGCGGCCGTCTCGGCGTCCTTCTCCTTGGCGAAGTCTTCCTTGGTTCCGACTTTGCGATCGAGGACCCGGAGGAGGGCGTAGCCCGTTTCGAAGACGATCGGCTCACTCACTTGTTTCAGGGGGAGGGAGAAGGCGAGATCGTCCACGGTCCGGTTTTCGCCGATAACGCTCAAGTATTGCTCGCGCTTGTGTTCGTCCACGGTCTTGATTTCGAGTTTGTATTTCGCGGCCAGATCTTCCCAATTCTTGTCCGTGAGTTTGGACCGGACTTCTTTGATCGTCGTCAAGGCCCGGTCCTTCTTCTTGGACTCCTCGACGTCCTTCTCCACGTCGGCCTTCACTTCCTCGAACCGGGCGGGGCGGGGGGACTCGATCTTCCTCAACTCGGCCAGCCCGACGCCGCTGAAGGTGTAGAGCGGGGCGGAGAGGTCTTTCTCTTTCAGGGCAAACAAGGCCGAGCTCACCGCCCCCGAGGGATCGGCGTCGCCGAAGGCCTCGCCGCTTTTCAGAAGCCCCGTGAGCTCGGTTTTGAGGTTGACCGCCTTGGCCGCGGCTTCGAGGCCGCCGGCTTTTTTGGCTTCTTTCTCGAGCTTCCCGATCCGCTCGGCCGCGAGCTCGCGGGCCCGCTGATCGAGAAGGATGTTCCGGATCTGAGACTTGGCCTCGGCCAGGGGCGTCGTCGCGGCCGGGGTTTTCTCGGTTACGCGCAGGACGGCGAGGCCGTCGTCCTCGGCGATCGCCCCGGAGGTCCGGCCAGCCTCGAGCTTGCGGATCTCCTCCTGCTCCTTGGCCGGAAGCGTTTGCCAGTCGTAGAGGCCCCAGTCGCCGCCGGCGTTTGCCTTGTCGTCCTTGGAGAATGTCTTGGCCAGGCCGGCGAAGTCCTCGCCCTTGCGGAGCCGCTCGAGGACGTTTTGGGCCTCGGCCTCGACCTGGGCTTTCTCCTTGCCGGCGAAGGGCAACCAGATCCGGCCGACCTTGACCTTCTCGGGCATCTCGAACTGGGCCTTATTGGCGTTGTAGTACTTTTCGAGGTCGGAGTCGGAAAGCTCGGCTTCTTTCTTCAGATCGTCGTTCTTCAGGAAAACGACCAGGGCCTCCCGTTTTTCCGGGATCTTATAGGCGTCCTTGCGGGCCTCGAAATAGGCCTGAACTTCGGCCGGCGCGGGTTTCTCCTTGGACTCGACCTTCGCGGTCTCGAGGGCCAGGAATTCGATCTTGGCCGAGTCCTTGGTCTTCACGTAGCTCTCCCAAACTTCGTCCGGCGCGGACGTCACGCCGGCGGTCAGGAGCTGGACGATCTTGCCGAGGATGACCTCCCGGCGGAGGCTGTTCTCGAATTCGCCGACGGAGATGCGATTGTAGCTGAGGACCCGCTTGTACTCGTCGTAGCCGATAAAGGCCCCGTCGCGCTGGAGGCCGGGAAGGCCGACGATCCGGCTCTTGACTTCCTCATCCGAGGCACGGATTCCCATCTCGGACGCGAGGTCGAAAAGCAAAGACTGCTCGATCATCTGCTCCAGGACCTGCTGGGGGATGTTGAGCTGTTCGATGAGTTGACGGTTGATCGTCATCGCCGTCGATCCGCTCTTGAGCCTCTCGATCTGGCCGCGGAGGGCGTTGAAATAAGACTCCGCGGAAATTTTTTCCCTGCCGATCTCGGCGATCGTGCGGGCTTTCTCGGCTTCGCCCAGGCGGCCGGCGCCGCCCCAGATGACGAAGATCGAAATGATGAAGGCCGCGATCACGAACCACAAGGCGGGTTTGAGGGCCTTGACGTTCTTGCGCATGGTTTTCAGCATGGAACTACCTCGATGTGACGTTATCGCGGCGTCCGGGCGGTCCGGCGCCGTTCTTTTTGGAAGAGGGGAGAGAGCCGGTCGAAGGTCGTGTCGAGGTCCTCGATCACGATCCGGGTCCGGCCGACGATGGGCATGAAGTTCGCGTCGCCGGTCCACCGGGGGACGATATGGAGGTGGAAGTGGCCGGCCACGCCCGCGCCGGCGCTCCGTCCCAGGTTCATGCCCGTGTTGAAGCCCTGGGGGCGGTAGCGCGCCCGAAGGACGCGAAGGCTCAGCTTCGCCAGGTCGGCCATCTCGTCGCTCAAGGCCTTGGGGGCCCGCTCGTAAACGGCGAGATGCCGGTAAGGCGCGATCATGAGGTGCCCCGGCAGATAGGGGAATTTATTCAGGATGACGAAGGCCTCGCGGCCGCGGTAGAGGACGTGGGCCTTCCGGTCGTCCGGGCAACGGTGGGCCCGGCAGAAGACGCAGCCCCGCTCGCTGTGGCAGGTCCGGACATAGGTCTCCCGCCAGGGCGCGGCGACGTAGTTCATGTTTTGTTGATCAGCTCCTTGAGGAGCTTGGAGGGCTTGAAGTACAGGACCTTTTTAGGCGGGACCTTGACCGGATCGCCCGTCCGCGGATTGCGGCCCGATCGGGGCGGCCGGCTCCGGAAGCGGAAACTGCCGAATCCCCGGACCTCGATCTCCTCCCCGGCGAGCAGCGCTTCCTTGATCGTGTCGAAGAAGAGGTTGACCCCGGTCTCGGCGTCCTGTTTCGGGATGTCGAGATCCTTGGAGATCTTGTTGATGAGGTCGGCCTTAATCATGGGTCTTGTCCTCCCCGCCGGACGACGCCCCCCTCTTGGCATTCTGAAGCTGGCGAAGCTGGTCCCGGATCAGGTCGCCGAAGGTCAGCCGGTCGTCCTGGCTCTCGACGTAGCGCTGATAGTCCTGTTTCTGGAGGTCCGCCTGGGCCTGCCGGAAGCTCAACGAAATCTTCTTGTCCCGAGCGTTAAGCTTGATGATCTTGGCCGTCTTGTCCTCGCCGACCTTGACGACGTCGGCCGGGTTCTCGACCTTTTTCTCGTCGATCTCGGAGTTGAAGACGACGCCCTCGATCCCGCGGAGGATCTCGACGAAGACGCCGAAGTCGGCGATCCGGACGATCTTGACGTTGACGAGGTCGCCGACCTTCTGCCGGTTGAAGAATTCCTCCCAGATATCGCCCTCGAGCTGTTTGATCCCCAGCGAGACCTTCTGCTTCTCGACGTCGATGTTGAGGAGGACGGCCTCGATCTCCTGTCCGACCTTGAGCTTGGCCGAGGGGTGCTTGATCTTTTCCCAGGAGATGTCCGAGATATGGATGAGGCCTTCGATGCCGGGCTCGACCTCGAAGAAGGCCCCGAAGTCGGTGATCGAGGTGATTTTGCCCTTGACATGCGTGCCGGGATGGTTTTTCTGCTTGAAAAGCTCGAGCGGATGCGGTTGGGCCTGCTTGAGGCCGAGGGAGATCCGCTTGGTCACGGGGTTGACCTCGAGGATCGAGACCGTGACCTCGGTGCCTAGGCTGAGGAGTTTCTTGGGATGGACCATTTTCCGCGACCAGGTCAGGTCGGAGATGTGGACCAGGCCTTCGATCCCGGGCTCGATCTCGACGAAGGCGCCGAAGTCGGTCAGGCTCGTCACCTTGCCGCCGACGCGGTCGCCGGGCTTATACCTCTGGTCGATGTTCGTCCACGGATCCGGGGACAGCTGTTTGGTCCCCAGGGAGATCTTCTCGTCCTTCTCGCTGAAATCGAGGACGAGGACCTCGACCTCCTGGCCGGGCTTGAAGAGCTCATGGGGATGGGCGATTTTGCTCCAGCTCATGTCCGAGACGTGGAGGAGCCCTTCCACGCCGCCTATATCGACGAAGGCCCCGAAGCTCGTTAGGGATTTGACGACGCCTTTGAGCTTCTGACCTTTCTGGATCTGGCCGAAGACCTTCTTCTTTTTCTTGTCTCTCTCGTCCTGCTGGAAGAGCTTGTGGCTGACCACGGCGTTCTCGCTCTTGCGGTCGAACTTGATGACTTTGACCTTGAGCGTCTGGCCGACGAGCTTGGCCGGGTCCTTGACCGGCCGCATATCGGAGTGGGAGTCGGGCATGAAGGCGTTGACGCCGACGTTCACGGTATAGCCGGTCTTGATCTTTTCGACGACCTTGCCGGTGATATAGAGACCCTGGGCGAAAGCCGTTTCCAAGGCTTCGACGGCTTTTTCGGCGTCGGCCAGGCTCTTGCTTAGGACAAAATAGCCTTCCTTGCGGTCCGTCCTTTCGAGAACGG
>Ga0315288_10012477_pt1 | contig 10678 bp, 8 predicted proteins | sample YL17G11_20_MG_FD_203454 | JGI IMG/M metagenome (GOLD analysis project Ga0315288, IMG submission 203454) | Sediment microbial communities from Yellowstone Lake, YNP, Wyoming, USA - YL17G11_20 | ecosystem: Environmental > Aquatic > Freshwater > Lake > Sediment | place: USA: Wyoming | collected...
GCGACAAGTGGACCTTTTACTCGCTGTCGCGCGTCGCCCGGATGGACGCGCCGGGGCGGTTCTCGATCCTCCAGGACAACCGCGACTACAACTTCTACTTCGTGACGCGCCGGCCGTTCGAAAAGATCGAGGTCGAATACGGGTCCGGGAACGGGGAGTACGACCTTTCGTTCGCCCTTTTCGACGATCCCGCCTTCAAGGAAACGACCAAAGGCGAGGTCAAAACGCGAACAGTGGCGCCGATGGCGTTCTACCCATGGAAAGGGGCGTATCTCGGCCGGATCTCTATCCACCTGGAGAGACGGTCCGATGTCCGGACAGCCGTCACGCCGTACCTGTTCGCGGTCCGTCCCGCCCGTTGAAGAGGGCGAACCTCGCCAACCCCTTTTTGTGGAGCTTGAACTTCACGAGAGTTTTGAGAATGGACAGGCCGTAAACGACGCTCGGGCGAAGGCCGATCTGAGAAGCTTCCTTGAAGTACCGCGTCTCGATCGGGATTTCCCGGATCCGCATCCCGTGGAGGACGCCCTGGGCGATGATCTCCGAGTCGAAGACGAAGTCGTTCGAGTTGGCCATGAAATTCACCGTCTCGAGATAGCGGCGCGAGTAGGCCCGCAGGCCCGAGTGGTACTCGGTCAGGTACATATAAAACGTCGCGTTCTCGAAGGCCGTGAGGAAGATGTTAGCCAGGTATTTCCATTTCGGCATTCCGCCTTCGAGGGGCCGGCCGCCGAGCATCCGCGAGCCGAAGACGGCGTCGCACTCCCCGTTGAGGAGAGGGAGGACGAGCTGGGGGATGACCCGGGGATCGTACTGGTGGTCCGGATGGACCATGATCATGATGTCGGCTCCGAGCTTGAGGGCTTCGGAATAGCAGGTCTTCTGGTTGCCGCCGTAGCCCGTGTTTTTCGCGTGGGCGAAAACCTTGAGGCCGAGGCGGCGGGCGAGCTCGACCGTGCCGTCGCGGCTGCGGTCATCGACAAGGAGGATGTCGTCGACCCAAGCGCGGTCGATGTCGTGGAGCGTCCGCTCGAGCGTTTTTTCGGCGTTATACGCCGGCATGACAACGAAGACTTTTTTTGTCCGGGCCGGCGCGTCCAAAGGTTCTTTCCTCGCCGGGCATCTTACCATATTTCTCGTCGTTTCGAAGCGATCCTCTCTCCTCCTGCGGATGAAACAGTCAGCCTAAGAAATCCCCCCTCTCCCCCCTTTAGAAAAGGGGGGTGTGGGGGGATTTCCAAAAATTCGCGGGTGTCGTGACGTCAGGATGATTCGCCCCTCCGTCCGGCGATCCTTCGATCTCCGATCCACAGCAAAACGTTATCCGGGCCGCGCGGAAATTGGACTATAATAGGGGCGATGAAACGTCCCGGAAGCGCGGTCGACTTCCTTCTGGTATTTGCGGGGGCCGGTCTGGCCGCCGTTTTTTCAACCGCCCTTCAGTCCCATTCCTACACAATCCTCAGCCACGGCTTCCGGATGCACGGAACGCATCTTGCGATCTTTCTGGGTCTCTGGGCGCTTTTTTCGGCTGGGCTCATCGCCGGGACGCGATGGGTCGCCCGGGTTGAGGCAAAATCTTATGGCCTCTCCGCGGTAAACGCCTATCGAGACAATGTCCGGGCCGCCGCTCCTTTCCTCGTCCTTCTGCTCGCTCCCGCCCTCCACGCCGACTATCTGACCCGCGGCGACCTCCGCTCCCGGCTTTGGATTCTATTGAGCTTATCCGTCGCGGCCGTTCTTTATCTCAAAAGCACAAGCCTTTGGCCTTTCCTGAAATCGCCCCGAGAGATCCTCCCTCGGACCTTGGCCCGCTTCCTGGCCCTCCCCCTCAAAAGAAGGCTTATCGTTCTCTTCGTCGTTGCCTTTTCCGTCTACAGCCTCTGCGCCGCCCTCCTCGTCGGCGAGGGCATCACCTTTTCGGGCGACGAGCCAAACTATCTTCTCACCTCCCATAGCCTCGTTTACGACCGGGACATCAACGTCTTCAACAACCACGCCGGCCGGGACTATTTCCATTTCTACGCCCGCAAGGACAATCCCCGCCTCAAGATGGGCATCTACGCCCGCCAAGGGAAGCGCGGCCAAGGGCATATCTACCCCATCAACCTCCCCGGCATTTCGGCCCTCATGGCTCCGTTCTACCGGCTGAGCCAGCAGGTCGGAGAGGGTTTCGCCCGGACCTTCATCCTCAAAATCAGCCTCGCCCTCTGGGCCGTTCTGCTCGGCCTCCAGATGTACCTCCTCGCCCGCGATCTTTGGCATCGCGAGGGCCTGGCCTTGGGATTGTGGGCGCTCTACGCCTTCAGCACGCCGGTCCTTTTCTACGCGATCCATCTCTACCCCGAGATCCCGATCGCCCTCTTCTCGATTTATCTCTACCGGATGGTCCGGTCAAGCCGGCGGCTGACAAATGCTCACCTCCTGTTCTTCGGTTTTCTCCTGGGGACCTTCTTCTGGTTCGGCCTGAAATACAACCTCATCTTCTGGCCGCTTCTCGCCGTGAGCGCTTTTTACCTTTGGACCGGCCGCCGGATGCGGGCCCGGATCCTGCTTCTCGCCGTCCCCGCCCTTCTCGGGATGGCCTCTTTTTATTTCGCCGTCTGGGACATGTACGGCACCCTCTCCCCGTTCGCCGTCTATGAAGGCGTCGTTTCGTCGGAGCAGGTCCGCAACGTGACGAACGCGTTCCTCGAGCTGCCGGTCGCCGCCCGCATCGAAACGTTCTTCGACTATTTCCTCGACCAGCGCGACGGCCTGTTCCTCTATGCCCCGTTTTACGCCTTCATGATTCTGGGCCTGATCGAAATGATCAGACGGGCCCGCAAGGAACTCGTCGGTCTGCTCCTCATCGCCGCGCCCTTCATCCTCAACTATGCGTTCTTCACCCATCGGCAGGGATATTGTCCTCAAGGCCGGGTCCTGGCCCCGGTTTCCTGGATCGGAATGATCGCCGTCGGCTATTTTCTCGTCCACAACGGGCGCCGCGTATTTCGCCTCCTGTTCGGCCTGTCCGCCGCCGCGACCGTGATCGTGACCGCGATTCTCGTCCGTTTCCCGGCTTTCCTCTACCAGCCGACGACCCACGATTACACCCGGCGGGCGGGCGACTTGTTCGTCCACCTGAGCAATATCCGCGTCTTCCTGCCCTCCACCCTGCCGTCGTTCATCAAGGTCCGAAACGCGGAGTATGGGCCGAATTACGTCTGGATCGGGGCCGTCATCGTTTTCGCGGCCGTCTATCTCCTGACAAAAAACCGCGCCCGCGGGCCGTTCGAAAAAGGCTTTCACGCCGCCTTCGCGGCTGTTTTTCTCGCCGCGGGCATCGCTCTCTGGGTCGTCCATCCGCGGCCGTCCCTCACTCCCTCCTGGCCCGTCCGCTACAAGAGCGGCGGCTCGCTCGGATTCTATATGATGCCCATGGGCCGCGGCGTCGTCGCGAAAAACGACGCCGAGATGTATCTCCACTTCGAGAAAAGCTACCGGTTCCTCTTCAGCGCGAAGGTCCCGCTCAAGGCCATCAAGCTGAAATATGGGTCGGAGAAAGGCGAGCACGAAGTCCGGATGAAATTTTTCGATACGCCCCTTCTCGAAGCGAAGACGTCCCGGGAGATGAAGGAATGGGCTTTCGCCCCGCCGGCCTCCTACCGGCTGGGCGATCTCTACGTCTATGATCTTACGGTCGAACTGAAAAAATTTTCGGGCGAGAACCTGCTCGAGGATCCTTATCTCATCCAGATCGTCCCCGTGAGGCCGGGCGGGGTTAATTCAGGACGATCGTTCTGATTTCTTGGGGAGAATCCACGAGGTAGGTCGGATTCCGCCTCGTCAGCAGATCGCGGCGGTGAAATCCCCAACTCACGGCGATGACGGGGATACGGATACGCTGACAGGCTTCGATGTCCCGGGTCTCGTCGCCGACGTAGATGACCTCGTTCTTTTTCAAATCGTGCTTCTTCAGCAGGTGAAGGAGGGCCCGGTTCTTCCCGAACAGGTTGGACTCGGAGTGGATGAAATCGAAGACATCCAAGTCTTGAGTGAGAAGAAACTTGCGGACATTCTCGCGCGAATTCGAGGTCAGGATGCCCAGACGAAATCCCTGCCTCTTCAAGTCAATGATAAGGTCCCGGATCCCGGGGAAGAGGGGGATTTCGTCCATATGACGGTGGAGCTCTTTCTGGGACCGAAGGACCATGGCGGGAATCTTGACGAGAGGGATCTTAAATTTCTTGACGATCCCCAGGCTGGATAAGCCCCTCAGCTCCTCGACGTCGTCATCGTCCAAGGGGGAGATGCGGAGTTCGTCGGCGTGGGCGTTGACCATCCGGATGATGACGGAGAGCGTGTCGGCGATCGTGCCGTCGAAATCGAAAATCAGCGCAGGGCAGGAGGCTTTCCCGTTCGGGACGTCGCGGCGGCAATCCTGGTTCGGTTCGATCGACATACGTTCATGACCTTAAAGTATTGTACCGGCCGGAAGAAGTCGAGTCAACAAGACGGGGTCAAACCTACACATCTGACACTTCCTTCTTTTGCCGGAATTATTGGATTCCTATTTGTCAGATGTGTAGGTTTGACCCCTTCTGTCTAGGGTAGGCGTCGAGGTCGAGCGAAAGCGGGACTTTTTTAAGGGTCTTGACCTGGGCCCAGGCCAGAGCTCCGACCATGGCGGCATTATCCGTGCAGAGCTTGGGTGAAGGGATAGCGTGCTGAAGCCCTCGCTCGACGGCCAGGTTCTCGAAGGCGGCCCGGAGGCGCTTGTTCCGGGCGACCCCGCCGCAGAGGATGAGAGATTTCGGCTTGACCTTCTCCGCGGCGCGGGCGACGTTCCGAAGCAACGCTCGGGAAATCGCGTTCTCGAAGCTCGCCAAAAAATCGGCAAGACGCGGGCCATCCTTGACGATCCCGTTTCCGCGGATGATCCGGAGGGCGGCCGTCTTGAGCCCGCTGAAGCTGAAATCGAGGCTGCGGTCGGACATGCGCGGGACGGCGAATTCGAACCGGCCCGGATCGCCGGCCGCCCCCAGCTTCTGAATGACGGGACCGCCGGGATAGCCGAGGTCCAGAAATTTCGCGATTTTATCCAAGGCCTCGCCGGCGGCGTCGTCCCGCGTCCGGCCGAGAAGCTGATAGCGGAGCTTTCTTTTCAGGATGAAAAGCGAGGTATGCCCTCCCGATACGACCAGGGCTAGGATCGGAAAGGCCAGGCCCGGATTCTCGAGAAAGGCGCTTTCGATATGGGCTTGAATATGATCGATCCCGAGAACGGGCTTCTGATGATAGTAAGCCAGGCCTTTAGCGAAGCACAGCCCCACGAGCAACGATCCGATCAGCCCCGGCCCCTGGGTCACGGCATAATAATCCAGGGCCTCCAGGGATACGCCGGCCGTGGCCAGGCTCTCCCGAACCACCGGTCCGATCGACTTGAGATGCTGGCGCGAGGCCAGCTCGGGGACAACGCCCCCGAACGGAGCGTGGATCTCGTCCTGCGACAAGACGATGTTGCTCAGGACCGCCAAATCGTCGCGGACGACGGCCGCCGACGTCTCGTCGCACGATGTTTCGATCGCCAATACATTCATGAGGCGATCATTATAAACGCGAGACACCGCGTGAACAAGGCGAAGCCTTTCTCTATCTATGATATAATTATTTCAAGGTTGGCATTATGAGCGAGAAGATTAGGAAGATCATCGCCGAATTCAGATCCCTCCTCGAATCGCGCTTTCCCAATCACGTCGTCAGATCCGTCGTCTTCGGATCGTATGCTAGAGGTCAGGAAACCCCCGATTCAGACCTGGACATTCTGGTGATCGTGAATCATTTCTCCAGGCAACTCGAAAACGATATCTTAGATTCTGCCTATGAAATCATGTGGTCGAACGGATTCGAGCCGTTACTGTCCGTTCAAGTCATGGACGAAGAATATTACGCTCGCCTCGCCGCGTGGGGAAGTTCGCTCTTCCAGGCGATCCAGCGCGACGCCGTGACATTTTGAAACCGGAATCCGCCCGATATCTCGAAAAAGCGCGCCATGCCCTGACTGTGGCGAGAGCGCTATTCCAACAACAATTCTGGAACGACGCATGTTCCAAAGCTTACTATTCTATGTTCTACGCCGCCCAATCGCTTCTTCGGGAGAAAGGCATCGAAGTCATCAAACATTCGGCGGTTGTCGCGAAATTCGGCGAGGCCTTTGCGAAAACAGGAAAAATCGATCCCCGATTTCATCGTTTCCTGATCAACGCTAAACAAAAGAGAGAAACGGCGGACTATGATGTCTTCATGACCATCGACAAAGAAACGGTTGAGGAAAGAATTGCCTGGGCGAAAGATTTTCTTCGAGAAATAGAAAAGTTTTTCGATTCCGACAAAGAAATACGGGGACACATCACTTAATTCATCCTTCGGACCGATCTTCGTCACTCGGGAAAACGAATTAAGTGATGTGTCCCCGTATTTCTAATGCGGTAAGGCTCGCCGCGAACGGCGGGCGGACGATCCCCTTCTCCGTAATGAAGGCGGTGATATAGCGGGCCGGAGTGACGTCGAAAGCCGGGTTGCGGACCTGCGCCGCCGGCGGGACGATGAGCTTTCCGTTGATCTCCCGCACTTCGGCCGCGGGGCGCTCCTCGATCGGGATCCCGGACCCGTCGGCCAAGGAAAAATCGAAGGTGTTGAGCGGCGCCGCCACATAAAAAGGGATCCCGTTTTCCTTGGCCAGGACGGCCGCAGCGTAGGTTCCGATTTTGTTGGCCGTATCCCCGTTCCGGGCGATCCGGTCCGCCCCGACGACCGCCAGGCTGATCTCCCCTCTCTGGATCAGCCAGCCGGCCATACTGTCCGTAATGACCCGGTACGGGATGCCGAGCTTTTCGAGCTCCCAGGCCGTCAGGCGGGCGCCCTGGAGGAACGGCCGCGTTTCGTCGACGAAAACGGTGATCTTCCGCCCCTCCTCCCAGGCCGCCCGGATGACGCCGACGGCGGTCCCATAGCCCGCCGTGGCCAGGCCGCCGGCATTGCAATGGGTGAGCACGGCGTCTCCGACCTTGATGAGTGCCGCGCCGTTCGCCCCGATCCGGCGGCAGACCTCCTCATCCTCCCGCTCGATATCCAGGGCCTCATCGATCAGGCGCCGCTTGAGATCGGTCGCGGACAAATGGCGGTTTCTCCGGAAGACGCGATCCATCCGTTCCAAGGCCCAGAAGAGATTCCGGGCCGTCGGGCGGGTGCGATGGAGGCGCTTTTGAATCCGGTCGAACTCGACGGTCTGGTCGGCGCTCGGCTTGAGATTCAGCATCCCGAGGGCGACGCCCATCGCCGCCGCGACGCCGATCGCCGGGGCGCCGCGGACGGCCATCGTCTCGATGGCCACGGCCACGTCCTCGACCGTCCCGCATTCGATATACGTCTCTTCAAGAGGCAGACGGCGCTGGTCGATCATCACCACCTTGCCGTCCGCCCAGGCGATCGTCGGTTTCATCAGAACTCGACGAGACCGGCGAGCTTCAGGATCTGGAGATAGTTCATGAGCCCTTCGATCGTGGACTTGCGCTGCGACTGGGCGTCGAGAAGGACCTTGAGGTCGAGGACCGAGTGCTTGCCGTTGCACAGGCGCTGGAGCTCGCTCGCGTCCGAGACGCCGCCCGCATAGGGATACTTCGCCTTCTGCTCGGCGGGCACCTGGTCGATGAATTTGCGGTAGCCTGTGTAGCCGTCCTGCTTGACCTTCGCCGTCGCCTTCGGGACGACCTTCATCGCTTTTTTCTCGAGGTCCGAGAGGACGATGACGGCCGGCTTCTGTCCAAGCCTTTTCGCCGCGGCTTCCATATGAGCCTGGATCGTCGCAAGGTGGGCCGCGCCGAGGGCGTCAACGCTCTTTTTCATCTGGGCGACATACGCCCCGACCGCGGCCTTGTCCGCGGCGAGCTGGAGGATCGAGTCGAGAGTTTCCTTTTCATTGATCAGGGCCGCGTCGATGACCGAGCGGGCATACCGGTAAGCCTCGACGAACGTCTCAGCCTTCGCCCCGTTCAGGGCTTCGAGCCCGACGACGACTTGATGTCCGAGCCGCCGGGCCGCATTCGAGGCGATTTCGCCGGCGAGCCTGATCGCCATGGCGTCATCGGCGCTCGCGACGGTATATGCCCCCGCCGCCCCGATCAAGGCCGCCCGCTTCATCTGGGTCGCGTCGGACTTGTCGGCCGTGTCGCCCGTCGTGTGGTACCAACGGTCGGGCCAGGCGATCATCATGATCCCCGGGACGCCGACGCCCCAGTCGTTGAAGACTTCGTGGTCGGAGGCGCCGTAGTGGGTCTCGATCGAATACCAGAACGGCTCATCCGCGCCGAAAGGAGCCACGATCCGGACCGGGACTTTCATCGCCCCGCCCCGGTTCTGGATGCGCTCCCGATTCCCCTCCCCGACGTACCGATACACGTTTTCCATGACGTCATTGATGTAGTGGGGATTGGCGTAGGTCGTCCGCATCAGGCAGAAGAAAGCCTGATTCTTCGACAACCACTCGCCGACCATGTCCATGTTGATGTTGCACAGCGTCCGGGCCATGATGTCCTTGTGCTCGCCGACCCATTTGCCGATGCCCGAGAACTCCGGCCCCCAGACCCAGCGGATCGTCCGCTTCGTCTTGGGCAGGCGGCCGTCGTCGATGAGAACCTTGAGGATCCGGGCGGATTCGAGGATGGCCGCGCTTCCCGACGTGTTGTCGTTGGCGCCCTGCTTGGAAATGCCCTCGAAGCTGTGGGCGGAGAAGATGATTTCGCCGGCGGCGGGATCGGTGCCGGGGATCGAGGCCGTCACGACCTCCATGTTGTATTTTACCTGGTTGGCCGCGACTCTGGCCCGGACGGTGATCTTCTCGTTCGCCATCAGCCTTTGCTTCAGGATATCGCCTTCGCGGACGGGGAGTTGAAAGCCGAACTTGGGCTTGGGGGGAGGCGTCGCCGGCGGCTGCGGTTTCTGGGGCGGTTGAGGTTGTTCGCCGCCGCGTTGGCCGCCGCGCTGTCCGCCCGCGCCCGGGGGCATGCCCCCCCGGCCGCCGATGCCCGCCCAGCCCATCTGCAGCGGATCGAAAAGAGGCCGGGACATCGAAATGGCGACGATGCCGAGGGCGCCCTTCTGGTTGCAAGCCAGATTATAAACCTGGCCCATCGAACCTTCGGTGACGACGATCTTGCCCTCGACCTTGGCCGCTTCGATCTCCGCGGGTGTGCCCCGGCCGACCCAGACGAGCTCGGCCGTCACATCAGTCGCGGCGCTCCCGGAGGCGAGCATCGCGATCCCGTCCTCAATGGCCGCGATCTTACGCAGGCCGGGCTTCACTTCCCAGAGCGAGCCTTGGACCGCGTCCCAGGTTTCGCCGGCCGGATATTTGATCAGCTCGGCGGTCTGGAAGCCGTAGCGTTTCAGGCGGACGAGCATCGCTTCGGACTCCCAAAGCGTGCCGGCCCATTCCTCGGGCTGCCGGTCGCGCATATAGGCGGCGATGTCCTGGATGGTGGCCAAGGCCGCCTCGCCGGACGATTCGCCGACGATGAGGTCGATGTGCTCCTTGGGGAGCAGGGTCCAGTACAGCCAGGGCGTATATTGGGCCGAGGCGCCGCCGGCGAAGAACAAGGCCGCCCCGCCGATAAGAATCACAAGGCTGAGAAAAATGATCCAACGTTTCATCGATGTCCTCCTTAAGAAAAGGGCTGGGTGATCGAAACGGCCTCCATCCCGCCGAGATGGCGGGCGCCGTCTTCGGTAATGACCATGCAGTCCTCGGTCCGGCAGCCGAACTCGCCGTAAATATAGATTCCGGGCTCGTTGGAGAACGTCATCCCGGGCTCGAGCTTGAGCTTGTTCCCTTTGACGAGATAGGGATACTCGTGGCCTTCCATGCCGATGCCGTGGCCGACCCGATGGGCGAAATACTTGTAACCGGGCCCGAAACCGGCGTCCTCCACGACTTTGCGGGCCGCCGCATCGACGTCCTCGCAGGCTGCGCCGGGCCGGGCCGCCTTCAAGGCCGCCTCCTGCGATTTCCGGACGATGTCCCAAACTTTGACCATCTTGGCGGCGGGCTTGCCGAAGACGACCGTCCGGGTCACGTCGGAACGAAAGCCCTCGATTCCGCAGCCGCCGTCGACCATGACGATCATCCCTTCTTCGAGCGTCCGGGGCGTTCGGGAGCCGTGCGGAAAAGCGGTATTCGGACCGAATTGGGGGCCGCCGCCGCCGCTCGCGCCCATCTGGGAGTGGGCGGCGCTGATGGCCGCGGAAAGATCCCGCGGGGTCATTCCCGCCCGGAGTTGTTTGAATCCCTCTCGATAGGCCAATTTGGTGATTTTATTGGCCAGGTCGAGGTAGGCGATCTCCTTGGCCGTCTTCGTCCCCCGGCAGCCTTCGGTGACCACCGCCCCGTCGACGATATCGAGTTGGGGCGCGTCCGTCCGCAGGCCGTAAAACTGGAAGGCATTGACATTGGGGGCGATGCCCAGGCGGCCGCCGGCCGCCCCCAGATCCTTGAGGACGCCGCCGATGAGGGCGTAGGGGCTCTCGTGCTCTTCCCAAACCCGGATGTCCTGACCGGCCGGGATCGATTCCTTGGCCCGCTCGAGCTCGAAGGCCGGGCAGATCCAAATCGACGCGCCTTTTTTATTGAGGACGGCGCCGA
>Ga0315288_10012478_pt1 | contig 10677 bp, 9 predicted proteins | sample YL17G11_20_MG_FD_203454 | JGI IMG/M metagenome (GOLD analysis project Ga0315288, IMG submission 203454) | Sediment microbial communities from Yellowstone Lake, YNP, Wyoming, USA - YL17G11_20 | ecosystem: Environmental > Aquatic > Freshwater > Lake > Sediment | place: USA: Wyoming | collected...
TGGCAAGAAGCCGCTCAGAGAAGCTCGTTTTTATCTATTGGGCGGAGCGTCGATTGACAGACGGGTTTTATAACATTGTCAAAGAGTCTATTGTTTCAATGGGGCCTGGCCGCGTCGGCTGTCGTTCCTCGTTGCCGTCCGGGCGACCTCGCTCCTGACCAGCAATGATCTGAGGACGCCTTTCCGTTCCTCGGAAGCCCTGCGCCCGCGGCCACGGCAAGTTACCCTCATTTGCACTAACTAAAAAGAGTATTCTCGCATTTCATGAGAATAACCCATTTTTTTGAGATAAAATGCACGTCTTCGATACAAAATAGCGCCCGGATCGCCTTTCTCTAGACTCTAGGCGCTGGCGCAGGGGTCAATCAAGAACTTTACGCGCAGTCGTAAGGTACCCCGAGTGGCCCAACATCAGGGTCTCAGGGCGCGTCCTGTTCTCCGCGACCGTTATCCTCCTCATGATCAGCTCGACAGTCTCCACCTCTATGAAGGGGTGCCCCTCGACCTCGGCGACGGTCTTCATCACCTGCTCTATCGTGGGGCTGAAGGAGAGGAAGACGCCGCTCCCGGCAAGCGCCTCCCAGGCGTGGGACACGACGAGCCAGGGCGTCGCCATGTCGAGGACGACGGCGTCGACCTCCCTCTCGTCGATCCCTTGGGTTATGTCGCTGAGCCTCATATCGACGCAACCCATCAAACCGGCACGCTCGATGTTGCCCGCCGCGATCTTCTGTGACCTCGGCTCTATCTCGTAGGAGATCACCCTGCCATCGGGCCTCACGGCGTTGATGAGCGCCATGGTGAGGGCGCCGCTGCCCGTCCCCGCCTCGACGACCCTGCTCCCAGAGCCGACGCCGAGCTGGAAGAGGATGTAGCCGATGTCCTTCGGGTAGAGGACCTGCGTCCGCCTGTCAGTCTTCAGCACCCTGTCCCTGATGAGGGGCCTCAGGGCGTAGAACTTCGCGCCGAGGCTGCTGACCAGCCCGAAGCCATAGGGTTTCCCGATGAAGGCTCCGAGGTCTACGTACCCCTTATGAGTGTGGAACTGCTTACCCTGTTCAACCTTGACCTGATAGGTGCGCTTCTCGTCCAGGTATAGGAGGACGTCGTCGCCTTCACCGATGAGGGTCATGTCAACTAACTCGTAGCCGCCTGAGATAAAATCTCTACCCAGCCCAGCCTCGCGGAGGTGAATCTATCTAGGGGGAAGGGAGGGTCTTCTTGACAGCTATCTTAAGGTCTTTCACAAGCGCCTATCGGTCAACGGATGGGTTCAATCTCGGAAGGACCTAGCAAAGCACGAAGATAGGCTTAAAGTTCTATTTGCGGCGCTTGCGGCTGAGAATCCAAAGAAGGACCTGATCAACTTGTTAGAACGAGAGTGGGGATATCCCGATGGTGCGATCTGGTTCGAGATAACGGGAAAAGCAATAATGGATAAAGACGGCAAAATTAGGGGCATGAACTTTGAGGAGATATTCAAGTTAATAATCGACGTGCTGAGAAGCCCCACGATCTAATTTTAAGTCTCTTTTTCTTATTCAATAAGGCCCCTAGGTCCCACGCGCACGAGGTCGCTCCCGGGACCGCTCCGCACCGGGGTCCCTGTCGCACCTGTCGCACGAGTTTAGGATCGCGCATTATTCGCCACTAACAATAAATAATACTTGCTTTGATTGCGATAACTCGAAGAAGATAGTGCAATAATTACGTTTTATCCTTCTCTCTGCATCCGTTTACCATAAACAAGTATGGCTCCGCCAAATATGATGCTGATGATTACTAATATCCAATTCTGTGTAGCGAATCCTCCAAGGACCCCAAAGAAGAAGATTACAAACCCCACGAGAGCCATTGCGACGCCGATTAAGATATTTATAAATCTCATAGTATAATTTTTAAGTTTAAAAAGATAAAACACTTTCGATAGAGTCATTTACTAAAAAAGATAATCTTTTTCTCACTCGCGCACGAAAAATGTATAATACTTTAACACCGTTTCATTTGTAAAATTTCAACGAGCCATACGGGTAAATTATCCATATCGAGCGCCTAGGGTGAAGGACATTATTTATATCCATAATGTTGAGACTAACTATTATAAAGGGCTTGATCTTGCCCTAAATGAATTGGCGAATAAAGCCCGCGTTGGTCTTAGATTGGTCTTTTTATGCCCTTTCAAGGCGCCCAATGCGTGCCCCCTAAATGGTGAATAAGCTTTATTCTTGCGTCTCTCAGCGAAAGGGGCGGATTAAGAGGCTGGGAAGATGAAAGGGGACGAGGCGTTAAAACCCTCGACATAGACACACATCCCATCTATGTTCAACCTTATTAATATTTAGCTAAATGTGCGTGCCTAAAGGGTGCCCTTGTAAAGTAAAAAGCATAATAAAATTTTACAAGGACCTCGAATAACGCCCCGTTGACAAAAAGCGGGCACCCCTCCCCCCCTTTAAACTCTTAGAGCATTATGCCCCGCGACGATGATTAGGACGTTAAACAAATTCAGAAAAAGCATAAGACCCTTTGGGGACCCACGGCGTTCTAGGATGAAAAATGCGGTGCGGGGGGTTAGCGCTCGCTCGCTCGCTCGCAAGCGCATCAAAATAAGATTACGAAATCTTAAATATTGTTAGTTGATAAATTATGTAAATATGAGGAATAAGTTAGCGACTGTATTTAGTATTGGATCGAGACTACAATATCTAAGTAGAGGACCATCACTTAATGCAGATGTAAAAGGGGAATCTTATTTATATGATAATTTAACGAAAATAAAAAATGATTTAGAAGAGTTAAAATATGAACCATATTTAAAACAAATTGAAAAAATGTTAGATAAAATGAGTTCTTATGAAGAAAAAACACCATTAAATAAAGAAGATGGTAACAAATTAAAACGATTAATGGATGAAATATATTCTTCTTTAATTAGTGATTTAAATAATATCATTTTATTTGAAGCAATTGATATATGTTCTTTAGATAAAGGAAATTTAGTTAAATTAATGAACAAACAAGAATCGGCTTTTTTTGAAAAAGATGTGTGGAAAAAATTATCAAAAATGGCGCTTATGGATTTTTCTGATTCAGCAAAATGTTTACTTGTCGGTGCATCCACCCCTGCCACCATGATTACTTTAAGAGCAACTGAGGAAATGGTTAGAAAATATTATGAAAATAAAACTGGTAACAAAGCAACAGGTGAATTTTGGGGAACAATAACTACTGATTTGAAAAAAATATCTGGAATAAATAGTGATTTAATTGATCATTTAGATTATATCAGAAAAGCACGTAGAAATTTTGCTCAACATCCCGGGAAAATATTTGGCCAAAGGGAAGCGGAAAGGATATTCATGGAAGCTATTTCCGCAGTCCATGAAATGTGTCATGATATGTAATTTTAATATGCGACTTGATGTAACTTGGTTGATTCAAAAGGAGGATGTCTTTCTGTTTTTGTTGGGGAGTCCCCCTTTGGGGGATGTGGGGGGACCAAACAGCAAGTCGAGCGAAGCCGACTTACACTAATCTTCATTCTTTAATGGGATAAAATTCCTAGAAAATTCTGTTTTTAACTTATCAACTATATCTGGATCTTCAGTAAATATTGCTATTTCTGTATGAGTGCCATTTAAACTTGATGAATTAAGGTCCATTGATCCAATTATGGCAGAATCGTCAACGACTAGAAATCGGGTATGGAATGAAGGAATAATACATATATTTTTTATCGTAAATAGATTTACTATCTCTTTATATGCTTTTTCTATTTCAGCTTTCCATGGTTGATCTTTAGCTTCATTTGGTTTATGAGTTATAATTTTTACATTAACTTCTCTATCTTTTAAGAGTTTTAATTCATTTAATAACTCGGTACCTATCCAACCAACAATTAAAACTTCATTTTTTGCAAAACTGAATAAATATTTTATTTTTTTGGTAATATCTCTAGAATATGAATCATTAGTTATTAATAAAGTATTAGTTTCTAAAATATTTCTCTTTAGATATTCTTTTCCTTGCAATAATCCTATAAAGATTTTATCAAGATATTGACTCCCTTCTTCATATGCTTCTTGTAACATAAATTCAGTTACATCAGATTCTTTTATCATCTGTTTACTTAATTGAGAATAAAGAATAGAATGATAAATTACATTTAATATTTTCACTGATTCTAGATTAGTATCTTCTAAAATGACTCTAATTCTAAATGGCTCACAACCTCTTAAAGACTTTAGAGCATCATCAGAATTGTTTCCTAGATTTTTAAAAAATCTTTTTGACAATTTATCTATTTCATTTTTTCTTTCGTCTCCATAAATAGAATGATCTATATTCATATGAATGAATGTATTCTCTAGACTAAAAAGATAATCTCTGAGATATTCTCCTTGATCAAATATAATAAAATCAGATGACCTATAACTTGTTTGAAGAAAGAAAGAGTCGATTTTAGCGAATATATCTTCTTTTGAGCCATTTACTAAGTACTTTTTTTTAACAATTGAATTAGATAAATCCAAAAAACCCTAACCTCAATTAGTTTATTATATTTACCTTTATAAATTTTTACTTCTTGGTGTATTATTTTTTAGAAATGTTATAGAAAAAAAATGAGCGAAGCCGACTTGATATCGTTTATGCATAATTAAAACCAAATTATTTATAAAAAAGGCTAGTTCCCCGTAGACGCCCCGGCGCTGGGGTCCCTAGGTCACCTAGATCTTAATTTCTTAGAGATTTTAGCCATTAGCGAAATACCCATGGTTGAGTGTGCGAAAGTCCAGAGGATGCCATATAAGAAGAGACCACTCAAGAAAATGATCATCCAGATCTCTGAGTTGCTCATTAATCTTCCATTTAACCTAATCTTATAGATTCTATTATGGCTTTTGCTTAGTGATCCAATGCGCCTGGGGACCCTGGGCACCTAGGACTTGGTGAAAAATCGTTGCGCGCAAGGACCCCCAAGGCTGTCATCTACTTCTTTGCTCTTTTCCCCTTTTTTCTCGCCTTCTTCGCTCGACTTTTATCGCCCTTCTTTGACATTCCTCTATGCTTTTGTGGCATTATTTCTTCTTCCTTCAAAGGTTGAACCCTAGAGTCTTAGAAACCACTAGAGGGTAAACCCGAATTTTGTTCTCCATCACTCTCCTGTACAACTCAGGATATTTATAAGATAACCTTTTGTGTGTGTGGGATAAATTTTATCCCCAAATCTTCAATTTCAAGCAGTTGAAACAGGTAGTGAGTCGAATCTAAGCGTTTGGTCTGGTATGAGTCGCCCAGACTCGACTCAGAGGTTTTTATGCACCGCTGAGTTAAAACCCTTTATTCCCTATAATTCCCGAAAAATAGGTCAAGCTATAAGTAGGTTCAGAATAATATCTGGGTCATGAAAGACCTCAGGGAATTCAACGAGTTCCGCACCAAGATGAACGAGAGGATACTGGGCTGTGGCCACGTCGGCTTAAAGCGGTTCTGGGCCCTCGACGGCAGGGCGTACAGGAAGAATGCCCTCGACGAGAAGACGCTTGAGCTCCTCGGCCTAGCGACAAGCATGGTGCTTCGCTGCGACGACTGCGTAACCTACCACCTCATAAGGTGCCTCCAGCTCGGCGTGACAGACAGGGAGCTTCAGGACGCCGTCAACGTCTCCCTCATCGTGGGCGGCTCCATAACGGTCCCCCACATAAGAAGGGCCTTCGAGACCATCGACAGGTGCCGGGAGCTTCAGAAGAGCGACCCTGAGCTGAAGAGCCTCCTCTAACCATCCCTCTTTCCCTCCGTGTGAGTTCCTGGACCAGATGATGTAAATACTTTTATTATTTTCTGACACTAGTCTGATGCATGGGCTTCAGGCATAGGATACAAGCCCTCCTCCAGCGCCCTCTTTCAAGTCGATTCCTCATGATTTTCACGGCAGCCTGTCTGACGAGGCTAGTCGTCTGGTATCTTATACCCCTCGACTGGAACTGGGACTCCTACCATCACTGGCAGATATCCTACCTTTCACTGAAGATCGGCTTCCCCCAGTTCAGGCTCTGGGACCTGAATGGCTGCGAGTACTACTGGGGGATCGTCCCACACCTCGTCCAGGCCTCGCTCCTCGGCGTCCTCTCGACGAGCAGCATTACGCCGCTGAGGGCGATGAACCTCCTCCTCGGCGGGTTGAACGCGGGCCTCGTCTACATGATCGGCTCAAAGTACTACTCGAAGAAAGTCGGTACCTACTCGGGGCTCCTGTACGGCGTCTTCCCTGTGGCGGCTATCTTCGACGTCCTTGCCCTACAGGATACGGTGGCTCTCTCCTTCATGCTCATGTCCATCCTACTCCTCAGGGAGAGGCCCTTCGTCGCCGGCTGCCTTCTGGCGCTTACCGGCCAGAGCCGTTCCGAGCTCCTGCCCGTCTCACTGATCATCGTCCTACTGGTGTCGATCACCGAGCGTTTCTCGACCAAGACGGCGCCGCTCCTCATAGGCTGGCTTGTGGTGACAGTCATCTTCGGCTGGTTCGTCTACACCCAGACCGGGAACCCGGTGTACTCGCTTTACTGGAGCATGTATAATGTCTTCGGCGGCTGGACGGATGGCAGCACCGGGAAGTCTTTCGTGGAGTTGATGCTCGGCTGGGTTGGTTGGAAGCTCAGCGTCTGGATCTGGAAGCCTACGGGATGGCTGATAATCGGCTCGGTGATCGCTTCGCTTTCCTTCTTTGCATACGCCGCGTTGAAAAGGCCCAGGGGATACGTTGTGCCCGTCGCCTTCCTCGCTACGTTGATGATCCTCAGCCCCGTCTTCATCCCCTACTTCGGCTCTGATTGGCAGCGGTTTCTGATCATGCTCAGGATGGTGAACCCACTGGCGGCAACGGGTCTGCCCGTGCTTATCTATCTCACCGAGAGGGTGTTCAAGGCGGCCTTCGTGACAGGCGCCAGAGTCGGACTCCTGTTGGTTTTCCTAGCGGGCTACTCCTTCTTGGTACCGGCTTATGGAGCCATGCAGGTCGACACGGTCGGAGCCTTCGAGGCCGCGGACATTGCATGGGGGCACTACGGGGGAGGCATCATTGTCTGTGACTTCCCCATGATGAACTATCGATTCGTCGATCGATGGGGATTGCAGCCACGGGGTCTCCTCGGGAACCACTACGCCCCTGACTACTACGGCGTCGAGGAACCCATCGAGTACGCGAGGTGGCTCGCGGGGAACAACGTGACGATCTGGATATACTCGTATGATGGAGGCGAGAAGGTCCAGCAGGTCCTGAACCGAAACTATCCGGGCGTCCTCGCCTACCTCGGCGAGAATTCCTACGCGAAGATTTTCGAAGTGAACCTCGTCGAGCTTCGGGAGATCGTAGGGTCCTGATGAGCGAATCCCGAAACGCGCGCATAATAACAGCAACTTCTAAAAGACTAGTTCCCCCCTGAGTCACCGGGGAAGGACCACACCTTGTCACTTTACGAGTCTCTTGGCGTCGACGTGAAGAAGAGGGGGATAGAGAGCTTCAAGGGATCCTTGGACAACCTCTTCCCCGGCGCCTTCTGCGTCGTGCAGAGGGATCCATCCGATCCCGGTACCGGCATCGTCTGTCACACCGACTCGGCGGGGAGCAAGCCGATACAGGCTTACCTCATGTACAGGGAGACCGGCGAGGCGAGGTGGCTCAGGGGTCTCGCCCAGGACGCCCTCGCAATGAACGTGAACGACATCCTCTGCGTCGGCGCCATGCCCGTCACCTTCGTCGACTACGTAGCCTTCAACACCCTGAACATAGACCGTGTCGAACTGCTCGCCGCACTCGCCGGGGGCTTCGCCCACTGTAAGAGGGTTCTTACAGATGAGGGATTGCCAATCATGTTCGCCGGGGGCGAGACCGCCGACCTACCTGACCTCATCAGGACCCTCGATGTCAGCGTCACCATCTTCGGAAGGGTCCCCTTGGACGATGTCATAACGGGGGAGAGGATTGGGCCGGGGGATGTGATCGTCGGGCTGAGGAGCGGTGGGGGCGTCAGGTTCGAGGAGGGTGTCAACAGCGGGATAATGAGCAACGGCCACACCCTCGCGAGGAACAGCCTCCTCAAGATGAGCTACCTGGAGAAGTACCCTGAACTCTCCCATCCCGGCCATGGAAGGTTCACGGGCAGATTCAAGGTGAACGATCACGTAGACGAATTGGGCATGACGGTTGGCGAGGCGCTCCTGTCGCCGACCCGCCTATACGCCCCCATCGCCGTCGCCGTGCTCAGGAAGGTTGGCCGAGATGTGCATGGGATGGTCCACAACACCGGCGGCGGGCAGACCAAATGCCTCAGGCTCGGAAGGGGTGTCCAGTACATTAAAGACTCGCTTCCTGAGCCCGACCCGATCTTCGGCCTCATCGAGGCGGAGGCCAAGGTTGACCCGAGGGAGATGTATCAGGACTTCAACATGGGGGTAGGCTTCGAGTTCATAGTAGAGCCATCCGCCGTCGACGATGTCCTCAAAGTATCGGAGGGATTCGGGCTTGGTGTGCAGGTCATCGGGAGATGCGAGGAGAGCAGGGAAGGCAACGCCCTCACGATAAAGCACGCCAAGGAGACACACCATTACAGATGATTGGCTCTTAGGAGACGAGATAGAGACACGTCGATCTTCCGAAGAGCTAGCTGAGTCGGTAAGCTTTTTTAGATAAACAATTGTGCGACTTCTGGGACTTCCAAGCCCGTTAATATCTTCAGTCTCTTCAGGACGTTCAGGTAGTGAGATCTGTTCCTCTTCATCAGCCCTTCAACTTCTCCGCGCATCCCAATCGACGCGGCTCCTCTACTGAGCGAAATCACCATGTCAGTGAGTCTGCGAAGGATTTCGAGCACCTCGAAGTAGTCGAGGTCAGCAAACTCACGCTCGGAGGCGGAGGCGTAGCCTGAGACGAACGCGTTTCCAAGTTCAGGTGAGTAAAATGTGGTGGCGAGCAGCTTTGTCCAGGTGAGGTCCTCGCGGGGGTCCCCTATGTCGGCCCCACTCCAGTCGATGACGACGGGGCTGCTGTCCATCCTGAACATGATGTTCCCAGGGTGAAAGTCCTGATGAATCACGACGAGAGGCTCGTTGGCCACCTTCGCTTTTCGGCTGTCCAGCCAAGAGACTATGTTCTGGAGATATGAGATGCCTGAGTCGCTCAAACTCTTCTCGATTCCGCGGATGCGATATTCGAGTCGACCGCGCGTGCCCCTGTACTTCCTGCTGAATGGGAGGGTCTTCCTCGGGAGTCTGTGGAGTTCGGCGTAGAGCCTGCTGAACAGGGCGAGGTTCTCTCTCCGCTTCTCAGGGTCAGCCGACAGGAAATCATCCATTAGGGATCCTCCCGCGAGCTTCTCCATGATGATGAACGGTGCGCCGATGAGATCGGTCCCGGTGTCGCAGATGTAGACATCAGGCACCGGATAGCCGGCACGAAGCAGCCTACTCATAACATGGAACTCTCTGTCGGCTCTCTCACCTGCCGAGGAGCCGCTGAAAACCCTTGCAACCATCTCGTCGGCGTTCTCCCCTTGGATCAGGCGGAAGCCGTAAATGCGGGCCTCCCAGCCCGCGTTTATCTCCTTGATATCGACTACGTCGACAGTCTCGTCGCCGTGAAGTTCTTGGAAGAGGGACCTGAGTCCCTCTTCGATCCTCTCCATCCCCGCCAAATCCGAAGCCCTTTGCCCTGCTTTCTGTTTTCAGCACTTGCTGGTAAATAATAGCTCATACAAAATAGCTGCTTGCAGGTTAGCCTCAGTGTAACTCTGATCGCTCACGATTCGCCCTAATGCCTTTACATCATCGGCTGATTAATACTGGGACAGTACCGTTAAATAGGTTCCGAAGAAATGGGTCCAGAACCCTACTCTACCTTTATCTCGCGTCCTATGCCCTTCTCCTGCTTCTTCTTGACGACGGTCTCCAGGACGCCGTTCTTGTAGGTCGAGGAAGCCGTGGTGTCCTCTACCTCCGACGGGAACTCAAGCTCCTTGTAGTACTTCCTCTCAGGGTTGGTGACGTTGATCGTGAGGACCCTGTCAGAGATGAAGAGCTGAATGTCCTCCTTCTCTACGCCGGGGAGCTCAGTGATGACCTTGAACTGGTCTCCATCGTCTATCATGTCGACGAGGGGCTCCCGTGTCTCCTGGAGACTCAGCGGCTTCCTCCCCTCCTCGGAGGAGAGCTCCGGCTTCATGTTACCGAACTCCCTCACCACGGGCTTGCCGTCAGGCCCAATCTTGACGGAGTAGCCGTAGACGAACGGGCCGTACTCCTTTTTAACCGAGCCGTCAGGGAGGACCCGCTCCTGCGCCATGTCCTCTGGTATCTCGTCCTCCATCTCCTTGAAGAAGCTGGCCATCTCCTTCTCCATCTCGCCTATCATCCGCTCAAGGTCGGGGAAAAAGGGCGTACCCCTCCTCTTCCTCTTCATCCACTCATCCCAAAACGACATGGCTCCACCAGTGAAGACGTTGGGGCGATATTCTTTTAAACGCTTCCCCGCGGCGCGAACCTATTAAGCGGGATGCCCCATCCGTCTCCTAGGAGAACCGACTTGGCGATCCTCGCCGCCTACAACGAGATAGCCCTCAAGAGCAGGTACGTCAGGAGCAGCCTCGAGCGAACCCTGGCGGCCCACATCGAGGCGAAGCTCCA
>Ga0315288_10012480_pt1 | contig 10677 bp, 18 predicted proteins | sample YL17G11_20_MG_FD_203454 | JGI IMG/M metagenome (GOLD analysis project Ga0315288, IMG submission 203454) | Sediment microbial communities from Yellowstone Lake, YNP, Wyoming, USA - YL17G11_20 | ecosystem: Environmental > Aquatic > Freshwater > Lake > Sediment | place: USA: Wyoming | collected...
AGGTTTTGTTGCACTGAAGGCAAGAAACCAGAATAGGTGGGCGAACAACCATATTGTGACATTGGATTGAACAGAAATTGGCTGAATGTTTTCTTCCTTTCTGTTCATACCAAGTAGCGATTTGGATGAAGTGTTTGGTTCGATGGAATGTTTTAGAACAGTGAAGGCATTTGAGTGGTAGTAGTTGACGGGATTTGGCAGATTCAAATTCTTGTTCTGTGTAAAGTGGTTGCATAATACACTCCTTACATAGGGAAAGAATATCAAAGGATTATGGATTTTCAAATCCGGGTTCCGCTACCAGTTTTATGGTGTGATGAATATGTGGCGATTGAAGGTTTATGATGATGATAAGTTGCTTGAAGTAATTGAATGCGGTACGGCAGATGGTGCCAAAACCAAAGCAACGAAGATGAGATACAGGGAACACAATATCGTGGAAGGCATTTGGTTTGAATTGTTCGCGCCTGATGGTGTTCCTGTATGCAGGACTAAAAAGGATTTGTCGCGCCGGTTGAAGTGGGAATGGATTCCGGGGAGAGGCTATGTGTGATATTTGTTGGGTAAAATGCAAGTGTGGTGACGGTGATGGTGTTGAGATGCACCTTGCTGACTACAACACTGCCCCGGATGAGATTGAAATTTACTGCGGCAAGTGTGTGCCGATAGAAAGGAAAGATGGAATCCTGTGGAAATACAGGGATAGTAAAAAGGAATTTTGGAAGATGGTTTTTGTAAAGGCATTGACTGACAATGCGAAAAACAATGCTGATGGGAATCACCCGAACGCTATGGATATTGAAATGATTGGAGTACCAGATGGGACGCTTGAAATCTTTGAAGAAGTGCAATTGCCGGGAAAAAATGGCTGAACTGCTGAGAGAACGCATAAAGAAATTGGATGAGGAGATAGCGATTGCGAACAACCTGCATGACTTCTTTCTTGCCGGGTTGTCAGCAACTCCGATTGAAATGAAGTTGCGGAGGAAAGAAGCGCAGTTGGTGCTGAATACGATTTTGTTGGAAAAGTTTTGATTTCCCGGCAAGTGACCGGGGGAATTGGCGGCTGATTTTAGCCGCACTTCATCACCTCTTTACGGGGTGGGAAATATAGGAGGTAGGCAGTATGAGTACATTCAAGACTGTAGCGCGTAAAAAGGCAGCCAAGTCAAGGCTTCCTAGTAATCAGCCGAACGCCACGGTGAACAGGGCTGGCGGGGTGGCATTTGAAATCAAGGATGCCGCACTCAAGCTGGTAACGATGACGGGCGGAGCTTTCTTTGCTGAGCCGAAGTTCTATAACGCGGATAACTGCGTTCCGAAGCGCGGCACTGGCGGGAAGTTCGAGAAATTGGCTGAACGCCTGTTCCTCGTAAGCGAGAAAATCAAGGGTTTTGAGTCCTGTAATGAACTGGATGAAACGGCCCGTGAAGTAATCGCTACGGCGGTTGATGTGGCGAACAGCAAGAATCCTGAAGACTTGCTGGCGATTGCCAACTGGCTTCGCAACGAAATGAACATCCGGCTGACGCCACAGGTGTTGCTGGTGCTGGCTTCCCGTTTCGACGGCACGAAGTCATTGGTGCGTAGGTATGCCCCGGTAATCGTGAAGCGTCCTGATGAAGTCAAGACGTGCCTGCTTGTTCATCGTTTCCTGTTCGGGCTGAAGTCCCTGTCGAATGGACTCAACCTTGGACTGGGTGACGCTGTGTCCAAGTTCGGTGAACGCGGACTGATGAAGTATGACAGTCCTGATTTCCCGAAGTGGAAGGATGTGTTGTGCTGGATTCGCAGGAAGGCTGGTTGGCCGCTGAAGCCTGAAGTTGCCAAGTATTTCATCACCGGCAATGTGGTTGATGCGGTGAAAACGCCTGTAATCGCCGCACGCAAGGAACTTGCGAAGTGCAAGAAGTTCGATGCTGAGGCGAAGAAGCTGGCAAAGGATTCTTTCGTGAATTGGGAAGTTCTGCTTTCGCAGTTCAAGGATGACAAAAAGGCTGTCTGGACATTCCTGATTGAGGAAAATCTGGTGGGCTATATGGCTCTATTGCGTAACCTTCGCAATATCCTTGAGGCCCGTTTGGGTTCAGATACGATTCAGAAGGTGTCTCTCAAGATTTCCAACAAGGATGAAGTCTTGAGGTCGAAGCAGTTGCCTTTCCGTTTCCTGTCGGCACTCAATGCCTTGCAGGGGATGACTGGTGCCTGTGATTCGGCTGACATGAATGAACTGTCTGCGGCTATTGAACTGGCTTCCAACGAGGCTTGCGCGAACATTCCGGTTCTGCCGGGTGTGACGGTAATCTTCGCGGACAACTCCGGTTCGATGGATACGCCTGTTTCGCAGAAGACGCAGGTGTCCTGCAAGGATGCTGCCAACGTTATGTGCGGTATCGTTGCCAAGGTGGCTGAACGCCCCTATGTTGTGGCTTTCGGTACGGATGTTGGTGTTGTAAAGTTCACGAAGAACGACACCGTACTGAACATCTCCAATAAGGTGCGTAACACCGACATTGGCGGGTACAGCACAAACGGACACAGGTGCATTGAATGGCTCATGCAGATGCACCTGACGCCTGACAGGGTGATTTTCCTGTCGGATATGCAGATGTGGAATAGCGGGTACGCAGAGGCGTCCCTGTGCAATTCATGGGCAAAGTACCTGCATCAGGGTGGCAAGGCCAAGGAAACTTGGCTGCACAGCGTTCATATCAACGGCTACGGCGATTCCGTCGTGGACGAGGGTGGGCGTGTGAATCAGGTAGCTGGATTCACCGAGAAGGTGTTCACGATGTTGCTTCAGACAGAAGGAGTTGTGGGTAATGCCGCGCTTCCGACTGTGGAGCAAATCAGGGAAAAGTGGACGATTAAGGTGTAATCGGGCTACGGGATAACTGAACTTGTAAAACCGAGGCCGGTGTCTGAAAGGGCACCGGCTTTTTTCTTTTGTAATTATTTTTTGATATTTTCACCATATGTGGAGATTGAAGTGTCTCGTATTCTGATACAAACAGGAGGAAAACCATGAGTTACAGAGTAAATGTGACGGATAGGGAGCAAAACATCCTTGAAGCGGCTGCATTCGAGAACGGCATACCGGTTCACGATAACGCCCAAATCAAGGTTATTGCTGAAGGTAATCAGACTGGTACGGAGAGGGTAGCACATTCAGCAGTGGCAAATCACATCAATAGCAATGCCGGTGTAGTGATGCCGCCCAGTGACCAGCCCGGAAGGTTCACGGAAGTTCTTTCAGGCAAACGGTAATCTTTAACACGACAAGTGAGGAGAAGTGTCATGGATAAGCGTGAATTGGTTGCGAAGGAGTTGCTTTTGATGGCGAAGCAGTTTTTGGCTGTTGAACCGGATGAAGAAGGGGATGTCGAGGACCCGAAGTTCAATGAGAAAATCAGAACATTGAGGACGACCTTGACGAAAATCAATCAGAAGAAGCGTCGTCGCCTTCAGCAGTTCGGCATTGGTTTGATTCGTCCCAATGCGACTGTCGAAGACTTGGTGGACGCGCTGTTGAAGATTACCACGGCAGGGTAGATTCCCACAGCCTGCCAGCAGGACGGGAGGAAGGGGCAAAACCGTCCTGCTACCCTTTTGAGGAGGAATGCGATGAACAAGAAACTGGTAGCGGCAGAACTGTTAAAGATAGCCCGTGAACTGATTGCGCTTCCTTGGCAACCGGCTCGCAGGGATGTTGATGTGGGATTGAGAAATTATGAAGTCAAGGATTCCTTGACGAGTTATGCCCCTACTATCAACAAGATTGTCCGCACAGAAGCGGCAAAATTACTGGCAAGACAGGACTTCCGGATTCAAAGCCTGAATGACTTGAAACTGGAATGGTCGGAATACCTTGCCCTTGTTGACCCGATGACGAATGCCAATAAGTATCACTACTATGTCATATATTCATTCACGGATGCGACGAATGTGACGAGATATTCTGCTTTCAATTGTTCTGGCAGAATCGGCATCGTGGAGCGTGTTTATGATTTGACGGAAAAGTTCCTTGGCGGTCCTGTGACGAATATGAGGCAGGCACAGAATGCGGCTGAACGCCATATGAGCACCAAACTTGCAAAGGGGTATGAGCCTGTTTCAATGGTAAGGGGATAAGCTATGAGGCGCGGTACTTATACGGTTGTGGCAAAGACTCTGACTTCAAAGCTGATGTCGCGCCAGCAGAAGTTGCTGGATGATTGGGCAGAGACGAATGAAGGCAGAAAAGCCATATCGGATGGCCGTGTGAGTTATGATGAGTTGCCGGGTACATTGATTGCGGCTTTGCAGAGAATCAAGGACCAAGAAACCTTATGGTCGGATGTTGAAAGGTATCTTGGTGACAAGGCGATGAAGTTGAGATATGGGGCAGAGAAAGGTGATTTCCCATATTGTGTACTTACAGTTAGGGAAAACATGATACAGTTCAGGTTGACAGATTCTTCTGGGAACACACATACTGGTGCAGAACCGATTAAGAGATACCCGGTAAGTGGGATGAACAGGATTGTTGACCTCTTGAAGACTTACGGGATACACGATAGTAATTGTGAGGTGATTTAAGTTGGCCTATGTGCCCATTAGGCCGGTATAGACGGTGTGTTGCTGGACTATACTGAGGTTTGCCTCGTTGGTTGACCTCTAAGGGCAAAAAACGGAGGTGGGTTATGCCGGGAAGTGCAACAAAAAGTTGGTGGCAGTACAGCAGATGGGTAAACAACATGGCTCGGAATTCCAAGCAGACATACCCTGATGGGGTATATCTGGCGTTCTTGAAAGTCTTCTTGAAGGCTATGTGGAATCCCATGACTCAGACAGGCACAAGGCCGTGGCTGAAGGACCAGTTTCAGCGGAAGGCAGTTCAGGTTCCGGGTGACACTGACTATCAGTGTGATATTGACCAACAGCCTGCTCAAGTGCTTGTAACGCTCTTAACGATTGTTGGGCGTGATTTCAAGAAAATCCCGATTACTGACTTTGAGGCAGCCGGTGTGGACATAATGATTGGTCTCACTGGAAATCTCAGGTATGGTACAGGGCTTATTTACGGAAGCACATCTGGTTCACTCGTAACCATTCCGTAAGGCGATGAAACACACTGTGAGCCGCACCTCATTACGGGGTGCGGCTTGCAGATAATATGATGGGAGATATGTATGAACAAGAAGTCCGCAAGCAAAACAGTTGAAGTCCTCAAGAACTACTGGAAGCAAATGACCGAAAATGAAATATCTTGGATTGTTTTTCAGGTAGTTGGTAATGTTCCGCTTGACAAATTACAAGCTTTGGTGAAGGAATGGTACGCTAAGGGTGGGAACATCAAGGACGCGGAAGAATGGGTGAAGAAGTCACTGTAAGGCAACAAGCTTCCGGTAATTCGCCGGAAGTAATACAATCAGCCATACTTGGCTGAAAATACAACACATATAGGAGGCAGTATGAACGAGAAGTTCATTCTCACAGTAAAAGCAGGTCTGCATCTGGGTCACATCAAGGAAACCTTCGGAGCCGGAGCGGTGATTGAGCATGATGCTGTCAACGGCAGGCTCATCATTGACGGGCGCAAATTCGATGACACAAGGGATTTGGACATCCTGAAGCGTCAGGCACTAAAGTTCCCGCAAGAGCCTTGGATTGTTCCATTCTCTGAGGAACTGATGACGGCTATCCGCAATCAGAGGGCTGGCAAGCCCGCGCCTGCCGCGAAGCCCCGTCCGGGTGAAAATATGCAGGTCATCAAGTCAGATGAAGACTTGAACGAAACCATTGACATATCTGCTACGCAGATTTCCAAGCGCAACAATGAGGCAAAGGAAGCCGCACGCCAGAAGGTCAAGACTGAAGGTATGCCTATCATTCGTGGCGATGAAACCGTGCAGGAACGCCTTGCATCCCTGAAGGACAAGACTGACATCAATTCAATGGCAGAGCGCGTAAGGCTAAAAAGGGAAAGCGACATAAAGATGCCCATTGTGCAGGATGATAGCCTTGGTCAGGGTGTCGGCAAAAATCAGATTCCGCTCAATGCCGGACAGCAACTTCCTTCACGGGAATCCGTAGAAGCCAAGAGCGAAGATGCAAGGGCACAGGCTGAAGCTCGTAAGAAGGACGCTGATGCGAGGCGCAAGGCGGTTGGTGAAGCCCCGCCCGTTGTTGCTGGTATTGAGGTGGGAGAGAATGAATCCGATGCCGATAAGGATTCTGAGATTGCCGCGTTGAAAGCCAAGATTGCCGCATTGGAAGCGACAGCAGAAACGAAAAATTCTGTTCGCAGGCCGGTGACGACTGCGGAAAGGGCTAAGGAAATCACGGACAAAAAGTAAAGGAACGCCATGATATTCGGGTATGAATGTGAAAAATGCAAGAGACGGTTCGATGCCAATTTCCCGATAGGGAAGGCCCTTCGCACTGTCTCTTGCACTACCTGTGGCGGGACAGGGAAGCGTGTCTATGAAGGCACAAGCATTTCCCTCAAGGTTGACGGCCATTTTGCCCGGTCGTCAAACTTCGGTGAACACATGAAGGCTAAGAATGACGCTGCGGCCAGACGCATGAAAGGAAGAATCGCTCCGAAACTTGTGGGTTACGACTACGGAAGCGGCAAAGTCGTGGAGGCTTGACATGAGTGCAGAAGAAACCGCCATAGCTGATAAGAGTAAATTGTACCGCACATCGGACATTTATTTTGCAAGTTTTCTATGTTCTCTTGATATGCCGCTCAAAACGACGGAAGTAGAGAAAACAGAAAGCGGGCGCAAGGTGGTGTTCGTGTTTCAGATGACGGATATTGAGCTTCAGAGGATGAAGGCCAGCTATTTCGGCGGGGCAGGCACAGTCAAAGCAAGACGCTTCGTGGATAATATACGAAGCCTCAAGAGTATGTGTTTTACCTAGTTTGGGTTTGACCATACCAAGGGCACTGTTCGGCTTTTTGCTGGACGGTGCCTTTTCTTTTTTTTGATATTCAGCCCTATTTAGAGGGGACATATGAATAACGCCTTTGTAGCCAGAGAATTACTGATAGTTGCGCGTGAACTGCTTGAAGCCAGAATAGATGTCAAGTCAAGATACCATTACTGGAATCAGGCTGTTTTTAACGGCAAGTTGCCGGATATTCCGGTGACTTGGGGCAGGTCTAAGCGGTGGGGTGGCATTACCTATGGCACTCTTGACAGAATGGCAAGAACAGGCACTCCACAACGCATTGAAATATCAGATTATATTCGTGATGAAATCAACATAATTGACGGCATTATGCTTCACGAAATGATTCATGTTGAAATGATACTTGAAGGTCATGGCGGTCACGGGATGTGGTTTGAATTGAAACGAGGTGATTATTCCCGCAAGTCGGGTCTTGATATACCTCGGACTGAAGCGATGGAACACTTTGTGGTGCCTGAAGATGTTGAAGCGAAGCCAAAGGGTGTAGTGATATACAAGACAAAAGCAAGACAGGGCTTGGTGATATATGGTTTGAAATTCTTTCAGAACTCTTTGTCTATTCTCAAGAACATAGCTGAACGGTATGTGGATTTCTACCGTCAGAGAGGTGAAAAGGCTGAAGTGACTTTTCTGATTTCAGAAGTCAAGGACTTGTTGAAGTACCCTGAAAAAAGGTCTGTGGTGCAGCGCGGCTATTACACCGTGCCTGAATCCTTGCTGAATCAGGTGATTTCAACTGGACAACAGGTTGCACAGGTTGCGGCTTAATGCACAAAACTTTGATATTTCAACCATAGTTGGAGGCATATGTGAGATTCGGAATAATAGCTGAAAGAGTGGCTTTTTTGTATTTGGCGAAGGAAAGGCCGCAGGACTTGTTTGGCGCGGCTTTCTTTGATTTGCGGCTGAAGGTCAAGAACCTGAAGGACAAACTCGCTGTAGAGGCGCGGGACAGCCTTCAGAAGGCTTTGGTAAAGGACTTGACAGACAACGGGTACAAGGTGGTTTCGGCGGCTTTTGCATTGGGACAGTACCGGGGCTCCAAGTTTATGACTTCGGCTAAAGTATCGGTTGAAGTGGGTACTGAGGCAAAAGCCAAGAAACTGGCTGGATATTTGTTGAAATTCAGCCCGAAGTTCAATTTGAAGGAGTATGTTGATGGCATCGCAAACTATAATATCAGATAATCCATTGTGTGCGTGTGGATGCGGTGAATCTATTAGTTTGGGTAAAAGATTTGTTCACGGGCATCACAGAAAGGGTGTAGAGTGTAGTCCAGAACATAAGGCTGGAATATCTATGGCGAACAAGGGACGGATAATGACTATAGAACAGAGAATGGTAAATTCGATGGTACATTGTGGGTTGCCGTCAGGAATGATGGGTAAGCACCATTCTGATGAATCTACGGAGAAACTCAGGATTGCTTCTACAGGTAGGGTGGCTTCTGAGGCAACAAGACGGAAGTTAAGTGAATGCCATAAAGGGAGATTGGTTTCAGAAGCAACAAAAATGAAATTAAGTAGGGCATTCAAGGGAAAAAAACTTTCTGCGGAACATTGTGAGGCAATACGATTATCCCATTTGGGGAAATCATCTCCTATGGAAGGAAAAACTCACACAGAAGAGACTAAGCGTAAGATAAGTGAGATTCATAAAGGCAAGGTACTATCTGATGAGATTTGCCAGAAAATGTCTTTATCTAAGATGGGTCATAATGTTGCTGAAGAAACTCGGATGAAAATAAGTCTTTCTAATATGGGGAAGGTATCTCCGATGAAAGGAAAGACCCATTCAAGCGACACAAAAAGAAAAATGCGATTGGCAACAATAAATAGAATATCCATACAGGCATTTAATGGGATGCCTATGGTTCCAAGGATAGGTATTATCGAATCTGGGGTTATTGATACATTACAGAATGTGTGTCCTTATCCCATAATAAGGCAACATCAGGTATGTGGATATTTTCTTGATGGGTACATTCCTGAACTGAATGTGGCTATAGAATTTGATGAAGCGAAGCACAGACTCAAAATCGAAAGAGACATAGTAAGGCAGGCAGAAATTGAAAAAGAACTTAGATGTGTGTTCTTTCGGATTACGCCAAAACAATGGAAAGAAAAGAATGACGTGTTGTGCGATTTTATGAAACTTTTGAGGGTCGCCTGAAAACCGGAGTTGCGGATTACAACATTCGTTGAAAAGGAGCGTAGGAATGAGAACCTTGGATTTGGCTTTTAATGTGAAAGTGACGTTCTATGACACCGGGGCTGTCAACGTAAATGGTCTGCGTTTCGGGGAATCAACCCTTGTGGCAAGATTTTTCAAGAATCTTGCGTTTAACCAAAACAGGGCAAAGTTCGTGGAGTTTCAAAATGGACGGGAGGCGGGAATGAATAAGCAAGCAGTAGCAGGTGGGCTTTTGAGATTAGCAAAGGCATTGCTGGCCTATGGCGGACAGCATGTAGAAGTCCGTTCTCTGCCTCGCGGCATTCAGAACGCCTTGAAACATATTCCGTACAATCGCCGGGACATTGAAGTTGAGGAAGCGTCTTCCTATGCTCCGGGTGGCAGTAGTACGGTTTTTGAGGGTAATCGTGGATTCCTGATGGTTGTGGATATTGCGACAGGCAGAATTGATGAATCCATGCAAGGAAGTTGGGGCGGGGCTAATCCGTTTGAATCCCGTCCATTGGATGTGGACAAAAACACTTATCCGATTAAGAGTGGCAGTGTGGTTGTCCGGGGTGAGAGTGGCGGGCGGGGGACTTTCGCCCGCATTCTGGTCAGTCCGGCAGATAAGGGGCTTTTGATAGCAGATATTGGTCCTGCTGCAATTTTGACTGATGAAGAAAAAAAGGCTTTGGCGGCGATAAGCGGAACCAAGAGCGGCTATCGCGCTGATGAATTCAGGCGGCAGAAGCTTGGTGAATATGACACAAGCAACTCATTGATTCGGTCATTGGAAGAAAAGGGTCTGTTGCAGTTCTTGGCTTCTGGAATCCGGGTGACGACAAGTGGCAAGAACATAGCACGACAACTGAGAGGGTGGTAAATATGAACCTGATAGCGAAAGAACTTGTGATGGTGGCAAAGGAACTTTTGGCGAAAATCCCAAAGCAGAAGTGGATGTCGTTGATGGAAGAAGAAGTTGCCAAGGTGATTCCCGATGTGGCCGCGATTCGCAGCCATGATTACTGGGATACCGCAACATACCTCTACAATCAAGGCAATACCCCACAGGAAGCCGCTCAGGAAATGGTAATCCTCATTCAAAAGCACAAGGTGTCAAGTGAAATGAGATTGGCTGGTGTCGGCAAGCATAATAATTCTGGTACAAACAATCCAAGGTTTGATTCAACGATGCGTGAATTTTTGCATTGTGGTACTGAGGAGAAATTTCTTGGAACGAGGTTTGACTTTATTTCAAGGTTTGGGTTATCAGCAGGGATGGTAAGTGAAATGGTGAGAGGGAAAAGAGAATTTGTAAAGGGCTGGCGTATTGTGAACAGCGATACTGAAATGCGAGGTGTTGCGTGAGCGTTTTTCCGGGCACATACATTCCGATAGGCCAAGGTTCTACGCCTGCGTACACGCATTTTATTGATGCGTTGCTCACGCCGAGAATTGCATCCTTCAGGATGATTCATATTTACGATGAACCATCCCGGCTAATGCCTGACAAGATTACTTGGGGAACCACATTCGGCAATT
>Ga0315288_10012481_pt1 | contig 10677 bp, 9 predicted proteins | sample YL17G11_20_MG_FD_203454 | JGI IMG/M metagenome (GOLD analysis project Ga0315288, IMG submission 203454) | Sediment microbial communities from Yellowstone Lake, YNP, Wyoming, USA - YL17G11_20 | ecosystem: Environmental > Aquatic > Freshwater > Lake > Sediment | place: USA: Wyoming | collected...
ACCCCACAGACTCCTATCATCAAAAAAAGAATCGAAGAATGGAAAGACATAACGGATATCACAAAGGCTCTATCTTATCCCTATGCCATCAATACAGGTGTGTTCGCTTTCAACAAAAAAAGCAAACTCATGCGAGATTGGTATACACTTGCTTCAAAAGGCGAATCATTTTTCATTCCCGACGAAATCTCCTGTCAGATAATGCTGCCTGATTATAAGCATTTTGCAGAAGGAGCATCGTTCAACACAAGCTGCAAGTACGGCAAAATTCATCGCCGGACAGCAATCATTCACTATCATGGCAACAAGCACTGCAGGACAGAAAACGGAGTACAATTATTCAATTCTAATCTCTGGATTAACGAATTTAAACTCTTAAGGAATCTCGACTTCATAGAAAGAAATATCGTTTTCGATAAAACACTTTCGTCTAATATCGGCGCTTTTTAATTATGAAAAGAAACCATATCAACATCATCAAAGAAATCGCTATCGCCATGTTCAAGCACGGCACGAACGACCGCTACCTGGAACTGGGGATACATAAGGCAAAATGCTTCAATGTTATAGCCCCACTTTTCAAGCTGGCTATCGGCGTTGATACTAACAAGAAGTGGGCTTCCTATATCAATCCCGGCCCGATATTTTTTAACTCTTCCACCGACAACTACTTTTTAAATCTATATGACGGCATCCAGTTCGACCTCACCTTCATAGATGCAAACCATAACTTCCCGTTCGTTCAAAAAGACTTTACAAATTCATACCGGACAGCCAAAGAAAACAGTCTTATCATCATGCATGATACATACCCGCCTCATTTCGAAAGAATGGAATCATGCAAGGACGCATACAAGGTTGCAGACTGGATTAAAAAAAGCAAACATCTATTCGATGGGGAGTTGGTCACTCTCCCATTCTATTTCGGTTTAACCATATTCAGAAAGTGCACCAAACAACTGTTATGGATGTAAACTTCTCCATAGTAACAGCAGTCACTCCGGACTACCTGGCCAAGCTGATCTGGACGATGCCTACGTGGTCTTATAAACCACAGTTTGCAGGCAAGCCCATAGTAGTCTTTCACTCCGGGTTCAATTGCGACGACCCGCGCCGGCTACAATTCATCAAATCAATATTCCCAACCTGGACCTTCATCAACTGGCGCATGCCTGAATACGAATCAACAAGAGAGCTGATGCTCTCTTCCTTCGTCCTGGGAATTGAAGAATTTGTAAAAACTCCTTACTTCGTCAAAATGGATAGCGAAACATTCTTCACTTCCAAAGAAGACGTTTTCAGCGAAACCGATTTCAATTACGATCTGGTCAGCCATAAATGGGGATACACAAAACCCGGATGGTGGATTGATAAACTCGAAGGCCTGCCTGTCAACCAAAATGATACCGCCGTCTTTTCTCACAACAGAATAATTAGCTTTTGCTGCCTGCATAAAACCGACTTTGTCATAAATGTCGCCAAACAATACGGAAAACGCCTTCCAATCCCAAGCCATGACACTCTCTTGTGGTGGCATGCCGACAAACACGGCAAATGGCTGGCAAAAAATCTTAAACAAGTCGGCGTCAATAACCATTCGCGCTGGCGCGACATAAGAAACGAAGTCTGTATTTCAGAAGCCCGCGATAACCCGTACTATAACAAAGTCATCGAATCTAAAGTACAACTCGAAATTACTACTGACTGCAATCTTAAATGCCACAACTGCGACAGATCGTGCGGCGTAGCTCCAAGTCAGGAGTCGATGTCCCTGGCTCAAATATGGAAATTCATTGACGAGTCCCTGCAGCACAAAAAGAGATGGTTCAGAATAGACATCCTCGGTGGCGAGCCGACACTATTCACCAAACTGCCCCAGCTTTGGGATATGTTGAAATTATACAAAGACAAATACCCACGCTGCATAATCAGATTCTCGACCAATGGCCTTGTCGAATATGCAGCCCCGAAATGGGTCAGGGTAAGAAACTCCGTAAAAGACCACAGACTGCAAGCCGACCACATAGCAATCAACTCCTCTCCTTTGGATAATGGCGAAACAGATATTAAATGCTGTACTATTCCATGGCGCTGCGGTATGGCGCTTACAAGATATGGCTATTTCCTTTGCGGCGCCGGCGCATCCATTGCCAGGGTTTTCGGTCTCGATATAGGAATAAAAAACCTTCACGAGTTAAATTCACAGTCAATCCTGAAACAAATGTTTCAGCTATGCAGATATTGCGGTCACAGTGAAGTAAGTTCAAAGCACGTTCCGGTAAAACAGGAAATAAGCCCTTTGTGGCAGGAAGCTATCAACACTTACAAGGGTAAGGTTTTAAGTGAATATTGAGTTAATAAGTGTCTGCTATAACTTTCAACGTCGGCTGATATGGTTTCTATCCAGCCTCCTGCAGCAATCTGTGCTTCCGGATGTTACCATAAATCTAGCCTATATTAAAAACAACGGCAGCCCAAGAACGGAAGACATCATTTCGTTTTACCGCTCACAGGGAATAAAATTCAGAACGCTGATTCTCGAAGACGTCGAAGACCTTGCTTATCGCGGCAAAATAAGAAATGCTCAAATTTCCATCTCACGCGCCGAGTGGCTATTCTTCTTCGACATAGACCAAGTCTTGCATCCTAACTTCTTTAAGAAATGGGTCCCAGCACTTTCCGGAGACTTCCTCTACTGCGAAACACAAAAATTGTTCACGCCGGGCACACGCCAGTGTCTGGCCATAAATGCACAGGGCAAGCGCAAGTATATACGCAAAGCCTACCAAAAAGCTTCCGCATGGGCAGAATTTATAGATTATGGCAGACCTTCCGGGGGTCTTATGATGGTCAGCAGGAAACTGCTCTACAGCAAAACAGGAGGGTTATACAGCCCTTCGCTCGACCCGAAAGACAGACACTTTTTCCATCATATAACCAATTCAGATCCCGTCTTCCGAAAACACTTCACTCTCAAAAGGCTAGCGCTTGCTCCGGTCATTCACCTTGACCATCCTCTTTATTCAGATCAATTAGCATCGGTGGTCCAGCAATGATCATTAATGGCAATTCAAAACGTATCCTGTTCAAAGAACTCATTGGTGACAATTACGGCATCAAAGAAATAGAACAGAACTCGATTCACTCAATGGTCGACCTTGGAGCTGCCTATGGTACAATATCAATCCTGTCCCGTCTAATGCATCCTCAAATGAAGATTGTCGCAGTAGAGCCTCACGCTATCACCTATCGCAGTCTCTGTGAAAATATCAAGAACATGGACATCCTGTCTCTAAATGCCGCCTACGGCACAGGCGCAGACTTCTATCTGGAAAAAGAACGCAAAATGCTTCTCTGCAACCATTTCACACATATTCCCTCTAATTCTCGAAAAATTAAAAGCGTTACGCTTTCTGAAATAGTTTCCCGCTTCAAACTCGATCCTGACTCCCTTACAATTAAAATGGATACGGAAGGCGCGGAATGGTATATCTTTGATAACATCAGCGATATTCAGATTTTAAAAAAATCTAAACTTTTCGCAGCGGAAATCCATGCTAAAACCATAGACAGAAATATAAATACATTCTTTACAAACATAGCAAAGTTATTCGAAGATTCTCACACTTTAACCATTACCAAAACAGCATCGTGTTTGGGAATGGTTAAGGCAATTATTAAGGAGTAGTTTTCAATGATTAAAATTCTTAAAATAGACAGTCTTTCTTATCGACCAGGGTGGGATGTTACTATTCATAGTTTAACATCTACATTGGGAATAATTAGAGCAATGAAAATAATTTAAATATAGGAGGATAAAAATGGCAATAGAATTAACAGGATATAAATATATCCAACACAAACTTAAAACCCGTCCGTGGGGTTGTGAATGCCAGTTCACGTTTGTATCCGAATTGGATGGCAGGACGTTTAATGAAGTGATTTCTATTCCTTCTTTGAAGATTGAAGAAAAGGATTTAACACTTTGCATTGAAGAAAGATTGAAATTGATTTCAGCTCCGGTATTGCCGGAACCTGAACCTGAAAAAACTTATACTCAAAGTGAGGTGGAAGCTGTTTTAAAAGAGAAAAAATATTTTCTCAACGGGCAGCATTTCCCCGGTGATCTTGCAGCTAAAACATTGGGGGTTAAATAATGGCTACTTATTATTCTCAATCCTCCGGTGTGTGGAGTACGTTGGCAAGATGGGATACCAACCCCGGTGGCGGCGGGTCTGATCCTGCGTCAGTTGCTGCAATGGAAGATAATTTATTTATTATTCAGGCAGGACATAACATTGACTATGATCTTGACACTTCAGCGTGGACTGTTGGTTTTCAGACAATTACAATTCAAGGCCATGCGACAACTCCTGGTATGCTACGATGTGATAGCACCACAGAAGCAGATGCAACTTATACCGTCCCTATGAAAACAGGTTTCAGTATTGATGGTACTGCTGGTGCAGAAAAAGGTAGAATCCTTTGCAATGCCGATGGAGTATGGGCTAATTCCGTTGACTGCGAAAATGGCGTTAAATTTATAATTAAAACGCTGGCAGGATCGTCTGCAGTTACGACAATTGACGCAACTTATCTTAATAATAAAATACTTTGTACCGAACCTACAGATAAATACGTTGAAATATACGGTTGTCCCTTTGTAGTCACGTTTGATCACACAACAGAGAAATTTACAATTGCATCTCCAACAAATACTCCTGCTATTCCGCCGAACGGTACACCTATAGTATTAAGTGGTACAGTGCCAGCGGAATTAACGGCGGGAACTACTTATTTTGTTAAGGCAGTTTCGGGAGCGACAGGTGAACTGGAAGCAACTATCGGAGGTGGTACTATTGCCATTACCGATAACGGTTCTGGTACGATTTATATGCACTACGGCTGTTGGGGGCCGGTTGATCAATCTACTGCGGTAAATCTTACTAATGGGGTGATAACGTGGAATGGCGTACCTCCTGCGGCAAATACGACGGTTAGAGTAAAATCTTCAGGTACTTTACCAACTGGTTTTTCCTCTTATGATTTGTATTATGTGCGTACAGTTAGTGGTAATACCTGTAAATTATCTTTAATAGATGCTGATGATGTTGGTATTGTAATACCTACGGGTGCGGGAACAGGAAATATATCCATGTACTGTGGGTCAACATATACTAATAGCAAAGTCGTAAATGTCATTCAGAATGTAACCGCTGATATATGGAGTACCACAACAGGATTTAATCGGGTCGTATTATGTGATTTTGGACCGGTTGTCTATGATCAACAGCGTGATTTACTTGCGACTATAGCTATAAGATATATGGTATTAACCAATTTAAACATTGATTCTGCGCAATATCCATTAGCACGATTATATTTAAGTACCAGGAATGTATCCATTCAATCGTTGAGTACAAGTACAGCTAATTATCTTGTAACCACATCTGTGGGTGGAACTTTTAAATGTGAATTTACTAATTTATATGCACCTGGTACAGTAACAACTTTTTATTCTCAAGCTTTTTATAATTCTTCTAATAATACTGTATCAGGAACAATTACAGGGGTAGCCTATGCGTTTAATGGATCTGGTACTGGTAATAATATATCATCAATAATTGCAGGAAGTGAGACACCAATTAATCTTTTTAACAATAATACTTTTTCAGGGACACTTGCAGGGTGTGCTTATACTTGTCAGACTAGTAATGGTAATACTTTTTCAGGATTAATTTTGGGATGTAGTTATGCTTTTTATACTTGCAATAACAATACTATATCAACAACAATTGTAGGGGGCAATACTGCTTATAGTGAATATTCAAGTGGTAATACTATATCGGGATCAATTATAGGATGTTATTATGCTTTTATAACTACCTCTGATAATACTATATCGGGATCAATTATAGGGTGTGGTTATGCTTTTTATCGATCTATTAACAATATTGTATTGGGATCAATCGTAGGGTGTGTTTATGTTTCTAGTACTATGTCTTCTAATACCATATCAGGATTAATTTCAATTTGTAAATATATTGTTCGTTTCTCTAATGTGTTGTTAAAAAATGCTCTTATTGCTCCTGAACCACCAGTCCCTTATGCCATAAATACTTCAAATCAGAAATTTCGAGTTTTTTGTGAAAATTACGGTCGTGTATCTGGTGCATATAAAATATTTGATAATTTTGGAGATATAATTAAAACTGCCTGCGATGGTGCAGGCGACGCTCCAAGCGTAGACCCTGATGGCGGGCATGACTATTGCCTCGAAGCAAGTAATTTACAAGATAAGCTAGGTATTCCAGCAGGTTCTATTTATCCCAATAAATTAGCTATTCTCGAAAAAGATAAACACAGGATATGGTTATCAGCAGCATCTCATACGATAACGTATAAAGCGCAGACGACATTCGCTGGAATATCCGCAGGTAATTTAATTCTGACAAGTACACATTTAGATGCTAATGGAGCAGAAGTTGAAACAACCAATGCTCCTGCTATTGCACAAAGGTCTGACGATACAGACTGGACTCAAACACTGGCCGTTACGATAGTTCCCGGACGTGCTTGCTGGTGTGATTTCAGAATTGACTTGCAAGAATATGAAGCAGGTAACGAGGTTTATGTATGGCCTAATCCGGCGGTAACGTAATATGTTAGCAACGTGGTCATTAGGTAAATCTACTTTTTATACTGCGGATAAAGGCAGTGCGCCGGTTTCTACGTGGTCTTTAGGTGCTAATATTTTACTGTTTGAGTATGAGGCAGGGGGCTCTGCCAGCTCCGCCAGCTCTCCATCAAGTGCTTCAGCCAGTTCAAAGTCAAGCGTGATGAGCAGCCCGTCGTCCGCCAGTTCCCCTTCTTCAGTCAGCCCAAGCAGCCCGTCGTCCGCGAGTTCACCATCATCGGTAAGCCCAAGCAGCCCGTCGTCCGCCAGTTCCCCTTCTTCAGTCAGCCCAAGCAGCCCGTCGTCCGCGAGTTCACCATCATCGGTAAGCCCCAGCAGCCCGTCGTCCGCCAGTTCCCCTTCTTCAGTCAGCCCCAGCAGCCCGTCGTCCGCGAGTTCACCATCATCGGTAAGCCCCAGCAGCCCGTCGTCCGCCAGTTCCCCTTCTTCAGTCAGCCCCAGCAGCCCATCATCTGCAAGTTCTCAATCCAGCGCTAGCCCAAGTTCGCCCAGTTCTCCGTCAAGCATATCGGATGAAAGCTCGCCATCTTCCCCGTCCAGCGTATCCGACGTGAGTTCAAAATCTTCCGGAGGATCGTCACAAAGCAGCCAAAGCAGTCCCTCGTCGGAAAGCTCCCCATCTTCTGTAAGCCCAAGTTCGCCCAGCTCTCCGTCAAGCGTATCGGACGTGAGTTCACCTTCGTCCGTCAGCAGTGCATCGGAAGAAAGTTCAAAATCCCGCGTCAGCCCCAGCTCCCCGTCATCGGTCAGCCCAAGCAGTCCATCTTCCGTAAGCTCACAGTCTACGGCAAGCCCAAGCAGCCAATCGTCACCAAGCTCTCCATCATCCGTGAGTTCGCCATCTTCGGTCAGCCCAAGCTCTCCTTCGAGTGTCAGCCCCAGCAGCCCATCATCTGCAAGTTCTCAATCCAGCGCTAGCCCAAGTTCGCCCAGCTCTCCGTCAAGCGTATCGGACGTGAGTTCACCTTCGTCCGTCAGCAGTGCATCGGAAGAAAGTTCAAAATCCAGCGTCAGCCCCAGCTCCCCGTCATCGGTCAGCCCAAGCAGTCCATCTTCCGTAAGCTCACAGTCTACGGCAAGCCCAAGCAGCCAATCGTCACCAAGCTCCCCATCATCCGTGAGTTCGCCATCTTCGGTCAGCCCAAGCTCTCCTTCGAGTGTCAGCCCAAGCAGCCCAAGCAGCGTAAGTCCAAGCTCTGTTTCGGCCAGTTCGGCAAGTTCAGAAAGTTCCGTCGTCCCTCACATGGTTCAATGGTATAAATACTGGTAATATATGAAACCATATCAAACCAAACCAGGCTTTCTATATATTCCCGTAAAACGCGGTGACGGTGTTATTTCCCCCCGACACCAACCCCAGGTCCGCATGTTCAATGGAATGTGCTCCGGTTACATCGACCCCGTTCATTGGAAAATACCCCCTGCCCTTTCAACCTTTTCTCAAGGCGAAACCCTGTGGCTCGAAATCCCTAAATCAACTCAATCACTCTCATTCGCCAACGATGCATGCTTACAATCCTTTAGAGACAGATCGGATAAAAATTTCCGTCTTTCAAACCTTATGATAGACCCCGCTAAATTATCTCAATTGACAAATAATAAAAATCTCCTTTTTGATTTCTATTCACAAAAAAAACCTATCCCCGTTCAACGGTTTAATTACCTCCCTGTCGAAGCCATCTCTGAATCTTCACGAATCGATATCAATCGAAAACCTATCTTCGACGTCGGCCTTATTCAAGCAGGTACTTTCTTCATAGGCCCCGGCGCCGACAACCACTATCCCACTTTCGGCGGCGCAGGAGGCGGCTTCGCTGCCCTGGGTAACCTTACCGCTGATCTCACTTTCTTTCTTAAAGGTATTGTAACTGAAACGACACAATCAGATGCCGCCATTTCTCTGAATAATCATACTCTCGCCTCCCGCCCAGCTACCTTTGGCTTTAACTTTGATCCACTCACTCATATAATATCAAATGTGGCCGGCAGCCTTTTCCTCCCCACCCCGGATGGCCCCGGTACGATCCTTTTTACAAATCTTTCAATCACGTCCATCTCACCCTTTCTTGACTCATTTATACGCACTGTTACTCTAGCCGATGACTTTATTACCGAAATTTCATACTGCTTCCTTAATGGCAACTCTGCCATGGCCGCTCTTTGCAAATATGCAATCTGGCTCCAATCAACAAACTCTAATCTTATCCGCAGAAATCTAATTTATAATACCTCAGATTCAGGTATCAGAATTGAAGAAGAAACTATTATCCAAAATAACACCATTATTTCCTGCCCGACCGGCATTAGCCTCAATAGTCAACTCGGAAAAATCAGAAATAACTATGTAGCAGATTCTTCAATAGCCTGCATCACAAACAAAGATCAAGCCGACGGCTTTCGCAATGCAACGTCAGACGCTACCGGCCAAGGCTTGTGGCATGCCGAATTGGGGAATATCATAAATATCCCGTCCGCTACCTCTATCTATCTCACACCTGAATCCTACGGTGACATCATAAGAGATGGCCCTCTCGCAGAAGCAGGAATCATCACCGGAATAGTATCGCCTTGCATCAAAGGCAGAATTTCAACCGCGCCTGGCTCCATATTTCCTTCCATCGGAGCAGCGGAATTATCAATAAGCCCCCACTCCGATATGAGGTACTGGTAATGCCATCACCTACACTCAACCTTTCTTCACCTATTTCACGCGCTTCAATCACTGCCGACGCCAACTATTCTACATGGCAATACTCAGTTCCTTATAAACTTTCTTTTTCCACACGCATGCTGCCGGATCGTACCCAAGCCCCCATCGTTATTGCTCCTTCTAATTTCACTTTTCAAAGATTTTCCCGTGATCTAAATTGCAAATTCCTTGTCATAGGTAATGGCGGCTTTTTCCCTATTATCTTCCCCGATCCTTCCGCCATCGCAGTCCTTGAAAATAAAAATCATTCGTCTTTCAATATCAGAACAAGCTCTTCTTCTTATGGCGCTCTTTCGATTTCCGATCCCAATAGAGACTGGTCCGGCCAACTACGATATGAAAATAACTATGATCGATGGGTATTTGCAGCCGACCACCTCGATCATGCTTTTCTAACAAAAACCGGCTCCTTTTTTGTCGGTAGGGACCCAAAATTAAACCCATCCGCAAATGATTGCAAATTACATATCTCTTCAGGTCTCACTTCCAATACTCATTGGGGCACCGCAATTGTCGTATTTGAATCAAATAATGACCTCATTGTTAAACTCCGTACCGACGCGACCAAATCATCCGGCTTCCTCTTCTCCGATCCCGGCTCAACCCATCGCCTGTCTATCAAATACAATCACTCTCTCTCTCAGTTCGCAATAGATTCAAATATCCAGAATTATAAAATAGGATTCGACTCCCTCGGCTCAATCATCTTCTCCTCAATAACTTTCCCCTATGCTCTTATGCCTCTCTCCCAGAACCTATTTTACTTTTATGGCCAGGATTCTTCTTCTTCCAAAGGCCCCCATTGGAAAGCTCATACCAATGCCGACCAGTACCCGCTTTTCCAGAATTTTAATTATGCTCATGATAATATCGCCTTGAGCTTCGACTGCTATCGCGAAGGAGCTTCCTGGAAATCGTCCTCTGCAACCGGCAACTTTCAAATACATAAATCCGGCGGCAAATTACTCATAAAAGCAGCAAACTTCGCTCCCGGACTTCCAATTACTTTTATTGACGCGCTACAATTATCAGTTAATGGAAATCTGAAATTAAAAGCGGGAGCTGCGAATACAAAACCGTTCCAGATTGAACGATATGAAGATGATTCCTATTTATTTTTCGGGAATTTAGCAACAAATGTATGGAGAATAGTAGCTTCTTATAATGTAACCGGATCGTATCAGCCAATTGCATTTTATACGTCTGCTTCACGAAGGTTGGAATTGTCTGTTGCGGGTAATATCGTTTTAGGTACTCAGGCGGCGCTTGC
>Ga0315288_10012486_pt1 | contig 10675 bp, 4 predicted proteins | sample YL17G11_20_MG_FD_203454 | JGI IMG/M metagenome (GOLD analysis project Ga0315288, IMG submission 203454) | Sediment microbial communities from Yellowstone Lake, YNP, Wyoming, USA - YL17G11_20 | ecosystem: Environmental > Aquatic > Freshwater > Lake > Sediment | place: USA: Wyoming | collected...
GCACCGCGGCGGGCGACATCATCGACAGCGCGCTGCCGTCCCCGACCTACGACGCCATCTCCATCCTGCCGCAGCCCTTCATGGGCGCGACCTTCCAGATGCACGGGTACAATTCCATGGCCGCGCAGCAGTTGACGCTCAAGGTCGACAACAACGTGCAGCGACGCGAATCGTTCGTCGCCGCGAACGGCATCGCCGGCATGCTCATCACGGAGCGCTCGGTCACCGGGACGATCAATCCCGAAGCGGTGCCCCGCGCGACGCACGACTTCTTCTACAAGCACCAGACCGGTGCCCAGTCGATGATGACGTTCCTGTATGGGGCCGCGTCGCCGACGATCTGGCAACAGATCCAAGTGAAGGCGCCCGGTACGCAGTACCGCGTGCCGAAGTACGGCGACCGCAACGGCATACGCACGTTCGAGATCGACTTCATGTGCGCCCGGTCGGCCACGACCGGTGATGACGAGCTGCAGATCATCTACCTGACGCCCGCGTAAGCGCGGTTGGTGTGGGTCGTGCCGGGGCGGATGTGCCGCCTCGGCGTAACAATGGGGGTGGAATCATGGCGCGCGGACGAAACCCGCTCAAAGAGCGGACCTACATTCTGAAGACTGACCGGGAGCTGGCCACGGACCAGCAATCCAAGTTCATCTATCGGACGCTGCCGTACGAGACGTACACGCGGACCCAGGACGCGCTGATCGAGTTCCGAGGCAACCCGCAGTCGACCGACGCCCGGACGGCTATCGCGTCCGGCTCGCAGGAGCGCGACGCGTTGCTCGACGGCCTCATGCGCGTCGAGAACTACTTCGACGAGGACGGCACGCCCTGGGCGTGGCCCGAGGGCTCGAACGCGAAAACGCGCCAGGAGCGGATGCAGTTCCTCTCGACACTGCTCCCCGAATGGCGGCGCGAGTTATTCCAGGCGATTCTGGGCGACACCGAGCCGACGAAGGAGGACGAAGAGGACCTGCGATTTCGCGGTGTGGATCGCCCTCAACTGGAAGACCAAGTGCCTGGTGCCGCCAGCGGAGTGCCCGAGGCAATGCCTGGAGCAGCCGCAAGTAGTCCTGGATGACCGCCGCCCCGTGCTCGGCTGCCCACCTGCATCGGTGCCAGCCTGGTGCGTGGGCATGCTCGCGGAATATCCTCGCTACGAGCAGGGGCATCTCCTGGCGACCGCCGAGGACGGCGGGCCGGGAGGCGTTGGTATTCAGCCGTACTTCTACATCTGGGCGATGGGCGTGATCGGCAGCGAGATCGCCACGCTCAAGGCGAAGGAAATGGAAGACGACCAGAAAAAGCGCGAACGCGACTCGCGCTCGAAGCGATGGTGACGCGGGACAGGTTCAACGATGAATGAGGCCACGCAAAGGCTGACCATCGAGGTCGTCGCCAAAGCAGAGGCGGAGAAGGTCCTTGCGCAACTCCGTGGCTCGCTCAGCGCGCTCGGCATGGGTGACGTGTCGCAGAATGCCGATTTGATGACCTCGTCGCTCAACAAGGCGTTCGGCGTCTTTGGGCGTTTCGGGGACGGGGCCCGCACCGTCGTCGGTAAGCTGATGGCCATGGCGACGGGGGTGAAGACCGTCGATGAGGGGATCGGGAAGCTCGGCGAGGCACTCACGTCGGGCGAGAACCAACTCGCCGCGTTCGGCGTGGCCGTGGGGGCGCTGGCCATCGGCGCCGGAAAGCTCGCCACGATGCTCGGGGACCGGCTCGTTGCCGCATCACGGTCCTGGTTCAACGAGGCGATCAACGCGGAGCGCGTCACGCTGGCGGTCGGGGCGTCGCTGGAGGCGTTCACCGAGGGCACGGGGGACGCCTCCCTGTCGCTGAAGGAACTCATCACGCTGACCGAGAAGCTCTCGCGCTCCCTCGGGATCTCCCAAACGGAACTCCTCCAGTCGAGTCAGTTTATGATCGACATGGCGAAGAACCTGGAGCTGACCGGGGATCAGATGGAGCAGCTCTTGACGCGCGCGGCGCAGGTGTCCGTGACGCGCTCGAAAGATGTCAGCACGACGCTGCGCGCGATGGTGCTCGGACTCTCGGGAGTCGGCCGGCAACTGCAGCGGACGTTCGGCATCAAGATCGACGACTCCTCGATTGCCCGGTGGGCCAAGACGACCGAGGCGGCGTTCCGCAATATGCCCGAGCACGAGAAGACGATGCTCCGGTTTGGCAAGATCATGGAGGACACCGGGTCCTCGGCGGAGGGAGCCGCGAAGATCATCGGCGGCTCGTTGGCCAAACAGCTCGACGTCGCCAAGGCAGCCATCGAGCAATTCCACGAGGCCCTGGGTAAGGGCGCGGCGACGGTCTTCGGGCCCATGGTCATCCTGTACGCGGGATTCGCGAAGATGCTCCTGCGGCTCCCCTCGGCGTTCACGGGTGCGATCGGGGCGACGACGGCCTTCACGGGCGTCCTCGCGAAGGGCGTGGGGGAGGTCCTGATTTACGCCGGCTCCCTGGCCACCATCGTGCAGGGTCTTATCATCGTGAGGCAGACCGCGAAGGGCACCGCCATCGCGACCGCGCTCGGGAGCCTCGGGACGACGCTGACGAGTATCACGACGTTCCGGGCGGCCATGCTGCTCCTGGCCGCCTCGTTCAAGACCGCCGCGGTCGCGGCGGGTGGATTCCTGCTCGCCATGACGCCGTATCTGCTCGTGGCCGGCTTGGTGACCATTGCGATCCTGGCGCTGAAGCGCGCGTTCGATCTCATGGAAACAGGGGGGCACGAGCGGCAGTTCCTCACCATCGAGCAGGCGATTCGTGTGATGAACACCGCACTCGAAATTGCGGATGGCGTCATCAGGATTCTGGCTGGCTCCCTGCTGACCCTGGCCGTCATGGCCAACCTCACCGCCATGGCGGTCGTGATGCTGGCGAAGGCGTGGTCGAAGTTCGCCAACACCTTTGGTGCGAATCGCCCGACCGACGAATGGGACGGGCTGGCCGATACCATCTCGCGCTCCAACGACGCGCTGACGGAAGCCAGAGATCGCGCATTTGGCATCGTGCCCCCACTCAAGTCCGTGAATGCCGAACTGACAGATACGGAACTCGCAGCGAAGAAAGCGGAGGCCGAAGTCGCGAGGATCGCGGCGGCCACCGCGCTCCTGGCGCAACAGATGCGCAGTGTGAAGATCGCGACGGTCACGTCTATGGCGAGCATCGCGCTCGCCGCAGGGCAAGAGGAAGCGTACCTCAAGCTCCAAGAGAAAATCTCCAAGCTCCAAACCGCCGACCAACCGGCGCCCGTTGCGCGGCGGCAGTTGCGGCTCGATGAGAACGCGGCGCTGGTGGGCGTCGTGAAGAACCGCGTGACGCTCGCCCGAGAGGCGGACCAGGCCACACAGGATCGCGCGGCGAAAGAGGCCGAGGCGGCGAGTGCCGAGCTGCAGCGCGTGCAGAAGTTGCGCGGCATTCACCAGGCATCGGCCGCCGAGGTGTTGGTCGCCATCAAGGCGGAGGGGGCCGCCAAGCAACAGGTCGCCACCATCGAGGCGCAGAATGCCGACGCCAATGCCAAGCGCATGCGAGAGGCCACTGAGCAAGTCCAGGCCCGCAATGCGCGGGGGGGCGTGCAGACAGGGCTGCCCTTCACGGCAGAAGAAGTCACGATGGCGGAGCAGAATGCGAAGCGGCTCCGCGCCGTCGTGGGCGAGGAGGTGCAGGGCCTCGCGGCAGACATCAAGGTCTTCGCGGACCAGGCCAGTGCCGAAGCGAACCAGCTCAGCCTCTTCGGCATGGAGAAGGCGAGGGCCGGCAACGCGCTGCGCACCGAACTCCTGCAGGAATACATGACCCGCATGGTCGAGGCCGCGAAGATCGGCACGGCCACCGATGCGGAAGCCCTCGCCGCGGCGCAAGCCTACGAGGATCAGCTTCGCGCGAACATCCTTGCCGCGCGCGACTTCGCGAAGGCGGAGCTGGAACGCGCCGGCAGCGACCCGAAGCAGCGCCAGGCGCTCCAGATCGCCTTTGATGAGGCCGAGGCCCGTACCAAGGCGATGGGCCTGCTCGTGCCCGAGGTCGTGAAGAAGACGAAGAAGGAACTCGAAACAGGCGTCCTTGACGTCGGGAAGTTCGTGCAGTCCTCGGTCGGGCAGGTCGGGGACGCCCTGGTCGACGCGGTCACGAGTAAGGGCGGCGGCGCCTCGATCTCGACGGCGTTCAAGGGGATCGCCACCTCGTTCACCAAGAACGTCGTCAACACGATCATCGAGGACAAGACCAAGGGCCTCGACGCGAAGCTGAAGGTGAACTTCTTGAAGGACATCCCCGGCTGGGTCGACGATGGGGCCCAGGAGTCGCGCGCCTCGTGGGACGGCGCCTGGAAGGAAGGGGCGAAGGCCGTGGACGCGATGGGCGCCGGCACCAAGCAGTCCGTCGAGAAAGCCGGCGCCGCAGTGGCGGACGTGTCGAAGACGGCCACAGACGAGTCGACCTCGCTCTGGGGCACGTTCTTCGACTGGATCGTGGAGGCGGGCGGGTCCGCGTTCGGGGCGCTCGGCGACATCATCATGGGCATCTTGGGGCTCTTCACGGGGCAGGGCTCTGGCTCCAGCGGGAGCAATCTCGCGGGCCTCGCCGTGGGGGCGGGGAATCTCCTCTTTGGCGGCGGGGGCAGCGGCGCCGCGGCCTCGGGCGGCATGAGCGCCGTGGACGCCGGGAACTGGGCTATCGCGGAAGGGGTCGCAGGCGGCGCCGGGGATGCGGTCACGATCGCGTCTGCGACGCGCCAGGGCGGGGGTGGGGCCCCACGGGCACTGCTCGGCGCTGCGGGCGTCGCGAAGCGCCTGGGCGTGTTCGGGGCCCTCTTTGGCGAGGAGGGGGCCCTCCCGTTCGTCGGGAAGGCATACAACGACCTGACCGCCCCTCTCTCGGGCGCCCTGAAGGACGTGTTCGGCGCGAGCACCATGAGTGCACTCGGCACGGTTGGCAGCCTGGGCATGCTTGGGCTTTCAGCGGCCGGGCTGTTCGGGAAGGGCCCGGCATCGCAGAAGCTCATGTCGGGCGCTGGGGTCGCGCACAGCCTGGGGAGTCTGTATTTCGGGACGCAGGCGGGGCAGGCCACGGCGCAGATGATCGCGACGGACTACCCGGCGATGTCCCCGTTCGCGAGTACCCTGCTCGGCGCGAATATGCAGTACGGAGTGCCAGGCGGGCTCATCGGCCCCGCGGCGCCGGCCGGGCAAGGGCTCGGCTGGGGCTACACGCTCGGGCGCGCGGGCGAGGCCGTGATGCAGACCCCGTATCTCGGCGCGGGGCTCCGCACGGCTGGGGGATACGCCGCCAACGCCTACAACACCGTCGCGGGCTACGCAGGCTACGGAGTGGCGGCGCCCGCCTACGCGGGTCTTGGCGCCGCTCTCCCCGTGGGCACTGGCACCGTACTCGCCCCAGCGGCGGCGGCGCCCGCTCTTGGCGCCGCTCTCCCCGTGGGCACTGGCACCGTACTCGCCCCAGCGGCGGCGGCGGGGACCGCCGCGGCGGGTACGGCGGGAGGGGCCGTCGCGGGCCTCGGTGCGCAAATTGCGAGCATGATTGCGAACACGCTGGGCGCGATGGCCGGCCCCCTGATGGTGGCAGTCGGGGCGTACAGCATGGTCACCGGTATCCAAGCCGCGATGAAAGCGGACACGGACATGGGGAAGGCGGCCGGGGCGGCGGCCGCAGCGGCCGGGCTGGCTGGAATGATGGTCGGCCTCTACGCCGTCATTTACGGGCTCCTGTACGTCCCGATCATCGGGTGGATCATCGCCATCGTGTTGGCGATCGTGGCGATCATCCTGAGCGTCCTCACGCCGAAGCCGGACTTCGGCGAGATCATCCGCAAGAAGCTCGCGAACACTCTGACGGGATTCGGCAAGGGCGTGTTCGATCCCAAGTTGAAGGACTATTCGGGGCAAGGCACGTCCCCGAAAACAGTCGAGGCGAAGCTCGGCGGGCACGAGGGGGCGTTTCGGCTGCTCACCGAGATGCTGATTGCCGCGTACGGGCGCAGCATGCTGCGGCGCATGAGTCGGTGGCGTGAGATTTATAACATGATCGTGAACAACATCACGTTGCTCGACGTCGATGCCACGAAGTTCTTGAAGTTCGTCTTCAAGACGATGTTCAAGACCGTCTGGCACGCCCTCGCGTTGGCGAACCGGCACGCGACGGCGCGCAAGGAAGGCGGCCCGCGCGAAGACACGAACTCCGGGAACACCTGGGGTGGCATGAAGCCGTACTCCGCGGCCCAGCTCGACGCCCGCTTCGTCGAGTTGAAGTGGCTCATGGAGCAATGGGCAGCGAACACCACGAACACAAAGGGCGAGCCCGTAGGCCCAGCGGGCGGCATTGTGTCCGGGGAAAAGGTGGCGTCGTACCTCACCCGAGCAATGTTCGATAAGTGGGGCGTCGTCGACATCAAGAAACTCATGCAGGCGTGGGCGCGCGGCATCTTCGCGGCCTGGGAGAGCGGCATACAGCCGACAAAGAAGGAGATCCGCACCTCCGGTGATCCGCTGCTCCGTGCCGTCAACGGCATGATGAAAATGTACCAGAGTTCGCCCACCATGCGCCGGGAGATCCTGCAGCTCGCGTCGGCGGTGAACGAGTTCCGCCTGGAGGTGAAACATATCCCGGCCATGTTCTTGAATGCGTTCCTGCTGATGCGGAACGTCGCCGCGGCGGGGTACTTGCCGCCGAAGTCCTACTTCGGGCAGGCAGAAATCGATCGGGTCGCCCGCCAGAAGATGCTCCGCAAGCGCGGGGTCGGGCGCAAACGCGGCAAGAAACAGACCCTCGCGATGGCTACCGGGCGTATCATCGCGCGGGCGAAGATTCGCGAAGCGCGGCTCGGGTATCTCGGGGGCGCGATCGGGGCCCCGGAGTGGATGCAGGCCACGGTGGCACGTGAGCACTTGACCGCGGCGCAAGAGACGATCGATGCGACCCAGACCGACCTCATCGAAAACAAAAAACTGCAGCGCGGCCATAAGGGCGCGGGCAAGAAGCGCGCGGATGCAGAAAAAGTCATCACCGATCAGACCGACAAGGCCATCGAAGCGGTCGGGAAGCTCGGGGAGGCCCTGACCGGCATCGTCACGCGCATCCGGGATCTGAACAAGGAATTGCGCGATTTCCACCTGACCATGGGGGAGGACATCGACGCCCTCACGCACGCAACGGGGACGGCAGATCGCTACAACGGCGCCATCCATGACTCGATGGGGCTCCTCAGTAAGGCCACGCTCCCGCTCGACAAGCTCTACCATGCGAAGAACACGCTCGAACTCATTCGGCAGCAGCACGCGGCGTACATCCAAGACATCCAGGACGAGGCGACCGTGCGACAGGAAGCCTTCACGATCCGGCAAGAGACGCGCTCGGATCGCCAGGAAGAAATCGCGCCGCTCGCCGGGCAGAGCGCGCACCTGACAGAGCAACTCCGCATGATCCAGCAGATCCGCCCCGAGGAGCCGTGGAGCGAGATGAAGCGGCTGCGCATTGGGATTGGGCAGTTGGGGGAGATCTTCCACGCGCAGGATGCGACGCCAGAAGAGATCGGCCAGGCCGTGAGCGAGATGTCCACGAAGTACGATGCCCTCATCGCCCTTGCGGACAAGACGTACGGGCCAGGATCGATGGATGCGCGACGGGTCCGTGCCGAAGCGACGGCGGCCCTGTCGCCATTTGAGCGGCAGGCACTCATCTACGCCAAAGAGCAGCGCGAGCAGAATCGGGAGCAGAAAAAGGACGAAAAGGAGCAACGCCTCGCCGACCGCGAAACGCGCAAGCGAGTGAAGGAAGCGGACGCGGCGTTCGCGCCAATTCTGGCCGTGTGGGATGTCGCGATGGGCCAGCTGTGGAAGGCCCAGTCCGCCGAGCTGCGCCGGGAACTTGAACAGTCCATGCCGGGGCTATCCGCGCAGGAATACCAGGACATGATCGACAACCCGCAGTCTGCGGCCATGCGTATTGCGCTCTACCAGAGCGTGCTCCTCGAATCGATCGATAAGACCCTGCGAGACGCCTATGCCACCGCGAACGGCCAAGGAGTTGATGTCGGCAACGGTCCTCCGGGGCAAGTCACGCAAGAGGAAGGCTGGACGATGAACGCGGGCACGTACGCCGAGGGCCCCGTGCTAAACTTCCAGATGTCCGCGGGCGCGGCGTGGCAGAAGAGCGGCGTGCTGAAGGCCGACGAGTGGGTGAAGGTGCGCCGTCGCCTCTGGGCGATGCTCGACACCATGCACGACGAAATCGACATCTGGATCGGACAGAAGCCCCCGAACGCGGAAGGCAATGGCGGGGAGGGCCATTTCGGCGCCTCGGTCCCGCTCATGCTGGCCAGTGGCGGTATCGCCATGCAGGCGACGCGCGCCGTGGTCGGGGAGGCCGGTCCTGAGATGGTGATCCCACTCAGTGGCCCCGTGGGGCGTCGGGCCATTCTCCAGGCGTTCTCGGATCTTGCCGGTCGGCTCGTGCAGCGGGGTCCGCGGCCAAGCGCAACCTCACTCGACTTCGGGGGGATGGGCGGGTCCACGGGGATCGGGGGCGGCTCGATCACGATCACGAATCACATTCACATCACGGTCAAGCCGGGCGCGAAACGCGAGGATGCCGAGATGTTCGCGGCCGTGGCGTCGGACGCGCTGGAGGCCCGCATGGTGAAGAGTCTCGAAACGGGCGCGCTCGGACGCCGCATGCGACAGCGCGGGATGTTGGGGAAGTAGGATTATGGCAGGACTCGCGAGTTATCCCGCTGTCGTGTACCGACACACCGGCTCGAAGCGCTCTCGTGATGTCACGGTGGTGGCGTGGAACCGCATCGGAGACGAACTCGAAGCGGCGCAAGTCGTCCTCGGCGTGAATCCCCACAAGGGATTCGCCACGGTCGCGGCGCGGTTCGACGCGATCGAGGGCTCTCTCGCGAACGTGCAGGGCGCGCTCATCAACCTCTTCATCACGAACGACCCCACGACACCCGCGTCGAAGGTCACGCTCTCGTTCGACCTCCTGGCGATCGAGGGGCAGACGGCCACGGCGTTCACGGGCACGATCGATGCGGGAACCTCCGGCATCAACGGGATGGAGACGGGGTCCAGTCTCGCCACGGGGTGGTTTTGGATCTGGGCCGGATTCAACCCGTCCACTGGGGTGGTGGGCGGCCTCTTTACCCCCGCGGCGAAAACGCGCTCGACGATGACGGCGCCGAGTGGGTACACGAAATGGCGGCGCGTGGGCGCGGTGTACTACACCGGGTCGACATTCTACCGCTTCAGTCAGGGCGACCAAGAATGCCGATACGATTACGACGCCAGCGCGGCGTACCCCACGACCCACACGCTGCAGTCGGGCCTCTCCGTGGCGACGAGCAGCGTGCCAACCGCATGCTCGAATCACTTCCCGATCACGGCGCGACGCGGCTGGGTCATGGCGGGGTACTCCGTGGCCCCGAGCGCCATCAGCGGGGCGCGATTCTTGGTGTTCCCCAAGGGGGGCGCCAATACGGGTGGCTTCCCCTTGCTGTGGGATGCCTGGACGCAGGGCACGTCCGTGTCCCCGATCCGGCAAGACACCTGGGTGCCGCTCGATTCCTCACAGGGCTTCTACGTGAAGTGGAGCGGCGCACCCGGCACGTCCACGAACGTCGCGATCGACGCGCTCGGGTATTACGACCCGGTCTAGGCACCGATGGCCATCCTGCGCAGCCAAGCCCTGCTCGCGAGTCCGAGTCTGCGGGCGCTCGTGGAGGTGCATCTCGACGACACCTTCCCCGTGCGTTTGACGGATGCGGTGACGCCAGGTGCCGCCCCGACCACGGCCTCGTTCACGGGCGGCCCCATGCTGATTTCGACCGATGATCTCGTGGCGCCGTTGGCGGACGGGTCGGTGATGGTCTTCGCGCAGCGCACGATCGGGGACTACGAGGTCTACGATCGCACACTCTTGCGGGCCGCGGATACGCTCCTGCAGGGGTACTGGCGTTTGGGCGAGGCCACAGGCGCGACGGTCGCGGCGGATAGCTCGACCTGGGCCCGCACGGGTGCGTACACGAGCGGCTGGACGTTCGAGAAGTCGGGTCCCTTGACGGAGGACAACACGACCGCCGTGAAGTCCGACGCGGCCACCACGACGGCGGTCACGATCACGCACAATACCAACCTCGATCCCGGCGTGGCGCAGGACTTCACGTTGATCGCGTGGGTGCGTGTCGCCACGGCAGGAGACAAGACCGGCGTCGTCATCGGGAAGCGACCCGCAGCGGGGGCGTACGCGTACGAGCTGCGCCTCGCGGCCTCGGTCCCGACCTTCACGCGCTACAACGGCACCACGACCATCACGCTCACGGGCGTCGCCATCACGGACGAAATCTGGACGATGATTGTCGTGCGCAAGGCCGGCACGACGTTGTCGCTCTGGCAGAATGGCGTGCTCGTCGCGACGGCGCTCGACACAACGGGCACGGTCACGTCCACCGCCCAGGTGGGCATCGGGAACCGTACGGCCGGCACGCTCGACCCGCTCGGAGCGACATTCGGTGAAATCGCCCTGGCGTTCACGGCGCTCTCGTGGACGGTGCTGGAGAAACTCTATCTCGCGGGGCAATGGTACTGGAACGCCCTGTGGGAGGGGCGCCTCGTCGAGGTGCCGGCGCTGCGGTACGCCG
>Ga0315288_10012488_pt1 | contig 10674 bp, 7 predicted proteins | sample YL17G11_20_MG_FD_203454 | JGI IMG/M metagenome (GOLD analysis project Ga0315288, IMG submission 203454) | Sediment microbial communities from Yellowstone Lake, YNP, Wyoming, USA - YL17G11_20 | ecosystem: Environmental > Aquatic > Freshwater > Lake > Sediment | place: USA: Wyoming | collected...
CCGGCGCGCAAGGCGCGGGCCGCTGCCTCGACCTGCCAGCCCGCTCCGACCGAGAGTGTCTTGGTGTCCACCAGGGTGATCTGGGCCTCGGGAACCGCGGCCGCCGCGGTCGTGGCCGAGCTGTACGTCCCACTAAGGCCCGAGGAAATGTGGATCGAAAGGATCGAAGGGGCGCTGGCCGCCAGCTCGCGGTACACCTCGGCGAAGTCGCCCGCCGAAGGCTGGGACGTGGTGGGCAGCGCCTCGGTGGCGGCCAGGAGCTGGTAGAACTCATCGGGAGTGATGTCGACGCCCTCCCGGTAGCTCCGGCCATTCAGCGTCACGACCAGAGGGACGATCCGGATGTGGAGCTCCTCGCGCTCTTGCGACGTGAGCCCCAGGTCGACGCCGCTATCGGTCACGATCTGCATGATCTGCTCTCCTATGAGGCTGCTGAAAAGGGCCACTGGAGGGAAGAAGTCGGCATAAGTTGGGGTATGGGCTTCGCCCACACCCCAACTTATGCCAATTCATCTTTTTCAGGGTCGGCTTCTTCAGCATCTTCCTCTGGGCTGGTGCCGCGCCAGCCTGGCGGCGCGGCATGAGGTCGATCACATGACAACACGCCCCATCGTCCAGGCTCGAATGGGGCCGGGTACTCTGCGTGCGCAGGCAGCCATCAAACCACGATGTTGACCAGCCGTCCGGGCACGAAGATGACCTGCCGCGGTTCCTTGCCAGCCAGATGCCGCTGGATGATCTCGCTGGCCAGCGCCTGCTGGCGGGCCGCCTCCTCCGAGATGTCGGCCGGGACCTGAAGACGATCGCGGACCTTGCCATTGATCTGGATCACCAGTGTGATCTCGTCCGTCTTGGCCAGCTCGACATCAAAGGCGGGCCAGGACTGCTGATGGATCGAGTATGGCTTTCCCCTGCGGCTCCACAGCTCCTCGGCGATATGAGGAGCCACCGGCGCCATCAACAGGAGAAGCGTCGTGACCGCTTCTTCCCAGGCCGGCGTGCCCGCCAGCGAAGTCCGCGACTCCTGCAGGGCGTTGGTCATCTCCATCAACCCCGAGACGATTGTGTTGAACTCGAACTTCTCGAAGTCGGTCGAAACGCGCTGGATGGTCTGATGGGTCACCCGCTGGAGCCGGCGTACCTCCCCTGCCTCCGGGCTCGGGGCTTGGGCAGGCAGGCCCTCGGTGGCGATCGACCATACTCGGTTCAGCCATCGCACCGTACCTTCGATCCCCTGGCTGCTCCACGGGCCGCCCTCCTGCCAGCGGTAGGCGAACATCAAGTAGGCGCGCAAGGCGTCGGCGCCGTGCGTCGCGACCAACGCGTCTGGCGGCACGACGTTGCCCCGGCTCTTGGACATCTTCTCGCCGTCCTCGCCCAGAATGATGCCCTGGTTGCGGAGCTGCAGCATGGGCTCGCCGAAAGGCAGCAGCCCCATGTCTCGCAACGCCTTGGTGAAGAAGCGCGTGTAGATCAGGTGCATGGTGGCGTGCTCAATGCCCCCGGTGTAGCAGTCCACCGGCATCCAGTAGTCGAACTCCCGCGGGTCCCAGGGGCCCTTGTCGTAGGCGGGGCTCAGGTAGCGGTAGTGGTACCACGATGAGCACATGAACGTGTCCATCGTGTCGGTGTCGCGCTCGGCCGGCTTGCCGCACACCGGGCAGGTGGTGGTCTTCCAGGTCGGATGCAGCTTCAGCGGGCTCTCGCCCGTGGGCCGCCATTCGACGTCCTCGGGCAGCACCAGCGGCAGCTGATCTTCGGGTACGGGAACCTGGCCGTGCTCCGGGCAGTAGATGATCGGGATCGGGGTGCCCCAGTAGCGCTGGCGGGAGATCAGCCAATCCCGGAGGCGGTAGGTGATGGCGCCCTTGCCGATGCCCTGCTCCTCGAGCCAGCGGATGACCTTGCCCATCTGCTCGGGAACGGGGGTCCCGTCGAACGAGCCCGAGTTCAGCATGCGACCTGTTCCCGTGTAGGCCGCTTCCAGCCTCTGACCGTCCCAATCGGGCGGCGCGATGACGACCGGGATGGGCAGGTCGTACTTCTTGGCGAAGGCAAAGTCGCGCTCGTCGTGCGCCGGCACGGCCATGATCGCTCCGGTGCCGTAGGTCATCAGGACGTAATCGGCAATCCAGATCGGGATGCGTGCCTGGTTGACCGGATTGACGGCGTAGGCCCCGATGAACACGCCGGTCTTGTCTTTGTCCGCCGCCTCGCGCTGGATGTCTGACTGGCGGGCAGCCTGCGCCGCGTAGGCCTCCACCTCGGCTTTGCGGTCTGGCGTGGTCAACCTGGCGACCAGCGGATGCTCGGGGGCCAGCACCATGAATGTCGCCCCCCACAGCGTGTCGGGTCGGGTGGTGAAGACCTCGATGCGATCTTCGAGCTCGGATTGGAAGGCCACCGAGGCTCCCTCGCTCCGCCCAATCCAATTCGTCTGCAGGGTGCGCACCCGCTCTGGCCAGTCGATGTTCGAGAAGTCCAGAAGCTCCTCGGCGTAGTTCGTGATGCGCAAGAACCATTGCTCCAGGTTCTTCTTGATCACGGGCGTCCCGCAGCGTTCGCAATGCCGGTCGTCGCCCCACACCTGTTCCCGTGCCAGGGTGGTGTTGCACTTCGGGCACCAATCCACCGGCGACATCTTCTTGTATGCCAGCCCGTTCTTGAACAACTGAACAAAGAACCGCTGCGTCCATCGGTAGTACTCGGGATCCGACGATACGGCCTCGCGATCCCAGTCGAACATGGCCCCCATGGTGCGCAGCTGTCGCCGCATGTTGTCGATGTTCTGATAGGTCCAGGTCTTGGGATGGATGCTGCGCCGGATGGCAGCGTTCTCCGCCGGCAGGCCGAAGGCATCGAACCCGATGGGGAACATTACGTTGTAGCCGCGCATCCGCAGGTAGCGGGCGCGGGCATCGGAGGGCGCCATGGGATACCAGTGCCCAAAGTGAAGATCCCCGGAGGTATAGGGCAGCATGGTCAGGAAGTAGAACTTGGGGCGCTGCGGATCCACCTCGGCGCGGTACAGCCTGTCCGCCTCCCAACGCTTCTGCCAGCGCGGCTCGATGGCCGCGGGATCGTAGCGATCGGGTTTGGGCTTGGTCCCGTCTGAGCGTGTGCGTCTCTTTGTCACCGAATGCCTCCAGCCCCACGATTGCCCGTCCACCTCGACGAGCCCCAGGGGACGTTGTCCGGGATGAGAAAAACCCCCTCGCCTGATCAGGGACGAAGGGGCCTCCGCGGTACCACCCTGCTTGCCCGGTCCTTCGACCGGGCCGCTCGAGCTCGCGCTAACGGGCGAGACCCGCCGCCGGCTAGCCGTCAAGGTTCACCGGTGGGGCCTGTCCCCTTCTTGAGGGACGGCAGGCGAGTTCAGCCTCGGCGCTCCGCGGACGCCTTGCCGGGATTCCACCCTTCCCGGCTCTCTGGCGGATGGCCTACTGCTCCTGCCATGGCCTGCTATTCAGTTGTCTGGTGGACCCAGTGGGATTCGAACCCACGACCTTCTCAATGCCATTGAGACGCGCTCCCAACTGCGCTATGGGCCCTTAGTGCCTTCCAGTGGACCTGGCGGGATTCGAACCCGCGACCTCTTCAGTGCGATTGAAGCGCGCTCCCAACTGCGCTACAGGCCCCGGCCGGGTTTGGAGATTGTAACTGAGGGCCTGAGCACCTGTCAATGGCCTCCGGCCCCTCGGGTCATCCGGGCCTTCGGAGGTCACCGACCGGCTCACCCCCCCAGGCGCCCCTTGAGATCCGAAGGCCGCCACGGGCCCGCCTCCGCCATCAGCCTCCGAGCAGGCTCGACCTGACCCCAGACATTCCACAGGAGCACGCCTCGCACTCTCCCCTCCCCCAGGTAGTAGACCACCCCCTTGTGGTAGGGCTCCTGCCAATCCGTCACGGTCTCCTGCCGCGGGTCAAGCAGGCCGACCGCCTCGTAGCCGAGGTCGAACAGATCGGAGTAGAAGTACGGTTGGTGGTGATAGGCAACCTGCGCGCCGGCCATGTTCTGGCCGGCGATCATGCCCATCGTGTTGGCATTGTCCTCGTGTTCAACGCGCATGCGTGTTCCCAGGAGGCGGCTCTCGAACTCAGCGACGTCTCCGGCGGCGAAGACCTCCGGCTGGGAGGTCCTCAGGAACTCGTCGACGGTGATGCCGTCGCCGACTTGCAGACCCGCGGCGCTGGCCAGCTCCGTGTTCGGCTTCAAGCCGAGACCGGCCACCAAGACGTCGGCCTCAACCTGCTGCTCCACTTGGCTGACGGCGTCCCGGAGCGTCAGCCCAACACCTCCGCCCCGTGACTCCAAACCACCGAGCAGTTGACCTGCCATCACCTCGATCCCGCGTTCACGGTAGTAGTCATTCAGGAACTCCGCCAGGTCTTGCGGGAACACCCGCGCCCCGATCCCTGCTTCGGGGAAGATGATCCTGACCTGCTGGCCGACCATGTTCAAGGCGGCCGCCGTCTCCGATCCGATGAAGCCGCCGCCGATGACGGCGAAGCGCTGTGCCCGGTCCGTCAGAGCCCGAATGCGGTTGTAGTCATCGAGGGTCCGGTAGTAAATGACCGCGTCCGACTCGAAGGGCAGGCGCCGGGGGCTGCCTCCGGTCGCCAGCAGCAATCGCTCGTAGAGGTAGGTCTCCCCTTGATCGTCGGCCACAACCCTGGCCTCCGGGTCCAGCGAAATCGCGCGCCGGCCCAGGTGAAGGGTCAGATTCTCAGCCGGCGTCTTGCGCCAGATGCTCTCGAGCGGTTTGCCCTTCCACAGACCCTTGGAGAGTGGCGGCCGACTATAGGGCGGATGAGGCTCTTCCCCGATCAGACCAATCGGGCTCCGTGGGTCCTGTTCACGGATGCCTCTCACAGCCGCATCCGCCGTCATCCCTCCTCCCACGATCAGATACCTGTACTCCAACATGGCGGCCTCCTTCGGCAGATCCGAGCCTCTCTTGGCCCAAGCTGAAACGGTTGGGCTCTTCTGGGGACGGAGGACGCTCCGCCCCGGGTCAGAGGTACCTGTCCGATTGTCCGAGGTTCGATTGTATCCCCGGCCGGCTCAGCCGTAGGAGGGAAATCGAGGGATTCGCAACCTGCGCCTCGGGAGGCACGTGGAAGACAAGGCCTGTGCGTCCGCCTTGCGAAGGCGCTTCCGATCCGGAGAGGAAGCAGTCCTCTGTCCCCCTCTGGATTTGCCCCGGCCTCGGGCCGAGGCTATAATCCGCCAATCCCCGGAGGAGAACATGCTGGCGAACCGCCTCAGCTGCCTAGAGCAGGCGATGAGAGACCACGGGCTGGATGCCGTGGCCCTGAATCCCGGCCCCAGTCTGTTCTACCTCACCGGATTGTCCTTCCATCTGATGGAGCGCCCGGTGATCTGCCTGTTCGCCCCCGGCGAACGGCCGCGGTTGGTCCTGCCCCAACTAGAGCGCGCCAAGGCCGAGGCCGCAGGGTTGGACATCGCCCTGCATGCCTACGGCGAAGACGATGCCTCCCGGGCGGAGGCCTTGAGAGGGGCGGCCGCTGAGATGGGCTTGGCCGGCCGAAAGGTCGGGGTGGAGCCGCTTCGGATGCGGATCCTCGAGCTCCGCTTGCTGGAGGCCGCCGCTCCACAGGCCTCTTTCGTCGCCGGCGAGGCCGCCCTTTCGGCGATCCGCATCCTCAAGGACGAGGCCGAGGTCGCCGCCATGCGCCAGGCGGTAGCCGTGGCCGAGAAAGCCCTGGAAGCGGCGCTGCCCCTGGCCCGGCCCGGAATGACGGAGCACGAGCTCGCCTCCGAACTGACCCTGCAGATGCTGCGCGCCGGTTCCGACTCGGAATTGCCCTTTCCCGCGATCGTCGCCTCCGGCCCCAACAGCGCCCTTCCCCACGCGCTCCCCGGCGAGCGGCGCCTGCAGCCGGGTGACCTGGTGGTCGTGGACTGGGGCGCAGCCGTCCAGGGATATATCTCCGACCTGACGCGCACCTTCGCCGTGGAGTCTCTGGAGCCCGAGCTCAACCGGGTCCACGAGATCGTCCAGGCGGCGAACGCCGTCGGCCGCTGGGCGGTTCAACCCGGAGCAACCTGCGGCGCGGTCGACCAGGCCGCCCGGGCCGTGATCTCGGCCGCAGGCTACGGGGAGTTCTTCATCCATCGCACCGGCCATGGGATCGGGCTCGAAGCCCATGAGCCCCCCTACATCCGCGCCGACGATCCCCTGAGCCTTGCCCCCGGAATGACCTTCACGGTCGAACCCGGCATCTACCTTCCTGGCCGGGGAGGAGTCCGGGTCGAGGACGACGTCGTCGTCACGCCCGAGGGAGGCCAGAGCCTGAGCTCTTGCCCCCGAGAAGTGAGGATCATCGCATGAACGAGATCATGGTAGGCGGGGAGCCCTTCTTCTTCCCGGGCGATCGGACCGGCTGTCTTCTGATCCACGGTTTCACCGGCACCCCCAAGGAAATGCGCTGGCTGGGCGAGCATCTGGCGGCAGACGGGCGAACGGTGCTTGGCCTGCGCCTCTTCGCCCATGCCACCCATCCCGAGGATATGCTCCGCGCCCGAGGAGGTGACTGGCTGGCCTCCGTCGAGGATGGCTACCACCTCTTGCGGGGTGCCTGCGACCGGGTGGTCGTGATGGGGCTGTCGATGGGAGGAATCCTATCGCTCATGCTCGCCGCACGCCTTCCCGTCGTTGGCGTCGTGGCCATGTCGACTCCCTTCTACCCGCCGGACTCACGCATGCGGCTGTTGCGTCGCGTGGCTCCCTTGCTCACTCTTGTCTGGCGCTGGACCCCCAAGGGCCCTCCGGACTGGCACGACCTGCAAGCCGCCGGAAGCCACCTCGAATACCCCATGCATCCGGTGCGCGGCGGCGCCCTCCTGTACGATGTGATCGTCGAGATGCAGAAGATGCTTCCCGCCGTCAACGTCCCGGTCCTGATCATCCACTCCCGAGGAGATCTGACCCTGCCAGAGGACCACGCCACCCAACTCTACGAGCGCCTGCCCGGCAGCGACAAGCAGATCCTGTGGGTGGAGAACAGCGGCCATGTTGTCACCCGGGACGCGGAGCGGGACAAGGTGTTCGCCGCCGCGGGCGCCTTCGTCCGGCGCGTGGCAGGGGTGGGCGCGTGAACCTGACCATGCAGGGGGGAGAGCCGTTCAGCTTTCCCGGTGGGCGCGTCGGGTGTCTGCTCGTCCATGGCTTTACGGCCTCGCCACAGGAGTTGCGCGGTCTGGGGGAGCATCTGGCAGCCCAGGGCTTCACCGCCCTGGGCATCCGTCTCTTCGGCCACGCCACCGACATCCACGACATGCTCCGCGCCCGGTGGACCGACTGGCTGGCCTCGGCCGAGGATGGGGTCCACCTGCTGCGCGGGAGCACGGACCATGTCGTGGTGATGGGTCTTTCGCTGGGTGCAGCGCTGTCCTTGATCCTCGCCGCCCGCTTCCCCATCTCCGGCGTGGTGGCGATGTCCACACCATACCGCATCCCAACGGACCCCAGGATCCGCCTCCTTCGCCTGCTGAGGCCCTTCGTCCGGTTCATCCCCAAGGGCCCGCCAGACTACTTCGACCCTGAGGCAGCCAATTCGCGCCGGGCCTACACGGCCTATCCGGTCCCCGGCCTGCAGCAGGTCGAGCAAGCCCTGGCAGCCATGAGGGCCTGCCTGCCCCAGGTGACGGTTCCCGTTCTCCTCATCCACTCCAAGGAAGACACCTTTGTGCCACCCCAGAACATGGAGGCGGTCTACGAGCGCCTGGGGTCCTCCGACAAGGCTGCACTCCTCGTCGAGAACAGCAACCACCTGATCACACTGGACAGCGCTCGCCAGCAGGTCTTCGCGGCGGCCACCGCGTTTGCCCGCCGGGTGGGAGCTCAAGCCAAATGACGCGCAACCTCCGCCTGATTGCCCTGTCCCTGGTGGTCTGGGGAATCGGGGAGGGGATGTTCTTCTACTTCCAGCCGCTCTACCTGCAGCAGCTGGGCGCGGATCCGGTGCAGATCGGTGCCATCCTGGGTGCGGCCGGCCTGGCCATGGCCGTCACCCACATCCCGGCGGGTGCCCTGGCGGACCACATCGGGCGTAAGGGGATCATGGTGACCGCCTGGGCCTTCGGCATGTTGTCCACCTGGCTGATGTTCCTGGCCCGCAGCCTGCCTGTGTTCGTCTGCGCCCTCCTGCTGTACTCGCTGACGGCCTTCGTCGCCTCCCCGATGTCCTCCTACGTCACTGCCGCCCGCGGCCAGTGGAGCGTCGCCCGGGCATTGACCACGGTGTCCGCCGCCTTCAACGCGGGCGGAATCCTCGGACCCCTGATCGGCGGACAGCTGGCCGAGAGGTTCAGCTTGCGGACGGTTTACGGAATCGCAACGGCCCTCTTCGTGGTCTCGACTGCCCTGATTCTCCTCATCCGGCCCCAGAGGACCGAGCCCTCGCCTGCGGCGTCGCGCTACCGAGCCCTGCTCACGCGCGGCCCCTACCTCGGATTCCTGGTCCTGGTCTTTGCCGTCGTCTTCGCCATGTACCTCAGCTGGCCGCTGACCCCGAACTTCCTGCAGAACGTGCGGCATGTGTCGCTCGGCCAGATCGGTGCCTTCGGTGCGTTCTACGCGCTGGGCGTCGTCGTGTTGAACCTGACCCTCGGCCGCCTGGCCCCGCGGCGAGCCTTCCTCATCGCCCAGGCGACAGTGGGCCTTTCGGCGGTCCTTCTCTGGCGGGGGACGGCCGCACCCTGGTATGCGATTGGCTACTTCCTGGCAGGTGGCTTGCGAACCGCCCGCTCGCTGGTGACGGCCCAGGTGGAGCGGCTGGTGCATTCCGCGGAGATGGGTTTTGCCTATGGCCTCACGGAGACCGTGCAAGGAGCAGCCCTGATGGCCTCTCCTCCGTTGGCAGGGTACCTCTACCAGCTTCAGCCCTCGCTACCCTACCCTGTAGCCGTAGGACTCATCGCCCTCGTTCTACTTCTCTCGGCCCGCCTGGCGCCACGGACCGAGCCGCAGTTCTCCCGTCTACCTGACCTTCGGAGGAAATGACCATGAACGCCTGGCTGAGCTGGGGAATCCCCATCAACATCTGGTTCCAGAGCCTGGGAGACTGGCTGATCCAGCCTATGAAGTTCTTCACCTTCCTTGGGACGGAGGAGTTCTTCATGCTCGTCATGCCGGCAGTGCTCTGGTGCTTCAACGTCGGGCTCGGCTTCCGCCTGGCTCTGATCCTGCTGGCCAGTGACGGCCTGAATGGCACTCTGAAGCTGGCCTTCGGCTGGCCGCGGCCCTACTGGGTGAGCAGCCAGGTGCCAGCCCTGAGCACCGAGACCTCCTTTGGCCTGCCCTCGGGGCACGCGCAGACGGCCCTCGCCCTCTGGGGCCGGCTGGCGGCGGGCATTCGCCGCCGCTGGGCGACCATCCTGCTTGGTCTTGTGATCCTCCTGATCTCCATCTCCCGGCTCTACCTGGGTGTGCACTTCCCAAGCGACACGTTGATGGGCTGGCTGGTCGCCGGCTTGCTGCTCTGGGCCTTCCTCAAGTGGGACGGGCCCATCAGCCAGCGTCTCGGCAAGCTCTCCGTGCCGGGCCAGGCCGCAGTTGCCCTGGTCGTCTCGTTGCTGATTCTCGGACTTCAGCTGGCGGTCTTCGCCCTGACGGCGGGCCGAGCCATTCCTCCCGAGTGGGCCCAGATGGCAACCGCAGCCGCTCCGGGCGCCGCCCCCATCGACCCACGGAACATCGAGGGCATGTTCTCCAGCGCAGGCCTGCTCTTGGGCATCGGGGCCGGCGGCGCACTGCTCTTCTCCTGGGGGCAGTTCAACGCCGGGGGCGTCTGGTGGAAGCGCCTGCTCCGCTACCTGCTGGGCCTGATTGGCGTGGTGGTCCTGTGGCGGGGGCTGGACATGGTCTTCCCCGAGGGCGCCTCGGTTGTGGCCCTCGCTCTCCGGTACCTCCGTTATGCGGTCGTGGGCTTCTGGGCAGCCTACCTGGGGCCGAAGGTGTTCGTCTGGCTCAGACTGGCATAGTCGCTGCACATCCGGAGGGCACGGGACCATCCCGCGCCCTCCCCTTCCTATCTCCCCGGCGGGCCAGCGGGCTCGGTCGGCGGAGGATCGTCATGAGGTGCGCCTGCATCACGCCAGGGCTTTGAATTGACACGGGCCTTCCGCTCTGCTGCCCTGTCTCCAAGCTCGCAGGGTGGGGTCAGCCTCTCCTCCCGGCCGTCCCTCGATCCCGACCCCTCCCGTCGTCAAGGTATCCCCGTAGCGGTAGATCCTGGAGCCATCAGACCCTGAGCCCTCGGCGTCCCGTCCTGCGTCGTGATCCGGCCTGTCACAAGAGCCTGAACCCGGACGTTTCAGGTTCGGCGCCATTCGTCTGCCCCACTCCCCCCAGGAGGGAACCCGATGACCCTGCGGTCTCACCTTCGCCTCGGTCTCCTCGTGGCCGTGATCGTGTGGCTCACCCCGGCTCCCGCGCCGGCCTATGCTGCCGCGCTCGTCGTGAACAGCGCCAATGACAGCAACGACGGCGTCTGCAATGCCTCGCACTGCTCGCTGCGCGAGGCCATCATGGCCGCCAACGCGAACGCTGGACCCGACACGATCAGCTTCAACATTCCCGGAGCCGGCCCACACCGCATCCGGCTGGCATCCACTCTCCCCATGATCGATGGTGGCAGCACAACCAT
>Ga0315288_10012491_pt1 | contig 10673 bp, 9 predicted proteins | sample YL17G11_20_MG_FD_203454 | JGI IMG/M metagenome (GOLD analysis project Ga0315288, IMG submission 203454) | Sediment microbial communities from Yellowstone Lake, YNP, Wyoming, USA - YL17G11_20 | ecosystem: Environmental > Aquatic > Freshwater > Lake > Sediment | place: USA: Wyoming | collected...
ATTCCGATCCAGTTCAAGCCTGTCACAGGTTTCTCCATTCTGCTGTTCTTGTGGTGGGCCACGTTGCTGCTCGCGCTCAGGGATAGGCTCAACATGACTTCAGCTTCGACTAGGCAGGCGATCGGCGTGATCGCCTTCCTGGTGTGCATGATCGCAGGCTATGAGCTGACTTGGAACTTCTCTCTTTGGTCGGCCAGACTGTCCTTACTTGGAGCTAACCCCGCGACATCGTTCAACGAGATGGTGGACACCATCGCCTTCCAGAGTTCGTACTATCCGGTCAACCTAGTTTTCATCACGAAGCTGTTCGCTTCGTTACTGTTCGTGGGCATCTACACGATATACTACCTACATGGTCTGGAAGCAGCCAAGCGGTAAGGACCACGTTCTGCTGACTCTTGCGCGGGATGCTTTTTCGTCGCTGCGGCTGGCGTCTGTAGAGTTGGAACGATCCACCTACAAAAACGACCGATGCAACCAGCATTGCACAAGTGAGTGCCAGGAATATCTGCTGTTGGAAGACGGAGTCGTTCTGGTCTCCGGACCCTGCATCCTCCCACAAGGCTGAGATGCTTTTTGGGCCGTTCATGTGGATGCGCGATGCGGGCGAGGGATCGCTTGAGTCGCCCGACCATCCCGCGAAGAAGTGTGTTCTCTCGTCGAGAACCACAGGCGGTGTTACTTGGAACGTGACGATCTCGTTTTCATCATGCCATCCTGTTCCCGTAGTGTGGCCGAACAGGGATCTGACGCTGAGATAGTACTGTCGCAGATAGATCGCAAGCAGAGAGGCATCACCTGACAACCTTAGAGTCAGAGTAGGGGAGGAGATAGTCTCGTTCCATTGCAGGAAGACAGCACGGGAAGTGTTCCCCAACTCTATGACAGGAGGAACCGAAATAGTATGCTCGCCTCGAGTCACGTTGGCCGTGAACCTGCCGTCGGCGCCTGATAGGTAGCGATTGCCGTCAAGCTCAACCTCTCTGCTCGGGTATCCCAAGACCACGGTCAGAGTGACCGAATCGGTCACCTCCGTTAGGAATCTCTTTACCCCATCCTTCAGTAATACCCAGCCGTCCTCCAAACGTATCAGCGATATCAATGCGAAATGTAGTCTGCTCGAAGTGCCGTTGGCAAGTATAATATTCGTGAACTGTGCTTCACCATTTCCATAGAGCCGTTTGATCGAGACTGATTCGATCGAACCTTTTCCAATGTCGAACGCGACTACTGCAATTGTGAAGTTCGAGGACAGTTTGAACTGCAAATTGGTAGTAGTCTTGAACGCCTGTCCTGCTCTGACTCTGTCTGGGGACACTATGTAGCGCATGTGAATGTCGACTTGGCCTGTGGACTCTGTGTCGTTCGTGAGATTTGTCGCGATCCTAGAGATGTGTTCTTTCTCATTCTCGAATTGCAGGCTCTTCGAAGTTTCAATGAACTTGGTAGTGAGGAGAGCCGCACGACCATCATAGTCGCCCGATTCCCAGTTTGTCCAGACCTCGTGCTGAACATCGCTGATTACGTGGTACTCTTTGTGATACCAGAAGGCTCCGCGCCAACCGTCCTCTGGGGCGTTCTGAAAGAAACGCTCGCCTGACGAAATGAACTCCCCTGGCATTCCCTCGCCATACAAGACAAGGAGACTGGCTCGTAGAGTGCTGGCCTTGGTAGAAACATCTTGAGGAATCTGAGGAGTGATCAGTACTAGCCCATCGGGGCTGGCCCAGTCCTCTGGGTTTGCAAGAACGAGCTCCTTGGCAGCGGCGAGAGCCCCGACCGAGTAGCCCACAATGTAGAGGTGTGCGTAGCCCTGAATCTTCGCCCAAGCACGTATGCTCTTTATGAAGTTGGTTCGGCCAGGGTAGGGTTCGACAAACATCGTTCTATTCAGCGTCGTGTCCACGGAGCTTACTGTGCCCTTCTTCAATGCGAGAACATCGTAGTAGTTTGCAAGGTCTTGGATGAAACGGACGGTGTTGTAGGATTCATACTCGTACGGGTTCACTGTGAGGCTTGAGTGCTCAGCGATTCCCCCACCAAGCCATAGCAGGCATGTGTCGCTTGCGGCGACACTCCAGCGATACCAAACTGCGTCTCCGATCGCGATGCTTTCCGGTTGGAACGGATTTGAGGCATAAGTATCCTGAACTGTCGAGGAGCCAACAATCATCATGAGAAGAACCAACATAGGCATGAGTTTCCTTAACGCTCGTCCGGATCTGGGGAATCCGTCATGCGACTTCACGGCTGACAGGCGCCGTAGAATGACTCCAATCGCAGCGAGTATCCCAGAGCAGAGAAGAAAGACTAGTGAAATACTGACAATCTGGGACTTAGATCTCGCAGAGGCATCCTCTGACCAATTGGCGGACACTGTCTTAGGCCTATCCATCATGACCCAGCTAACAGAGGAAGTTGATTCCGAGTCTCCAGACCAGTGACTAAACTCGTAGTCAACTCCGGAATCAGTCGGAGACCGGGTGGTAGAGCCAAGTCGCAGGACTGCAAAGGTTGCGTTCGTGCCTGCCACGTACCAGCCGGAGCCTAGGGTTTCGCCCAGATTGGATCGGACAAGGAGGTAGAACTCGGTCACGTAGACTGCTGATAGGTCTAGTCGGTCTGCCACATACATCTGCCTTTGCGAAGAGTGCACGCCGTCACTCCAATGGTCAAAGACTGTTCGAGTTCCATTGTCAAGAACCAGTGGGGACTTTGCGGCAATTGTGTGGAGGCCACGCTCGGTTTGAAGGTAGAGTCCCTCTTGAGGAACCTTGTAGAGATCGTTGTCGACCGTTACGACGGCCGAGGGGAGGTTCGAGCGGATACTGAGAGTGCCAGTGGTTGGCCTGACTACCTCGATATTGAAGCGGAAGGTTCCGCCGTTCTGATTGGAATACCAGCCGTTGTACCACCAGGTTCGGACCGTAGTCAAGAGTTCCCAGACGCCCGGCTGGTTTGGGCCTGAGAGATGGAAAGTGAACACCGTAGTGCCAGCGGGCATCGGAGTGAACAGGTCTTTTGAGGCGAGGACAAACCCTGTTGCTGCATCTATGATCGCTATGTCCGTTGAGTGGGCATCGGAGTATTCGACAGCAACCGTGACTGAGAAGTCCTCACCGGGACGAATGTGACTAGGCGATTGGACATCCACGATTCTGGCCACGGGGGATTTCGTCCCGGCACAGACCACTGGCATGGATGAGAGTGGGAGCGTGATGACAAGCAGAAGAACCAAGCCAAGACAGAAGCCCATTCCCTGACTAGGATAGGTGAATGAGAGCTTGAGCACCGCGTGTTCTGCCTCCTCCGCTTCCACGCTCGAATAGCACGTGGTCCCACACATGGAGAGCTGACCTAGTACCTTAAGGTTCAGCTAGTCCGTCACCCATTATTGGATAGCAAGCATATCAGCTTCGACCAATCAATCACTGCCGTATCGCTTGCGACAGACTGAGGCGACAACCATGGCATCTGAGAATTCCACTCCTGCAATTGCGGAATCACTTCAGAGGCCATGTGCGGAGATCGCCGGCAGAAGAGGAATAGCGGCAGCTTGCGAATGCGGAGAGAGCGCCTATTCAACCCGGCCCGAAGGCTACGACCTGCTATTGATCATGGAGGACTATGCAGATGGTCTGCGGTATCATACGCGTAGAATGAATGATCGCCCAGCGATGGTCCTCGCCGCCGACAAGTCGCTCACCGATCTAGATGCTCAGAAAGGCGCGATGGGGTGCGATCGCATACGCGCCTTCTGCTTGAGTATGATTGCTACTACAAACAGTGCTACTGAGCACGACAGGAAAGCAATTGGCACAACGACAAGTCGATGTATCAACATCACTTGGGCTGTATCTTCCGACCAGTTTGTAGCCACCGTCTTAGGTCGGTCCATGACTACCCAGTCGACAGGTGAGTCGGATTGCAAATCGCCTGACCAATGATTGAACTTGTGCGTCGCTTGATAGCCCACCAACGGATGCGTTGCCATGGCAGGATCGAGTGCAGCGAACATTGCACTCGCGCCAGCCGGATACCAGCCGGAGCCGACCGTGTCGCCTAGCTGGATTTGACGGTGAGTAGGAATTCGGTCAGGTAGATTGCTGATAGGTCGAGCTGACGCATTATGTAGATCTCTCTGGTCGACGAGCGCATTCCATCACTCCAGCGATCAAACACGGCTCCTGCTCCAGTGCCAAGGATGACACGCGGCTCGACTTCGATCTTGTGAACTCCTCTCGTGGTTCGGAACTCCGTGCCATTGGGAGAGATGGGATGAGTGATGCCGTCTATTCTCACAACAGCTGAAACGAGATTCGATGTGATATTGAGAATCGCGATAGGTAGGCCCATGATCCTGATGCTGAAGGCGTATGTTCCCCCATACTGGTTCGCATACCAGCCGCTATGCCACCAAACTCGCACAGAGGCCAAGAGCGTCCAAACGGCCGGGCGTTCCGGCCCAGTCAAGGAGAAACTGAAAACGTTTCTTCCAGCAGGTATGATCAACCCCTTGGAGGCAAGCACACATCCGGTCGCTGAATCTAGAATAGCTATGTCAGTCGAGTAGCTCTCGGAGTAGTCGACTGTGACCGCGACGGTGAACTTCTCTCCGGGCGAGATCTCCTGAGGCGACTCCACGCTCGCTATCTTTGCCACGGGAAGCTGCTCCAATGTCGTGGCCGCAGGTCTGCTTGAGAAGGCCAACAGGAGAAGCAGGATGGAAAGGATCGACAGCTTCGCCTTCCAGTGCTCGTGTAGAAACAACCGATCAGCCATGTTGGCTTCTCCATCCGAGTCCGTTACGATCCATGGCGTGCTACTCCACTGCACCGCATACGTACATGAGCCCTCAGACCTAAATGTTGAGTTAGTCTCCGCTAGCCATTAGTAGCGCGGTTCGTATGAGTCTGCTTCGGTTGCGCTGAGCCTTACGCGTCTGATGCAAGAGAAAGGTCGGGACTGTGTCGCAGAAGCAAGACAATGCAATCAGCCGCTCATTGCAGGAGCTCTGTTGGGAGCTCGCTGGCAAGGACAGAGTGTTTGCTGCTTGCGAATGCGGAGAAAGCGTCTATTCTGCTCGGCCTGAAGGTTTCGGTCTTCTTGTCATCATAGAAGACTACGGGGAAGGTTTGCGTTATCACACTCGAAAAGCGAATGGCCGCTCTGTTACTGTACTAGCTGCTGACAGATCGCTTGTTGATCTGGATGCTCGGAAAGGGGCGATGGGCGAGTTCATTGTGGAACGCCTGCTGACGCCCTATCGTGTGCTCCGGAACGGAGATATGCTTTGGTCGGTTGAAGTTGACGCAAAAGAACGGATACTGCGCGAGGAATTGACTGAACTGGTTCTTGAATATGGGGAGATGGCGCATGAACTCTCAATCAAGCCAGAATACCTGATGTTGGCTAGGCTGAGGAAACGTGCAAGAGTGTTCCTGCCTGCTGCGAGAGCTTGTGCCTTACTATTGGATCCTTCTGTTCGCGAGTCCAATCTGAGCAAGATGGCACCAGGCTATCAGAGTGCGATCGATCGACTCGTAGGAGCTCGAGTCCTTCGTAAGGAGGATTCAACCTACGCGCTCGAAGACGCCTTCGTTGATCGCTCGCTGAGAGGAAAACCGACCACCAAAGTCATCAACGTTGTGCAAGCAGGCAGACGGCTGCTCCAAGCATACCTGGCTCACGGAAGGGCCTCTTACTTGACACCGGACGTTCTGACGAAGGAGCTTGTGTCCTCACTTGAGACAACCCTTCTCAGCGATGAACATTCGGTAACTCTCGAGGACCCGAAGAAGTATCTGTCCCTGAAGACGGCCACAGGTCCCATCAGTCTCGCAGAAAGATTCTCTATTGAGGAGTTTGCGGGCAAGTTCAGACCTGGGGTCGTCGTCACGGTCTCTCCGCTTGGAAGTGTGCTGAACGAAGTGTATCTCATTACTGCAGGCAACGAGCGCCTCGTGGCAAAGAAGTTCACGGAGTGGCACAGTTTCAAATGGTTCGCTATTGATCTTGTCTCCCTCGGCACGCGGGTGTTCTCCGTTTCAGGCAAAGCACGACTTGAGAACGAGTACGCCTTCAACCGCTTGTTGGCGAGGCATGGGGTGCGAGTTCCGGAGATACTTCATCTCAGCATGCCAAACCGCGTCCTGGTTCAACGCTACATTGAAGGCTCGTCGCTCGTTGAGCTCGTCAAGAGAGCAGTATCAAGCAAGTCCTTGTCTGATCACGACTTGGAACTGGCCCTCAAGGTCGGGTCAACTTTGGCCAGGATTCACTCGTCAAGCGTAGCTATGGGTGACTCCAAACCAGAGAACTTCCAGTGCGGCACAGACGATGAGGTCTACTCTCTTGACTTGGAGCAGGCAAAGAAGTCAGGTGACAAGGCTTGGGATGTGGCGGAGTTCCTCTACTATTCAGGACACTACGTGTTCCCCACAGTGCCGTCGGAAGGTTTCAAGGCGTATGTCAATGCCTTCATTGATGGTTACCGAAAGCATGGTGATGAGAACGTACTGAAGGCGGCCGCCAGTGCCAAGTATGGTAGGGTCTTTTCGCTCTGGACACCGCCGCTGGCCCTTCGTGAGATATCTAAGGCCTTGAGAAGTGCCGCTTGATCCAGAGATGTTGATGATGCGAGCCAGAAGTGATCGGAGGATTCAGGCGGTAATATTTGACCTTGACGGCACCCTCACTGACACCGTAAGCGTCTGGCAGCATCTTCACGAGAAATTCGGAACCTGGGAAGTAGGCAGAAGGACCGCAGAGATGTATCACGACGGTTTGATAGACTACGCGCAATGGGCAAGGCTGGACGCTCAATGTTGGAAGGGCCTTCCTCTGTCACGCGTCCTCCTATCCTTGGATGAAATCCGCTACACTCCCGGCGCAAGGGAAGCAATTGAACAGCTCCGGAATCATGAGATTCGCACTGGGATAGTGAGCGCCGGCCTTTCAATTTTGGCCGACAAGGCCAAGGTTGACCTGAACGTAGACCTCTCAGTCTCAAACGAGCTGGAGGTACGCAACGGTGTCTTGACAGGTGAGGTCAATGTTCGCGTCGGACCGGGCAACAAAACCGGGGTAATCGAAGAAGCCGCGTGGTTACTCGGAGCTGAAATGCAGGAGACTGTGGTCATTGGCGACAATGCTTTCGACATCCCCGAGGGCGCTGGCCTCAGGATAGCATACAAACCAACTACCCTCCAGACGAGGGCTGCTGCAGACATCATCATCGAGGAGAATGACATCAGAGCAGTTGTTGACCATATTCTGCGGTAGTCACACCTAGCCCGGCTCAACATCCCTTGTTTGGCAAGTGTCATATTGCTGCTGTCGGGAGTACTAGATCGGGTTCTGCTAGCTGGGTAGGAGGGCGGTGTGGAATGTCTTCTGAATGTAGTGGCATCAGCTATGCCCTTCGCCTTAATCAGGGAACCATCGAGGTCCGCCCAAGGTTTCTCCAACATAGGATCGTGACCTTTGAGATTAGAAGAATCAGGTCAATCGAATTGCTGAGAAAGAGCGTGATTCCGCCGGCTGTGATCGGTGGTATTGCCCTGTCAGTAGACGTGATCAACAATCTTGACGACGGATTGACATGGTTCATCCCATCCGGATTTCAGACACAGATACATCTCATTGCATTGGGGACCGCCACGGTCTGCTTGATCATCTTAGCGCTGCGATCGTTCTTCGCTAATCTGGTCTTGAAGCCAATCGACACGCCGCCTATCACAGTAAGGATGATTCCGACTGGAAGCGCGAGGCATTTCGTCATGCTGGTTCAGGCACAAGCCCCTGCGCCTCATGATGGATAGTTGGAGGATCAGTTCTTGAGTCAGGAACCAGAAAGGATCAAAGAGGGTGACCAGATCCTTCTGTTCTGGGATCAGCGCAGGCAGTGGCTTCTAGGTGTCGATAAGAGTAGAGAGTTCCACACACACAAAGGTGTCGTGAAACTCGAGGGCGCTATCGGGAAGCGATATGGGGATCATCTGGAAAGTTCCCTTGGACTGGATTTCTTGATCCTGCGACCAACCACATATGACCTCATCAGCCATCTTGCACGTCCAACCCAGATAATGTACCCAAAAGACATCGGCTTCGTCATCCTCAAACTGGGTCTTTCATCCGGGAAGACTGTGATTGAAGCAGGAACCGGAAGCGGTGCCATGACTGTCGCAATGGCAAGTGCAGTCAAACCAGATGGGCATGTCTACTCATACGAGATCCGACCCGTCTTCTTGCAGTCTGCGAAGAGAGCTCTCAAGAGGGCGGGCGTCGACGGATACGTGACTCTGAAACACGGCGATGCCAAGGCAGGATTCGAAGAGCGAGAAGTCGACGCCGCCCTCATTGATCTAGGGGAGCCTTGGGCAGTGATCCCACACGTTTGGGATGCTCTACGCGGAGGAGCGCCGATGAGTTCTTTCAGCCCGACCATGAACCAGGTGGAGCGAACAGTCGTCAGCCTACGTGACAGATTCGTCAACATTCAGAGTTTCGAATGTTTTCTCCGCGAGATCCGTGCGGAGGAAGGCAAGACCCGGCCCGCTACGGTAATGATTGGCCACACCGGGTACCTCACATTTGCCAACAAGATCTACTCCGCTGAATAGGAGCAAACCGTCTCTGTCTTCTACACAAACGTTTAATCAGAGCTGTACTTTCACACTGCGCCGCTAGGTGAAGAAAGGTGAACGCTGGTGCAAAAGTCGGACAGCGAAGTATGGTTACGCAGTTGGCTCTCACGGTCGCAGGTGTACTGCTGCTTCTAGGGCCGCCCTACGTCATCAAGATCTTGAACATTACGTCACGTCTTCAGAATACGATCATTGCGGTAGTAGAGCTGCTGTCGGTTGCTATCGGGTTCGTGCTGCTCTATTTTGTCTTTAGGAAGCACGAGTTGTCATAGTGCCGGAGCGGCATTCTGCTGGCTCGTCGACGAGCGCTTGTTGCGCCTCCGGGTGTTCCCAGGTTTCTATAGTGACGTATAGGATAACCATGTGACAAGTACTGACAATGCGAACAGGCAAAGCCAGACGGGCTTGCTCCATCTGAGCACCTTGAGTCCATCGAAGACACCGAACGGGATGAGATTGAACAAAGCCATGTAAGCATTGATCACCGCCCCCGCCAACATGGCACTAAGTAGTAGCCAGGGCTGGAATACTTGGGCAAGTCCGAGCAGCACAACGGCAATCAATATGTTCACTGACGGACCTGCAACCGCGGTCCTGCCGACTCGATCCGGCGTTGTATCTCCGGCAATTACCACGGCGCCTGGCGCAATGATCTTGAAAGGTGAAACAGCCGAGACTATTGTCAAAAGAGCTCCAAACATGTCTAGCCTGAATTCCGCCCACATTCCGTAGCGTTGAGCCACGGCCTTGTGCGCGAGTTCATGAATTACGAAGCCGGCCGTGAAGAACACAACCGCCGCCGCCATCGCAATCCAATTCCACAATGCGCTAGAGGCGAAGAAAGAAATCCCGACAGCTGAGACCAAAACGATTCCGACCAGCACATGTTTGATCTCTGTCGGACTGAATCTCAACGCAGACCTGGATGGGCGCGCTCGTATGCCGGCGTATGCACGAATGTCAGGAGGTGCCATTGTACTAGAAATGGGCGCCTTGCGGGCTTGGACTCTCCAGTACTCTGGACAGTCATGGCTCTCTGGAAGCCTGTGCTGAGGACAGAAGGCGTCATGACAGAATGAGCAGATGAACGGCATGTCAACTTCCGCGGCGCACACTCGGCACTTCAAGCTCATCACGGTCTGCCTGCATGGCAAGCCGGCTGGCTCTTATTGATTACTGTGGTTTTGCGGAACGAAACACACAGTGAGGGTCCTAGGCTAGCGAGCTCAGGCCTTCTTTCGCGGGAGACAAACGTTTGCCGGAAGGAAGAACAGTGGCGCTTATGTTCTGTGTCTAGAACAGCTCTCGCTCTTTGATCTTCTGTGCAAGCTTAGGCGGAGCTCGGATTGGTTTCAGTTCTGGTCGAGGTTTTGTCGCAACAGTCCTGGGTCTGACTGTGAATGCGCAGATGCCACTGGACAGGAACTTTCCTTTCAGGCACTGGATAAATTTGCAGGTTTCTGGAACGCATCTGTCGTCGACAAGTCGGCACCATCCCACATTCTCTCGCAGGCTGAAATGTCCTTGTGAACACTTGAAGAAAGTGCAACCATTGAAGCAGTTCTCTGGAGCAGGGGCGTCATAGTGAGGGGGACCGCGCATCATAGAAATCATCTTCAAAACGGAAACAGGCTAGAGCTGTGCGCTCGTCACTTGACACGCAAAACGTGTCCCTAGAACTTATTACCCTTTCCTTCGGGGACGGGTCTATCCGAAGGAGTCACGAACTCGGCGCCTGAGACTAGGCTATATATGCGAGTCGACAAGCAAGGGGTCACAAGGTTGATCAGGGATGTCGAAGCATCAGAAGGAGGCCACTCCTGTAATCGTCAAGCACAAACACTGTGTCATATGCTCAACGCCAATTCCGATGAGCAAGGACTTCTGTAGCCAGGCGTGCGAAGATCAGAACAAACGCTTGTCAAGACGACGCAAATACACGTTCATTGCGACCCTCGCAATGTTCCCAGTACTTCTGATTCTTCTCACAGTATTCCGCTTCGGCAAGTAGCCACGTAATTCTCC
>Ga0315288_10012494_pt1 | contig 10672 bp, 8 predicted proteins | sample YL17G11_20_MG_FD_203454 | JGI IMG/M metagenome (GOLD analysis project Ga0315288, IMG submission 203454) | Sediment microbial communities from Yellowstone Lake, YNP, Wyoming, USA - YL17G11_20 | ecosystem: Environmental > Aquatic > Freshwater > Lake > Sediment | place: USA: Wyoming | collected...
TGTATTTTTCCTTGCATTTCAACCTTTTTAACCCAATCCACATCATTGGCGGTTGCTTTATAATATGGGGATGTTGAAACAACATTCTTAACGCCATCTACTGACATTGCTTTTACCTGATCAATATTAAATCCTTTTGTTTTTAACCACATTTCAAATTTATGATGGAATACTGGATATTCCTGCCATGAAATTCCCTCTGGGTCTACAAAATCAACTCGAGCGTCTTTCTCCTGTGGATTTATCTTCCTACGCCTCATATAAAACACATCAAAACATGGTTCAATTCCTGATGTGGTCTGTGTCATAATACTTGAAGTCCCTGTTGGGGCAATGGTAAGTAGAGCAATGTTTCTACGGCCATAATGCATCATATCCTGATATAACTCAGGATCTTCCATAGCGATTCTTTGAAGGAATGGATTATTTTCTTCTCTCCAACTGGCGAAAATTGGGAATGGCCCTCTCTCCTGTGCCAATATAACTGAAGAACGATAAGCCTGTAATTTAAGTGTTTCATGAATTTTTACACTAAAATCTGTGGCTTCATCTGTCCCATATCTCAATCCGAGCGCGGCTAACATATCACCTTCACCCGTAACGCCGAGACCTGTCCTTCGGCCATTAATGGTTTTTTCTTTAATTCTTAACCAAAGTTCTCTTTCAACTCTTTTTAAATGTTCAGGTTCTGGATCTGATTCTATCTTATCTAATATCGCGTCAATTTTTTCTGCTTCTAAATCGATAATATCATCCATATATCTTTGAGCTTTGGTAACATCATGCATAAAAAGATTTATATCAAATGTTGCCTTTTCCGTAAACGGATCAACCACATATCCAAATAGATTTAAACATAATAGACGACAACTATCATCGGCACATAATGGGATTTCACCACAGGGATTAGTACTGATTGTTTTATATCCTAAATCGGCATAACAATCGGGAATACTTTCACGGATAACCTGATCCCAGAAAAGAACCCCAGGTTCGGCTGATTTCCATGCATTATGAATAATTTTCTTCCAAAGTTTTTGTGCATCAATTGATTTTTTAAATTTAGACTGATCTCTTGGAACATCTACTGGGTATTGTTGGGTGTATTGTTCACCTAACAATGCTGACATCATAAAATCATCATGGACTTTAACCGATACATTTGCTCCAGTTACTTTTCCATCGGTCATTTTAGCGTCAATAAACGCCTCTGAATCAGGATGCCGTATGGATATACTTTCCATTAACGCTCCTCTTCTACCGTCTTGAGCGACTTCATTCGTACTACGGGAAAATCTCTCCATAAATGGAACCACTCCCGTCGATGTGATCGCACTATTCTTTACGGGACTTCCCTTTGGTCGAACAAACGAAACATCCAGACCGACTCCGCCACGCCTTTTTTCCAATTGTACCAACTCTTGATCGAGTTTCATTATTCCACCGTAACTGTCAGATTCACCGTCATTTCCAATAACAAAACAATTAGAGAGGCTGACTACCTGAAAATTATTTCCGATGCCTGACATTGGCGATCCCTGTGGAACTATTCTATTAAATCCCTTGAGGGTTTCATATATTTCCTCAGCGAAAAGAGGATTATCATATTTTAATTCAATTCTTGCTAACTCCTTGGCGATTCTCCAGTGCATATCATCTGGAGTGAGTTCATAATAACCATTTTCATCTTTTAAACAATATTTTTTAGCCCAAACATCTGCTGCTAATTCATCTCCTTTAAAATATTCTGTGGTAGCTTTTATTACCTCTTCTTTTGTATACCTCGTATACGATTTTCCTGGTAGTTGTATCATAGGATTATTTATTTATTCTAATTTATTTTTTCATTGTGTGTTCGTCCTATGTCATTCAACCTGTATTCACCTCCATTTCTTCAGACTTCAATTTTCTCTGCTTAGCTAATTCGACAAGTCTGAGACGATTTTTTTCTTCTTGTGTTAATTCTGGATCATTAGGTTGTTTCAATGGTACATCATTTGGGTCATTAGATCCCGTCCATCCTGGATACCCTGGCAGTCCTGAATTATCTCCCTTTATTGGGTCATCATCTTTAAGTTCAATGGCTCCAAACTCATCAATTACCTCTTGTGTTTGTTCAATTTCATGAGATTGATTGAGAGCTGCGATTCTATTTTCTAATATTTTATCTACTTGTGCTTCAAGTTTACGCTCATCTTTTTCTACTGCGGCTTTATAAACAGTTGCAGCTCTTTCAGTCTTTTTCTTAGCTACCTGTTCTTCGTGACCAAGAAGAGTATTCTGTGAATCTGTATCAATATCAAGATATTCATTATTGAACTTGCAATTCATAAATACCACACCGTCTTTACCGATACGGCTTTTAAGTAATGTAACTGTTGCTAAATTATTATCTTTCTGTTCAAGAGTCTTACCTACTGATATTACAATATGTCCGATCTGAGCCTTCTTAATTGATCCTCCTATCTGATCGGTTGTAACAACTTCGGATGATAAACTTTCACGATTACCTTGTGTGGCGACCCATATAGCTATATTGAATTCGTCTTTCATTGACTCAATACTTCTCATAATTGCCCCCTCACCTTTCCATTCATCACCGTCCATATTTCTTTCGCTAGAGATACAATCAACATAGTCAATAACCAACATATCGATATGTTGTCCTTCAGATGATAATTTTCGAATAATTGATCTGATATCATTAACTGAAACCCCAGTTGGTGGTAATTTCACAAGTTTAAGAAAATGTTTTGTTGTTCTTTTCTCGGCAACCTTTTGAATAACCTCTTCTTTATGCTCCAACTGCTCGGTATCAGAATAATTTGTCCAACATGTATAATGTTTTCTTCGAATGTCTCTTTCGTTATCTTCAAAGAATATATGTAGTACATTTCCACCGACATTATATGCGGTATTGGCTGCCTTGGTGAGCCATGTAGTTTTACCAACGCCCAACGGAGCAATCAATAACGCGAGTTCACCTTTTGCGACTCCACCTTTAAGAAGATTATCAATTCCCACGATTCCTGTTGGAAATGGCTCTCTATTATCATCTTCTAGTGATTCACGAACGCCTTCAAAAATATCTTTCACAGAATCAGTTGTTGAACCTACCTGTAGTGCTTTTTGAACAATTTCCTCGATTTTATGATATTCTTCAAAATCACCATTATTCATAATTTCCTCAACCTCTTTCAGAGATTTTTTCAAAACCTGTTGTTTACAGAAATTTAATGATATGTCCTTTACATATCCCGCGTTTGGTAGATCTAAATCTCTAATTGCGTTTAATGTATCAAGATGTACCCTACTTGTGACATCCCGATTTTCTTTCATTATCTTTTGTTCAAGCGTTGTATAATCGGGAATAGCCCCATATAAATTATACAATTCTTTAATATTTTCCATAAGATATTTGAAGTAAGGCCCGTCAAAGTACTTACTATCCATAGAATCTATTATTACAATCGAAAATTTCTTATCCTCGATGAGTGTTTTAAGCAGTTGCTGTTGAAATCCTGTTCCTAAATAACCAAAATTTTTATCGTTCATTTCTATATATTTTCACTCTTAACTTATCTCATATTGTAGGTAGGTGTTAGTTGTGACATCAGCTGATAAAACATTCGTTAAATCTAATAATATTCTTCTAACCTTCGGCCTAATATCCACGGCGTATCTCGCTTTTGGATGGTAAATATGAGCGGGGAAAATCCTAGAAATAAATACTTCCTCGCCCAGTAATATTCTTAATAAAAAATACTCTTCATCGGGTTTAGTTGTGAGTTCTTCGTAGTTGAAATCGAGGAAAGATTTGTGATCGTCGCTCATATAATCCAATGTTTTTTCTTTCAAATCCGATGAAATTTCTCTACAAATTTCTTTTATACATTCATGTAAATATAGTGAATTTCTGTTCTTCGGGTTATAATTGGGGACATTGAAATATCTCTGAATAACTATGTTTTTTTCCAGCGTTAGGAGAAATTCGAATTTTGTAATATCTTGACTTTGCATATTTTTATCTTTTTATATTTGTATATCTTTTATTTTTTTCTTTTCTAGTTAATCTTAGGAATGGATTTAAAAAATTAATCCACGCATCTGATTTAGGGAGAACTTGAAATAAACCGTCTTCCATCATCATCTTCATTGCGTTTTTATATGATCTTCCTTCGGTATCTAGATTTTCATTTATTAAAACTTTAATATTTTCCTTCGCCTCCTCCGTTAAAATTGGTTCATCTAAACTTACTATGCTATTATTAACCTGGAAGAATTCTTCTCCGAATACTCCACGTTTAGTAACCCCCGTTATGAGATTCTGTATAATCTTATTTTCCTTATCCTGTTCGAATAAAAAATTAGTTTTATACCTGATATACTCCAAGGTCAAGGGTTGAGTTACAATTTCAGGGAATAGTTCCTTTAATCTTTTAATTCCAAGATTCCGGATTCCCGCTATATTGTCAGAAGGGTCACCACACAACATTTTTACCAATTTGATATTTTCTACCAGAACCTCTTCGTGGTCATAGACAAATGTATCTTTTGGTTTATATAATTTATGATGTGATGGGTTATATAGTTGCGTTTTTTCGTTAACAAGTTGTGTTAGATCTCCATCTGATGAAAAAATGATTTTCTTTTCCTCTGGGGTGATTTGGGTATAATATGCAATACAATCATCTGTTTCACAATACTTATATTCACCCTGTCTAACATACACTTCTTCTAAATATTGTTTAACTCTCTGTCGTTGATACTTATAAGAGCTTACTTCGTTTTCACTTTTTAATCTGGTTTTGGGGTTTTCTTTGTAATGACTGTATAGTTTCTTGCGTGATAGAGATCCTTCCTCGCCATCCCAAAAGACAACTATTTTGTCCAAATGATAATTTTCGAAAGACCTTCTAAGGGTATTGAGGAAATGATATATTCCCCCAATGTGTTCACCCTTATAGAAGTAATTCTTGACACCGTAAAACCCAATAGTCAATAAATTGTCGCCGTCAACAAGCAAAGTTGTCATTCATAGAAATTATTCGTAAATACTAGAAATTGTACTTGATACCTAACAGCACAAAAGGATTTTTTGTACCAAAATTAAACCCACCACCAACATCAATGAATTTCAACGCGCTTACCGTTCCCGCGAGAGATATCGTTGCTTCGGGCACTGTATTAACAAACATTAATGCGTTGAAACCGAAATTATTATATGGAGTACCGTTATTATCAATATAATGCTGATAACCAATACCCATACCGACTGATGTAAAAGATGACGCTGTCCAATCCTTTATGTCCTTATCATATGATAACATCGTGGCCGCAATTGAAACTGCAGGTCTGAACAACCACACATTCGGGTTTAATTCTAATGCCGCGGTTTTAAGATGATAATTAAATTGTTGTGAATTAACGGGTTTAAAAAATCCGTCCCATGGACTCTGTGAGAATCCAGAAATTGATATGACAACGAAAGCCAGTACTAATAATAGTTTTTTCATTCTTACTTTAATTTAAATTTATTGTTTATTAATCCGAATTAACCTCATCTTCTTCGATTTTCACATCGCTTATATCGCTAATAGGAACTCCTAGTCGTTCACTAATATAATCTCCTGCGATTTTCTTATATTCCTCTATGGATGCTTTTTCCTCTTTTTCATCCTTAGCGTGCATAAAATCGTGAGCAGTAATCAATATTTTACCATCCTCATATCCTAACCCGTTAAGATGATTCTTCATAACGCTTACTTTTGTTCTTGTTGCGATCTTAACCTTTCTACCGTTTTTAACAATAGATATTTTAGTAATTCCACCGCCTTTTTGATTTCCAAATAGAAACACCAATGTTGAATTTAACCATATTGCATTTCCACCTTTAGCCATAATTTTTGGCTGACCATATGGACTATCTGGAAGCTCAACCCAAGGCTGATTACAAATAATCATTGTGTTTGTGTATTTTGAATCGGAATGTCTCGAACTTCCAATTCTCTGGTTCAATCCCATTCCTATTTTATCTGATAACACGCTGGCATTGTGTTGTTTACCACCTTTTCCTTCATATGTCATTTTGCATGGAACAGAACCCACGGAATCCCATAAAAAACACAAATCATAGTCAATCTCTCCTTTATCCTGAGCGTTGAGCATTTCATTTATGAAATCTGTAATTTGTTCAATATATTTAAAATCATTTCTTAAAATAAATGTCCCACTCCATTTTGAGTCACCCGTTTTCGGATCAATATGTTCTTCACATTCAAAACCCATAAGTTTTGCGTGTCCCATTCCCCATTTCTGTTCGGTTATAATAAAAACGGGAAGTATTCCTTTTCTCTGTGCGTCAATCGCACTCTTGATTAGTCCTGTTGTTTTTCCCGTATCGGTATGTCCTAAAAGCATATTTATATGACCCATTACTGGACCAGGAATACCACAGGCTCCTAAAAACGCGTCACCTAAATCAAAATACCTATCTGGTTTAAATGACACTTCTACTGAATATTTTTTTAGTATTGCTGAAAAATCTTGTTTTTTAATAGCCATATTTGTTGTTATATAAAAAATTTATTAAATCGCCCATACCTTTAATAGATATGGGCGATTAGTTAGATCAAAAGGGGAGATCATCCTCATTATCAGGTTCTTGATCAGCCTGTGGATCAACAGGAGGAGCTTTAGGTGGCTCTGAACCTGCTATGGTTGATTGAGATGTTGCATCTGAAACCCATTTTTTGAGATCCTTATCATACACAGGATTTTCACCCTGAGCAACCATGTCAAGATACTCCTCTGGTTTCTTAGAATAGACATCCGACCATACGAGAGGATCGTTAAGCCATTTCTGTGCTGTTTCCTCATCGGTATGTAACGGACTCGGATCTTCAGGAATAATTGAATTTATTACTGTGTACACCTTTCCTGTACCTGATGTGGTCAAAGCCAAAGAAAGAATCAAATCACGACCTTTAACTGGATCGGTAATATCTCCCTTATTTTTCCAAATCGGGAAGATTTTATCAAAAACGCCCTCCATTTTGGAGTTATTTTTGAATCTCCAGAATTTTGGTCCATCAGCTTCGTGATCTCTGTCGATAACCTTTACAACAAAGAATTTACGCGCACGATACCCCTTTGACAAATCTTTATCAGATTCGAGACCTGTGGCTTCGAGGCTGTCTTTAACTTCGTTCAAAGGTGAACGCTTACCTTCCTGCTTCGGGTCCCAAAGTTTAACCCATTTTCCACCTACCTGTACTTCGTGGAAAAATACTTCTACAAACGGTGTGGAACCATCTTTTGGAGATAAAATTCTTATCCGTCTTTCTTCACCCTCAGAACCTTTCGGTAATACTGTGGTAAAATACTTCTTCATTCTTTCCTCTTGAGAGGCGAACTTGCTGCCGCTTGCGGCTTTTCTGTTTTTTTCGTACTGTTCTTGTACTGCTTCAAATGTGCTCATAGTTTAAAAAATTTAGTTAATAAAAATTTATGTAATCAAATATAAGTAAAAAATATATCATTACCAAATGGTGGGTGAATAATTTTAAAAATAAAAACCGACCTTGACGTAATTCTCCATCAAAGTCGGTTATATGTGATAATCTAATATTGTTATTAGTCATGTTGTTAAATATTGTTGCCGCATGCGGCGTAAATCATAATATAAATATAGGAAAAAATTATTCCAATATCAAGTGTTAAAACATATTTCTATCAATATTAGGGTTAAATGACCTCATTACGTCATATTTACCATAATTTTCAACATCTCCTTTAGTAAGTACATATTCATTCTTTCCTGATTTTTGCATCTCATCTTGTTTTTCTGAGAAAAATTGGTCAGGGCTTTTACTAAATGGATATGAATCTAACGATCTCATCTCAAGTTTCTCCATCGGAGTTTTTGGTTTAACCTGTTGAATTTGTGCGCCTAATTGATCAATCTTTGATAAAACTTGATCCATTTCACCTAATCTTGATTCCAAATCATTTAATTTTGTGAAAACATCATCTAATTTTTGGGTAGCTCCCGTATCTTGTCCTTGTGTGTCATCAAGTTGTTTTTTAATGCTCTTGGTCATATTAACTAAATCGGTAATATCAAGCTCTTCGGTTGTATCATCTGATGCTGGATCAGTCTCACCCAAATCTGTACCTTCTGGTTCAGCTTCAGGTGGTGGTAAATCCGCTGGGGGAGCTGCGGGGTCTGCTCCTGCCGCTGCTGGATCTGCTCCTGCTGTCGGCGGAGGTGGTAATGCTCCAGGATCTGCTCCTGCCGCTGGCGGTGGAGGAGGTAATGGAGGTTCTTGTTCTGATAACAGTTTCTCAGTATATTTGTTTATAGCGTTGAAACGTTTTAATTCTTCCTGTAATAATTTTTCCATATTTTTATATTTTAATCTTGTAGTAATTGTCTTCCGTCTTCGGTTATGTATTTCTTTTCATTAGTAATGCGTTCAATCAGACCATCTTTTGATCTAATTACATAACATTCGCCCGTTACTAAATCACAAACGGTTTCTTCTGCCCCGTCTTCAGATACATCTTTAATGATAGTTTTTTTTAAAAACTGTTCAATTGCTTTTTCTCTAGCGTCCATATTTCGATTTTTATATAAATATCTAGTAATTCACTAATTTCATTCTGATAATTTAAAATAAACGACTTGTCCATCAAGTAATCCCAATTTCTGCATTAGTGATTTTGATAATCCAATACCAACACCCGCTGGTTTACCTGGTATCGTTTGTAATATCTCAGAAGATATACCTGGTCCAACACTAACTGGTCCTTCATATCTATTACTACTATTATTCATATTTGTTGTGATAATTTCAGATTTTTGAATTTTAGTGTTCGGGTTTAAAAATATTGTTTTATGAAAATGATTAATAAGATAATCCGGATTTATTCTACCTAGATTAAACTTAGTTACATAAAAATCTTGTGAGTCACTTAAATTCTTAATATCGTTCCATATTATTGGGTGAGGATTATCAATACTTGCATTTGTTAATTGTGTGAGTATATTCATAGTGGTGCCGCTATCAATTGGATACTTAGAGGTGCCCATCTGAACTGCTACTGCTCTTAACCATTCAACTGCATCATTATGATATGTTACTTTTTGAATATATTTTTCACCATCATATCCATTATATGGTATTCCATATTCTGTTACTCCAGCTATATCTGTATTTTTTTCTTCATTAATTTTAATACCCCCCATATTATATGTGAAGCTAGCACCATTACTTGTTATTGTCTTATCATTGGCTGTATCACCCGTTAATTGCATTTCTTTAACTTTAACATCGGCTCTTTTTACCATTCTATCAAAAAGTGATCGATAACTAGCCAAAAATGAATCTGTTGGGTTTGGTAAAGATTGTAATGGAATTCTTGATCCTTTAAATGACGTTTCAATACCTGTTGTTCGAATAGTGTGTGTTACTTCTGTAATCCAATATGATCCCCTAAACAATGGGATATTTTTCAAATAAAAATACATTGTTGGTTGTATCATAACATCTCCCATACAAGTCACAGTACATTGATATGACGATGACCTATATATATCGAATAATCCAACATCAATTTGTGCCGTGCTGGATCCACTTTCACTTCGTCCTAATCTATCTAATACTATAAAAGATTCTGATGTGTTCTTTATTGATGTTTGATCTAATTCCACTCCTTTAAAGATGGACTGATTTTGATCACCAAAGCTCACTTCAAATGCGACAACTTTATTTGATTTGGCGAAATCCATTCTTGTGAAGACATCTGATGCTATAATGATGGGATTATTATTTACATCACCAATATTAAATCCATCATTTTTATATTTATTCTTCTTATTGAAATCAATGTCAGATAATTCTAAATGTTTTGAAGTTGGCCCAATATATTGTAATATGACTTTAGGCGAAGAATCCACATAATCAATCTCTAAAAATGTGCCGAACATATTTTCTGCAACAGTTTTAGATGGAATGATTTTTTTTGTATTTGAAAAATTTGTACCGTAAAAATTAACATATGCTGGTAATGCTCTTATATCGAACCCAGTATCTTGAACTAAAAGGCTAAGTGCGCTAAATAAATTGATTTTTTCATTTCCCTTAGCTGTTAATCTTGTTAATTTCTCCATATCAATATAAACAGAACTACCAATATCTCTATTCGCTTTATCCAAGAATAAGAATTCTTCCATTAATGTTTTTTGACCTATTGAATTTCCTGATGTCCATTTATCATTAAATGATTTAAATAAGTCGTATATCTCTAATTTAAGAATATCATCACTATACCCTCTTTTTTTACTTATATTCTGAACTTTTTCACTTTTTAAATCTTTTTGTATTCTAACTATTAATTGATCTAAAAATAATTCCAATCTCTTATCGGGTCCACTAACACTTATTGAATCAATTTTAACTGATGATGGTGATGTAATATTGTCTTTTATGTATGTGGTAAAACTTTCTTTTGTTGGAGTTTGTGCATCAGATCTCAATCCGGCATACATATAAATTAAAGGTCTAAATTGTTTTATGTTCTCTTCACTTAATTCGATGTTATTTACTGAAAAGAAATCTTGATAATATCCGTCTATATCTTCGCCTAAATAAAGTTTTACATTGTCGGT
>Ga0315288_10012495_pt1 | contig 10671 bp, 18 predicted proteins | sample YL17G11_20_MG_FD_203454 | JGI IMG/M metagenome (GOLD analysis project Ga0315288, IMG submission 203454) | Sediment microbial communities from Yellowstone Lake, YNP, Wyoming, USA - YL17G11_20 | ecosystem: Environmental > Aquatic > Freshwater > Lake > Sediment | place: USA: Wyoming | collected...
ATGAACGATTGAACGGGGACGAAGATGAAAACGAAATCAGTATTTCTCCGAATCGGATGCGTCGCGGAAAACATTTCGACGGACGCCGCGCACTCTTCGCGCGAAATCTTCAATCTCTTGAAAGATCGGGCGGACGCGGACCGCGAAACGCTCTATCTGATTCTCTTTAACGCAAAATGGCGGATTATCGGAATCGAACTTCATTCGATCGGGACGATTAATTCGGCGACGGTCTACACGCGCGAAATTTTGAAATCCGTCATCTTGAGAAATTCAACCTTCGCCGCGATCGTCCACAATCACCCTTCCGGAGATCCGGAACCGTCGATCGAAGACCGCGCGATGACGTTACAAGTCGCGCGCGCGCTCCGTTTGATCGATTCGCGCCTCGTCGATCACGTCATTATCGGCGCGATGAAATTCGGGGTGAATAATTTCTATTCCTTCGCCGATCACGATGACCAGGAATTAAACGGGGGAATCGTATGAGCAAAACAAGACTCGATAATATTCAAGTCGAACGGGTTACGACCGAAGAGATTCGGGATAAATTTCCGAATCTCTATCGCGAACATTCCCTCCGGGGGATCATCGCTACCACAACTCTTTTCTCCCCGAAAGCGAACGCGCAGATTTACGAATACGGCGGCCATCAGCTTCGGTTCGTTTACGGTTCGCGCTCTCTCGCGGAAAGATTTGCGAGATTGACGAATCGAATCTTAATTTAAGGGAGATTAAAATGAAACGCGAGTTTTCCGTCATCAAGGTCGACGTTGACGAACGCGCGCGCCGCGTTCTCCGCGTCATGATGAACGATCGACGCGCGAAGCGAGAGACGAAACTTGAAATTCTCCGCGCGCGCCACGCGGAATTCCTCTTCCCCTGGGAATCTCTTCCGACGAAAAGGAGCTGAACGAATGAACGCCTTAAAAAAGAGAATCGACAAGATTCTCGGCCTCGAAGGGACGATTTTCGAAACGATCGGTCGTCCGTCTCAAGCGACGATCGAATATCTTCTCCCGAACGGCGTCAAGATTCTCGAACTCGGGATTTATGAAACGGGCGGCGGAGAATGGAAACTCGGAAATCTTCATTCTCCGCTTTCGTCTTTTCTTTTCCGTTCATTCGGAGGTTGAAGATGAAAACGAACGCCGAACGAATGGGTCTTGTGTGGACGCTCTTTCAGATAATCCGGAACGTCAATCACCCCTGGATTTCATCTTTCATTCTTGACCCGATTCCGCACGACGGCGCGCGGATGTTCTACTGGCCGGACGAACGCGGCGACCGGACCGACGGATTCTTTGTCAACGTTTATCCGGACGCGCGCGTCGAACTCGGATTTTATGAAGGCGCGATATCGAACATCGGCGACGCGGATTTCACGCTCGAAGCCGAGGCGATCATCCGCCCGAATCATCCCTTCTATCTTTCAACGTTCGGAGGTTGAAGACGAATTCTCAACCATCGTTCAAAAACCCCTCTGAAAAGCCGAAACGTCCGGACGAACGGAGGTCGTCCGGAGTCGCGCGCGACTAACCCCGCGCGCCTGATGACGGCAGGTTGTCAGAATTATTTAATGGAGGTTCTCATGTCTCAAAAGCAAACGTCGGTCGAACTCGGGATGAATCGCGTTTCCGAGGCTATCGTCCTCGCGGAACCGGCTCCCGCGTTCACAAAGTCCTGGCGTCCGTTCTCTCACGCTCAGATCCTGGACGCCATGGGGATCGCGGTCAAAGATGCGGGTCTGGACGTCGTCAAGAAAGAGTATTCGATCCGTCCGGATTCGAAGATGATGGCCGCGTGGGAAATCGCGTCTTCGGAGAAAGATTTCAATTTCGGGATCTCGATCTTGAATTCGATCGACAAGACGCACTCGGTCACCCTCGGCGCGTTCGAAAAGATTTTCATCTGTTCGAACTTCTGTTTCCGGATGGAATACGAACGCGTCATGTTCCGTCGCCATTCCGGAGCGCTCGAAATCGAGGAAATCATTTTCCTCGCGAAAGAGGCGATGAAAACCCTCGTCCCGAAGTTCAAGACCCTCCATGCGTGGCACGAATCGATGAGGTCGCTCAAGATGAATGCGGAAGAATCCGCGCTCGTCACGATGGCCGCCGCCGAACGGAAGCTGATTCCGCCGTCTCAAATCCCCGCCTTCGCGTCTCTCTTCTCCGGTTCCGATTCGAAATACAAAGAATCGCGCGGATCTCTTCATGCGTGGCACGGCGCCGCGACCGAACTCATGAACTCGAATTCGCTTCTCGGGATCGCCTGGAAGCAAGATCAACTCAATTACTTCCTCGACTACGAAGTCCCGCTGATTCTGAAATCCGGGACCGATCCGGTGATCGATCTCAGAAAGATCGAAAAAGACGGATTCGTCATCTATCAGAAGGAACGCGAAACGCGGAAAGCTGAAACGTCCGCCGCGAACAAAGAACTCCGGGCGAAATATCTGGACGAACGATATGCGACGAAAAACGCTCTCCGAGCCGAGAAAAGATTCGAACGGAAAAAAATCCGCGAAGAAAAAACGAAGGCGCGCGCGGAACGGAAAGCCGTGAGAGAAGCGAAACGCGCGGAACGCGAGGCGAAGAAGGCGACCGCGACCGAGACGATTCCCGCGACGATCAAGAAGACGGACGAAGAATCTATCGCGTCCGGAAAGATCGTCAAAGGGACGCGCGCGGTGAAGAAAACCGACGTTCCCGAGACGAAGACGAAGACGACGAAAGACGCCTCCGCGAAGAAAGCGAAGGTGGAATCCGAAGAATCCCCTCTGACCCGGAAAGAAGCGAAGATCGCCGCGACCGCCGAAAAGATCAAGACGACGAAGACGACCGACAAGGAATTCAAAGCCCGGAAGCGGATCGCGGTCGCGCGCGTCAAATCGAATCCGGACACGTTGAAGATCAAGACGGCCGCGGATTTCCAGAAGAAAGTCGTCGAAATCCTCGAATCGTAAACGGACGATTCAATCTTCTCGAAGGAAATTTAAAATGTATAGAGAACAATGGGACGATGATGTGGAGGATGTGTATGATGCGTTGATCGACGGCGTAGGATTCGCCGACCCCGGAGGGCGTTCCGCTCTCCGGGCGGCGACGAAGGGAAATCCGAGAAAGTTTCCTTGCCCGACTTGCGGAGCGAAGAACGTCCTGACCCGGATCGACGTTCTTCGGCACTATCAATGCGATATTTGCGCAGATCGAGCCGAAGGCAGAGGATATTAAAATGATAACCGCGATTCCGGTCAATCCGTCCCCTCAACCGTTCCGCGTCTATTACGGGAATTCGTTCGAATTCAATCCGGATTATCTTGAACAGATCATCCGCGATTCCGTCGAAATCACGCCGATCGAATTCTTTAAGGCCGTCAACCCGATCAAAGCCGTTAAAGAAGAATTCGGCGCGTTCCCGAACACGTTCAAATTCTTCCGTCAAAAAGTCGCGCGGAACGGATTCTATTTCTTCCGCGTCAAGAACCTGGGCGACCTCAAACCCGTCTATTTCTTCTATTATTGAGACGACGATCGCGCATCGGCTCCGCTCGATGATCGAAAAGAAACGCGGATAATCTTCCGCGAAAGAGGCGGAGGGAGACGTCATTCCCTCCGCCCTTTTTTTTGCTCTTTTTCGATAGATTTCTCTTGACATCCGGATTTCGGTCGGAATAGAATCAGAGACGCGGACGATTCGCGATACGAATCGTAGTCCGAAAGTAGGGTATAGGAGACGTTATGACCGAAAATACGACCATAGACCTGGCTTTGATACGATCGAGGCTCCAGGGGGCTAATTTCAAGAAATTGCTGTCCGCGAAAAAGATCACGAAATACCGTCTTTCGAAAGATACTGAGATCGCCTACCGGACGTTTGATTTCTGGATGGCGGGGAAAACGCGTCCGTCTTCGTCTCTCGCGGTCCGCGTGGCGAAGTATCTCGGTTTGATTTCTCCGACGGACGAAGAAATGATCGAATTGAAATCTCAAATCGGCGCGTTGACGGAAAAACTGGACCGTCTCTCCGCGTCGTCACGGCCTGAAAGGAAACAATGACCTTCCCGGAGGCGGAAGGTCACGGAGGTAATGAATGAAAAAGATGGACGAAACGATGATAGGCCGACGTCGAATCGTTTGTCAAGGATTTAAATTTAAATGGAGGACTTAATGAACACTTCAAAAATCGGCGAACTTCTCGCGGTCTTGAACGCCGCCTCTTCATTCGAAACGAAAGAGACGACGACGGTCGTTCACAACAAAGGCGACTACAACGTCGGATACGCGATCGACGCCATCGTCAAGAAGATCAAGGCGGAAATCGAATCTCCGGAAACGATCGACGATGAAGTCCGGGACGTCGTCGTCGAATTGAAAGACGCGGTCGCGCCGATCAAAGAAATGGCGAAATCCGTCGCCGCGCTGAAATCCGCCTTCGACGCGATCGCCGCGACGATGAAAAAGATCGACGAATCCGCGAAACCCGCCGTCGCCGTTTCTCCGGATAAACAACCCGATTCTAAAAACGGCGCGGACGATGATCTCCCGTATTGACGATGAATCAACACGAAGAGAAATCCTCCCCGAGCCAGGTCATTTATCCGTCTTCCGAAGATCAATCGAGAGTCGCGCGTCCGGACGTCGAACTGATTTCGTATTCGGACGCGCTCGATATCAAACGAGTCGTTTCGGCGGTTGAATCACAAATTGAGACGTTCAAACAGATCCGTCAACTCTGTCTCCGTCTCACGAACGAAACGGACTGGCTGATTCAAGGCGACGGGATTTCACTTCTCGAATCCGGGGCGCAGAAAATCGCGATTCCCTGGGGATGCGATATCCACTTGACGCGGATCGACCTCGAATGGATCGATGATCCGAAATCCCGGTATTACATCTACACGGCCTACGGGCACGGCTATTCGAAGAAGCTCGGACGCGACGTTGACGATATCGGGACGTGTTCTTCGCGCGATGATTTCTTCGCAAAGAAAGGCGGTGAATGGAAGAAACTCGAAGACGTCGACATGACGGATATCAAAAAGAAAGCCGTTACGAACCTATACGGTCGCCTCATTCGCCGCTGTCTCGGGATATCGAACGTCACGGAGGTTGAATTGAAAGCGGCGGGTCTCGATCTCTCGAAATTTGAACGCGTCACCTACGAAACGAAGAAACAGAAATCCGACAATCTCCCGCCCGAAGCGAAGACGCGTCGCGACGCGATTCAAGCGATGATCCGTGTTCTTGCGGGAGGTGACGAAAAAAAGATGCGCGCGCTTCTGAAAGAGGCGACGTTCTTTCATTCCGGAGACAAAGACGTCTTTGCGGAAGTCGTCACGGACTTGACGACGGAAAAATGGGTTAATCAGATTTACGGGAAGACGAGGGATCACTTCCGAAAATCGATGCCCGATGAATTCGCGAAGATGTTTCCGGACGACGCGACGAAGAAACCGAACGGATTCCCGCAGACAGCCGACGCGCCTCAACCGAACGTTCCGTCGAATCTCCCCGCGACGGAAGCGCAGATCGCCGCGATCGCGACGACGGCGAAAGAACTCCTCACGTTCAATTTTGACGAAGATCGAGTCTATTCCGAAATTATGAAAGCGGCGGGGCGGAAGATCGCCGAATTGAACGAACTCTCGAACGGAGAAGCCGTCAAGGTTTTCGCTTATCTCGAAGGCTGGTTGAAAGACGCGAAGGCGAAACGGGCGAAGAAATGAAAGATCATCTTATCGTATCCCGAGAAAACCACCAGACGGTAAATCTTCACGTCACTTTCGTCGGCGGAGAACACGTCCGCTGTTCTCTTTTCATGAATGGCGCCCTTTGCGGGAGATTGACCTTCCGAATCGGGGAATATCAAATCTTCGGCGCGGCACTCCTCATGGGTTCGCGATTGACGAAAGGTCACCTCGAAGACGTTTCGGACGATTCCGTCTTCAAGAAATGGGCGGAAGAAAACGCGGTGAAGTCGTGAACGCGGAACTTGCCCGAATCGAAGACGACCTCAAAGCGCAGGTGGACGCCCTCTTTGTCGCGAAAGCGTATGGACGCGCGCGGAACTGGGCGGGGGATCTCGGATTCGAATGTGATTCGTATCAAGTTCTTTCGCGCCTTCATCCGGAATTGAAACCGCTCCCCGATCAAACGTTATTGAAAATCTTCCGCGCGTCCGGAACGTGGGAGACGCCGAATCTCGATCTGATTAAACGCGCGGAAGGGATTTTCATTCAAGAGCAGGGTCGTCCGTTCGAATGGCCGGAGAAACAGATCTCCGGGAAAGTGGATGGGAAAATCGGATTCCGGACGAAGATCATGACGGACGAAGAATTAAAAAAGATTCTCCCGTCATGGGCGGAACGGAAACGCGTCCCGCTTGAACACAAGGCCCTATCGCCGAACACGTTCCGGACGGTCAAGAAATTGAAAGCGGAGGGCGGATCGCTTCTCAAAGCGAAGTACGGGTGGATGCAAAAGTATCCGGGTCAACTCGTCTCTTATGAATTGATGGACGGTTCGGAATTCGGGGTCTGGTTTTTCTTCGAAAAGGTCATGGGAGATTATTTCTTCTGGATCGAACCACTCGATTACGCGTACGGAGAGACGCTGATCGCTCGCGCGGAACGGACGAATGATGCGGTCCGTGTGAATACGGTCCCCGCCCCCGTTCTCACGGACCTTTGTGACGGATGCGATTTCGAACGGACGTTCTGTTTTACGGGGAAAGATTTCGGCGCCGGATACGATATCCGCGTTGACGAACTCGAAATGAATGAGACGATCCGGAGATTCCTCGAACTCAAACCCATCGTCAAAGAGTACGGAGAACTCGAAGACGAAATCAAGGCGCTGAAGGGGAAAAATTGTCTCTTCGCCGACTATACTCTAAAATGGACCCCCTACAAGATGCCGAAGATGATCCCGTCTCTCGATAAGATCGACTGTTTCCGAATGAAGATCGAACCGTTGAAGAAATGAAATCCGTCAGGGGAACGTCAAGGTCGAACGATCGCGAAGAGACGCGGAACGTTGATCATCCGCGCGTCGATCGTCACGCCTCCGCGTTCCTTTCCGAAACCCGAGACGGACGGCGCGACCTCCGCGCGTCGTCCGTCTCTCTCTTTCAATTTGCGGAGGGAGAGGAACGATAATGGGACGACGGACGTGGATAAAACTCTATTGCGACAACTGGCTTCATGGATCAATCCGCAAAGAGATTCCGATTGTCCGCGATGTTTTTTCCGGACTCCTCACGATGGCGGGGGATTCGCGTTTCGGTGATATCGGGGAAATTTATCTTTCCGAAGAGGTCGGGATGACGGATGAACAAATCGCCGGAACGTTGAACGTCTCTCTGGAAGAATGGGCAAATGCGCGCGCGATTCTCTCGAATCATCCGAAAGGTCCGGAAGAGAATCGGATCATCATTTCGCCTTTGAAAATCGGGATAAAAATAAAAGTGATTAAATGGGTTCTCTATCAAGGCGAATACGATCGGCAAAAGAAATATCGTCTCATGAAATCGCGACGCGAAATGATGGGATCTCAACTCGATCTCGAAGATTGTAACCTAAAGTTACAAGAACGTCCGAGTAACTCACCCTGTAACTCGAAGTTACAGACGATTTCGGAAAACGCGAGTAACTTGAAGTCGTTTACAGAAGGAGAAGGAGAAGGAGAGAGAGAAAGAGAAGGAGAGAAGAAAGAAGAAGACGAAGAGAACGCGCGCGCGCCGCGCGCGACGGCGTCGTCTTCGGAATTCGTCTCTTTCTCAAAAACCTCGATTCCGGAAATAATCAAGATATTCGAAAAGAACGGATTTCCCGAACTCTCGAAGAATCGAAAATTGATCGACTACGTTTCTTTTCTCTGTTTTGAAAATCTTGATTTCGATCATGAAGACGTCATTTCCGGGAAATTAGCTCATTATCGCGACAAACCCCCGAAGAAAAGAGCGAATCTCTGTCTCGCTTTCAAAAACTGGTTCAGCGTCGAAAGAAAGATTCACGAAGACCGTCAACGGAACGCGTTCTCTCCGAACGTCGGACGGCGGAAAAAATGAAAAAGAAACGAAGACGTCAACGGAGATTCGGGATTATCTGGTGGGGATTCCCGTTCCGGTTCGGATTCCGGAAATATCTTCCGAATTTCCCGATCTTCGATTCGATCGATATCGGACCGATCGAAATACGGAGATTCTACCGGGCGAAGTTTAAATATCCGACGTCCGGGCCCTTGATTTCAATCGCAAAACGCCTCGAAGATCGAGGTAAAATATTTCGAAAGGAGAAAAAGGATGGATGAAAAACAAAAAAATCTCTTCGGAGAACGGGACGCGGTTCTTGCGGCTCTCGCGGCGGAGGAAAAGATCATCGATGATGAAATCATCAACGCGCACAAGAGAGTTCAAAAAGCGGAGGAAGAAATAGAACTCGGACGTGCTCGGCAAAAATCCCTCAATCGCGCCGTTATCATGATCTCGAACCTCGTTCCGGACGGTGAGAAGAAATCGGGATGGAAAATGGAACTCATGCCGATCACCATCCCTCCGGAAGAGAAAGAACCGTTGACGGTAACGCTCTCTTCGGGGAAAAGGAAGGTCACGATCTCCGCGCCGAAAAAGAAAGAAGCTGAGATTATCCCGTTGATCGGTAGAGGTCTGGAGAAATAATCAACAATGGCGACGAAGATCCTCGTTAATATCGATTGTGGATTCGGGCCTTACGCCGAGACTTGTCAAGGTTGTCGTCTTCTTCGGATTCAACCCACGGAAGAAATCGCTTATCTCTGTCGCGTCTTTAATGAAAGTTTGAGGTGGGATTTCGGTCGCCGAGTGGTTCTCCGTTGCGATTCCTGTCTGAAGGCTGAAATAAAATGACCGGCTGTATCGGTCGTCGTCTTCCGAAGAAATCCGTCCGAACGGGTCGCGTGTTGACGATCACGATCCCGAATCAAATCATTTCCGAGAATATCATCTTGAATCGATACCGACGGCCGATTCATCGCACCGCGTTCCGGAAACGATTGACAAAATTATTCATCAAATCGATCAACGCGCGGATCTGGATGACGATCGCGGACGGGAATCTCTGGAACGGAATCTACGTTAAACTCCCCGGTCACGTCGGGCCGAAGCGTCGCCGCGTGGAAATCGTTTCTTTCCGCGCGCGATATCTCGATAAGGATAATTTATACGGGGGCGCTAAAGTCCTCGTCGATGCGATCCGCGACATCGGATTAATCGTTAATGATTCGCCGAAATGGATCGACCTCAAGGTTCGTCAAAAACTCGATCGCGCGAATCAGAGGACGGAAATCAAAATCGCGGAAATAATTTAAACGGAGGTTTTTAATGAAAAGAATCTGTTTTGACGAAATCGTCAAGAAACGCGCGGCTGAACGTGTCGAAGTGCGGATTAAAGAATTCAAGATCGAAGTCGGGGCGGCGCTTTTGAAATTATTGAAACCGCCCGGATCGACGGATTATAGGGAAATCCGACTCATGGGTTATGAGCACAACCCGTTCTCCCCCGAATCGCGCTCATGTCTCGCCCCTCTTTCGTCGGAGAATCCGAATCGGAACTGGCCGCCTTTTCTCTGGGCGCGGGAAGAAGCGATCGTCGAAGCGGAAATTATGAAACAACTCGACGAACTTCAACGCGCGATTCTTGCGAAAGGGACGCCCGGAGAGAATGAACCCGCGCCGCCGCCGGCCACGGAGGTCACGAAATGAGCGACTATCCGTTGACGGGAGAGGAAATGGATTTAACGATCAACGCTCTGCGGGCGGATCTCGATAAATTGAGAGAGACGATCGCCGAAAGGGATAATTCGATCGTCGATCTCGAAGCGGACCTGAAAAACGGGCGGATAAACGCGACCGACCTCGAAACGGAAATCACGGATTTAAAAGCGAGCGTCGAGGATCTCGAATCCGACCTCGAAGCGGAACGGAAATCGCGGGGATCCCTTCAAGAACAACTCGACGCGTTCGCCGAAGAAAACGGACGCCTCCGCGAATTCCGCGACGACGTCGAACTCGCGTCCGCGCGGAGTCGGAAATGAATACGCATCAGTTTTTCGCGACGTTCGGACAAGATCATTATCACAACATCAGAGGGACGATTTACGACAAAGACTGCGTCGTCGAAATATGGGCCGTCGATCGCGCGGAGGCCGATTCGATGATGCGGAAGTTTTTCGGCGCGAAATATTGCAACGTCTATTGCGATCCGCAGGATATGAGTTTTTATCCGCGCGGGATCGTTCACCTTCCGGGCGATCATGTGAAGAGACCCGATGAAATCGCCCTCGTCCAGTATCTTCGTCCGAACGGACGAAAGAAAATCGTCTTCGCCCCGGTCGGGGAAGAGTGGATTGACAAAGCAAGAGGGATGGTTATTTCGTCGGAGGTCTTGATGACGGGCCAGGTTGCGATTTATATTCGTCTCGAATCCGAAAAAGAAGAGACGGAATCTTCTCGATTCGCGACGAACGGACCCGGGCCCGAATCGCCGACGGAAATTCTCCGGACGATGATCGATGAAAAATTTGCCGTCCTCAAGGGCTGGCTCGATCTCGGATGGGCGAACGGAATCAAAGAATGGCCCACGCCGATGGTCAAACGATGTCGCGAACTCGGGCATAAGACGGACGGCGA
>Ga0315288_10012498_pt1 | contig 10669 bp, 26 predicted proteins | sample YL17G11_20_MG_FD_203454 | JGI IMG/M metagenome (GOLD analysis project Ga0315288, IMG submission 203454) | Sediment microbial communities from Yellowstone Lake, YNP, Wyoming, USA - YL17G11_20 | ecosystem: Environmental > Aquatic > Freshwater > Lake > Sediment | place: USA: Wyoming | collected...
AAACAGAAGATTAGATGAACGCAAATTGTTTTTGGGTATATAATCAAGTATCTCAATACTAGAGACTACTATGAAAATATTACTTATTGATATAGAAGTCGCACCGAATACTGCTCATGTATGGGGTATCTTTGACCAAAATATCTCTATTAACCAATTACTAGAATCATCTTACACTCTTTGTTATGCAGCTAAGTGGTATGGTGAATCTAAAATTATGTTTGATTCTATTCAAAAATCTGGCAAACAAAAAATGCTAGACTCTGTGCATAAACTTCTTGATGAAGCTGACGCTATAGTCCACTACAATGGTTCTAGGTTTGACATACCGATACTACACAAAGAATTTTTACTAGCGGGTATGAGCCCTCCAGCACCTTCTAAACAGATAGATTTATTACAAGTAGCAAGAAGGCAGTTTAGGTTTGTTTCTAACAAACTAGATTATGTATCACAGGCTTTAGGACTAGGTGCTAAAACACCACATGAAGGTCATACCTTATGGTTAAAATGTATGAATGATGACCGTAAAGCATGGAAAATTATGGAAGAATACAATAAGAATGATGTTATTCTTTTAGAGAAAGTATATAACCGCTTTAAAGGATGGATAAAGTCACATCCTAATCACAATGCTTATTCTAAAAGCATGGTATGTCCAAGTTGCAATTCTGTTAAATTACATAAGCGTGGGTTTGCAATTACAGCTACACGACAATATCAACGATACCAATGTTCGGAGTGTGGGTCATGGAGCAAGTCTGTGAAATCAGAAAAAAATTACAACGAGTCAGTCACAAGCATATAAAGGTATTTATGACCATTCAAGAATTATGTCAGCATATTGTAGGTAAAAGTATCTTATCTTGTGAAACCTATACAGGTGAAGATATTTTAATCCTAGAGTTAGATGATGGAAGTCATATTGAAATTAGTGGTGATAGTTTAGATGTTTATGCAGAAGTAATACTTTTTGACTCTTAATCTTCGCTTTCTTGTTTTTCTAAAATAGCGGCAGTTTCTTTAGGCACGCCATCAACAATATACATATCTATTGCATTGTCTTGGTCTATTTTATCTTTACGAACTCTATCTATAATTAATTGGCAGTAACCTTGTATGTCTATCCATGAGTCAAGATAGTCAGGATCGCCATTTACAATCCTACCCATTTTAGTGGCAATCATTTCTAATGCTTCACGTTGGTCAGCTTTTAATAGTCTATAAGCCTCACCTTGGTGAATAAGACCTTTAAACTCTTGAGATATTTTAGACCTATTATAAAAGTCACCATATTGTTCTTGCCTTTCATTTAATATTTTATCAATATCCACTATTGTCCCCTTATAAAAAATAAATCAATTAATGTGTAACACCCATAAGCAAACCAACCCATAGAGCCAACAACTAACAACCATACTATAACATCTACTATTTTTTCTAGCAAACTCATTTTTTTTAAAAGCAACCTCTAATGTATTTAAGTATTCCGTAATTATACCCACGCATTTCGCAATCTACCAAAGTGTATTCATATAATAATTCATCTATACGCCTTCTATTCCATGCACTATGAAACTCTATAAGAAATACTACTGGTTGCACAGTCAAGTTTTCTAGTATCTCTATCTCTGCACCTTCAGTATCTATTTTTATGATGGCACACTCTGGCAAGTGTTTAGCAGACATTACTTTAACTATTTCACCTTCTGCTCTTTGTTCTTTGCCTTGAAACATACTAGCTTCACCACAGTTATTTAATCCGTAGTACATCATACGCTCACCATCTTCTTTACCTATAGCAAAGTTCCTAATGGCTATATCTGTTCCTGCTGTATTCTGTCTTAATAGATTAAAGTTTTCTTTTATAGGTTCATAGCAGTCAATTTTTGGTTTATCAAAGTATTCATGCGCCCATACTGCAAACCCACCTACATTAGCACCTATGTCTATAATGTAAGGACTTTTGCCTATGCCTTCCATAGCATATTCACCTTGAAATATTTTTCCTACATGGCTAATCATGTCATTAGGTATTATCATTTTTTACCTTAAAATCTTCTTCTGTTAATATAGGTCTATTTTTTTTAGCATCAGATAACATCATATATAATACTTCTACAATTTCTTGTGGACTGCTACCTACAATTACATCTTCATCACTAAACGCCATAGGTCTATTAGTCTTGCTTTCATAAAAGACCTCATTTAATGCGTAATAACATTCAGGTTCATTTTCAGAAGCTCGTTTAAAGATTCTATAGTTCCACGTCATACCAACCTCCCACTAAACTGATAAGTACCTGTGTGACCTAGTTGCGCCCATGCTGCACCCCAAACTTTAATACCATTATCCCTAGCTAGTTTACAAAAGTGATAATCCTCACTTAATAAATGATTTTGTTCATCAATGCTAGTGGTAAAGTATTCTACTACTTGGTCGCCCATATTTGAGTTGTCATTAACATCATTCATATTATGTTTATAAGAAGGACACTTGTCTTTTAGCTTTTCAAACACCTCACGCTTAATTAACATAAAGCCTGTCCCACCATGTTTAATTTCAAATGGCTTATCTAAAGGCACTAACTGTGACTTAACATCACCTACCATGTTTACTACATATTCACCTGTAAAGTATTTAAGTTGGTCTTGTGGTACTTTCTTTTCAATGGCATAAGCCACACCACCCCAGTTAATTTCTTTTTTAGGGTATAAGCCACATATAATCTCTACGTCAGAGTCAATCATCTTTAATAAATCTTTTGCCTCAAACTGTATGTCAGCATCGATAAACATTAAGTGTGTAGAATTGCTTTTTAAGAAATCATTGACTAGAGTATTGCGACCTCTAGTAATAAGGCTCTCATTGTAAAGAAATGAAAAGTATGCGTCTATGTCTTTAGCATTAAGCCATGCCTGCAATTTAAGCATAGACTCAAGATAAGTGCCATAACACAACCCGCCATACATTGGTGTTGCTATAAATAAATTTGGTTTAATCGCCACCGTAAGCCTCCGTTAATTTCATTTTATATTTTTAATAAAATACATGATTAGCAATAACAGTTTTTGGTTTATATCCCCATTTATTTCCCAATGATACATGATGAAAATAATTTGCACCATAACTATAATCTATTTCTTTTTGGGTAATAATTAGATAGGCTAAATCAGTATAAGGTCTAAGCTCTACATAACTAGGTATTCTTAATTTTTTAGAAGTCCATGTAAATTGTTTTGGCTTATAAGTTTCACTACATATATTCTTTTGGTCAAATTTTGCCCTTCGATAAAGCACATATCCTACTGCTATTTGTCCTTGTAATGGTTCACCTCTTGCTTCATTAAAAATAGTCATTCCCATACAAACTAAAGCTGCAATATCTATCATAATAACTCCTTTGCTTAGGTAGCTTTCATGGTTTTACGTATATACTTTGTATGTAAAATTATTCACAATAATACACACAAGCTATGTTGCTTGTATTTTATTAAGGACAAAATTATGTGGACAAAACCAGCAGCTACAGAAATGCGTTTCGGCTTTGAAATTACAATGTATGTAATGAACAAGTAACATATATTAAAGGGATAGTAGCTTCTAAACTACTATCCTTTTTAATTAAAACGGCATATCACTTTCCATGTCATCAAAATCTGCTTTGCTTTTATTAGACTTTGAATAATTATCTTGCTCAGTTCTTTCTTTCATCATAAGCCAACCATCAAACTGTATAGGTAAAGATTCTATAAAAATAGTTTGACCACCGCTTTTAGTATCAAGCACTACCCCACACTTAATCCATTTTACTTTTTCTTCACCATTTTTATTGGTGTATTTTTCGCCTTTAGTAATCAGATCATATTTTACTGGCATGCTATTTTCCTTTTTTTAATTTAAGAATTACTTCAGTTATTTCACTATCAAATTTTATTATTTCTGTTTCTATTTTTTGAATGTAATCTTTGTCTCTATCAACCCTAACAATATGTAATTGTAAATCGTCAGGCATATCAGGGTCATAACTAACTAAATCACACCATTTTCTTTCAGGCAAACAAGCAAGTTGAAATTGAACCTGATTGTAATATCTTGCTTTAAAATAGTTATTATTATCTAAAATATAATCTAAATGAGTTTCAGGCATGGGAACTTTAATTTCTATTAACCCATCATCATTAATTAAACCATCAGGACTAGCTCCTGCCATATTAATTATAGGATGGTCAATAAAGCCTACTTGAGTAACAAAGCAATTAGTTTTTATTTCAAAACTAGCTCTTGCTAAAGGCTCAAGGTCTGTACCACGCTCCATATGACTATTAACATAATGCTCTATGCGTTTACCTGTTAAGCGTTCTCTAATTAATTCGTTTCTATACTTTTTCTTTGATGCAGATTCACCTGTTTTAATTGTTGCCATTAAATCAGAAATTCTTGAAGCAGTTATTTTCCCGAGCCTTTGTGCAAACCAGTCTTCGCTACCTTGCTGTATTTGATCTGTCATTTTATAGTTTCCTTAAGTTTTGTATATAATGGTGCTAATAAATATTTATCGCCCATTTCTCTTTTTAGTCTTTGAGTAGTGTTATATCTAATTTCTTGCTGATAAATTTCATCAACAGTCAGAGGGAAACATATACCATAAACGCTTGAAATTAAGTTTTCATAATTATTGTTCATTATTTTTACTTTCATTTTCAATTTCTGCTTTGCGGTCATCAAACATGATTTTCATTTTATCTTTTTCAGATATAACTGCTTGCATAAGAGCTTTATCATGCCTTACTTCAGAAATAATACTTGCATAAGTTTTTTGTAAATTATCTAAACTTGTAGTTGATTGAATTTTTTTAAGATAATCTTCAGGTTTCATTCTTGTTGATTCACCATCATCATCATCTTGATATAGACCTGTAATTGCTGCAAGAGAGTATCTGCGTAGATAAGTTAAAGCTGAGCCATACCCTTGAGGGTCATTTTTCTGTAGGGGACATACGGCAGTATCTTCAATCCATTCACCTGAACTATGTAAAAGGCGAGTGGTGAGGGCTAATGTTCCAGGAGCTGATTCCGTTGGAGTTTGAATAAATACTATACCATTGAGGTTTAAAGAATCTTTAACGGCTACAATAACACTACTTAAATCGGCATAGCGTGATTTAAAATGGGGATTGGTAGAATCTTTTATTGCGAATTTTGTATCAACTTGTGCGTCTCTTAATGCGACTGCGATTTCTTTTAAAGTTTCACTTGTTTTCATAATAGTTTCCTAAAGTTAAATTAAAATGTTTAATGCGAGTGCTTCTACTTCTTTATTACTAACAGGACATATTTTTTTACCTACGATTATAATGTAATTTGAATTAACTAATTCATTAACCCTTGCTGACATTGTAGAAGTATCTAAATTTAACTGCCTTGCTAATTGTTTTCTAGTATAAAGTTTATTATTACTCATGCTATTATAAATTAATAACTGCATTTTACCAAGAGCTTTTTTCTTTTTTAAATCTTTAAAAGCCATAATGCTAGTTTCTTTTACTTTTGTTTTCTTTGTTTCTTCGATATGCTTTTCCATCATAACTTGGTTATAAAACATTTGCTCATCCATTTGATTTACCCTCCAAAGAATTAACTAATTTATCTAATACATTTTTCATAGCTGTTTCTACATCTTTTCTTTTCATTTGGCTTGCAAACTTATCTGCCATTTTTATACATTTATCAGCTTTTTCATCTGATGGTGCAGTGATAGCTAAAGCTAAAGCAACTTCGAGTGCCTCTTTATCATCTTTAATCATGCTACACTCCTCTGATGATATAAAGATTGTTGATCTTGTTCTAATTTATTTTCATGTTCACAAAAATCTAAAAATGCTATCCATGTGCCTGAAAATATAAATTCTTCAGGAGTGAACACAGTTACTTTATCTTGAAAAATATGATATTCATATTCTTGACCATACTGTTGATTTAATAATGGTGGATATAAATATATGTTACCCGCCTCTATTTTAAAGTAATCAATCATTTGAGCTGCTAAACAACCCATGCCATTAGCAACTTTTTGTTTGTTTTGACCTAATCCATTAACTAAAGTAATCGATTCTAAAAACTCAGCTAACTCTAAACCATGCCCTGAAAGGTAGCCATCATATTGGCGATACATACAAACAATAGGTTTAGGTTTGGTTCTTTTATAAGTTTCTGTATATACATAAGTAAGTGATCTTGTTCCCATTTTAGTTTCCTTTAAGTTGTTAATTTTTTACGATGATATTTCCAAACTGTTATATTTCGAAGCATTTATATCGAACCATGCAGGAATGTCGCGATCAGTCCATTTTGCAATATGAGCTTTGTATAACTGATAGTATTTTTGATATGAAGCAATAGAGTCATTTTCAATTTTACAATCAACAGGCATAGCTGGGGTAGGCTCAGTAAAACTATACGTGCCAATATTTTCAGGAACTGCATAAAGCTCGTCTAGTAAACCTGATCGTTGAACTTTATGTATTTTTGCATAACGATAGGTATATTCGATACACAAAAATGTTAAGAGGTTATGTAACCACATATAATTTTCATAACTTTTACGAACCCAAATAGCAGAAGGATGGTTCATGTGGGTTTTTTTATAAAATTTACGAGCATTAGCGTAATCGTCGCCGTCGAGAACACGATGAGCAGTAGAAAGAAGTTGCGCATATTCGAGAATCATTTTAACGCAATGCTTATCAAGATGCATTATGGCGCATTTGCGAGGGTTATTGTGTAGATAAAATATGTTCATAAAGTTCCTTAAAATTAATTATCTTCCAAACATTTAAAAAAAGAAAGCATTATTAATTTAATACTTTTTTAATTAAATTTTTAATTCTTTAGCAGCTACGGCTAAAGTTTTAAAAGCAATTTTTTGATATTTGTCGCAAGAATTAAAATTATCTTGAACATATTTGAGTGCCTCCTGAAAATTAATACTTCTTTTTTCAGCAAGTGTTTCGATTATGCAGTAAGCTCCAGTTATTCTCATTTTAGTTTCCTTAATATTTTTCAGTTGGTGAAAGTGGAAATGCTCTATTGTATTTATTTAATATAGCAATAGCACTTTTAAAATCTTGAAGGGAAGCTAAACTATGAATAAATGGTGTTATATTAGTAATGCCGTAAGCAGAAATAATATAATCGCTTTCATCCACTACATGACCACTGGCTCGCCATGATCTAGCTCTCGCATATTTAAAATCAGAAGATGAAACTGCGGCTTCGAACTTTTCTAAAACATATTTTTCTTTTTGTGCGGCAGTCAATTTTGAATATTCTTTAATGCTGATTTCTTTAAAGTCCATTTTAGTTTCCTTATAGTTTCTGTTAAAATAAAATCTACTACAGAAAGAATGATCTTCCAACTTTTGAGAAAAGAAAAGCTTTTTTTTACTTTTTTTATAAATATTTAAGAAAAACGATGAAAAACGACGAACACAAAGAACAAGTGGCACTTATAGAATGGTTTAGATTTCAATACCCTTTGATTAGGGGTTGTTTGTTTGCTATTCCGAATGGTGGTGTAAGGAATATAGGCACGGCTATAAAGCTCAAACGCGAAGGAGTTATGGCAGGTGTCTCGGATTTGTTTTTAATGGTCCCAAAATCGCTTAAATGTGGCTTGTTCATTGAAATGAAAGCTAAAGGAGGCAAACCTCAAAAAAATCAGTTAGAATTTCAAAAGTTAGCTAAAAATATGGGTTATGACGCTCAAGTATGTTATGGCTTCGTCGAAGCGAAAGAAACTATAAAAAATTACTTAAAAGGATAAAAAAACTTTCTTTTTTATGAAACTTGCGCAATACTTCGTTTTGTTTTAATAATATTACACGGAGTATTATGCACTATTACCAACATAATATAGCTGACTACAGGAAAGATACTAGCCATTTATCCTTATTAGAACATGGCGTTTATCATCAGCTTATAAATCAATATTACCTGACCGAACAACCAATACCTTTAGAAGAAACTAAACTATATCGCTTAATGGGCGCAAGGAGTGAAGATGAAAAAGCTGCTATACAAAATGTTCTTGAAGATTTCTTTGTTAAAACTGAAATTGGGTTTATTCATAAGCGGTGTGATATTGAAATTGAAGCTTATCAAGCTAAAAGCCAAACTGCAAGCCAGTCAGCTAAAAAAAGATGGTCGAAAGAAAGAAACCCTAAAGATATAAGTATAGAAGTTAAAAGAGATATGGAATATAATATGCAAACGCATACCGAACGCAATCCGACCGCTATGCAAACCATAAACCATAAACTAATAACTAATAAACCAAAAACCAACTCTATAGAGTTTATACAATTTTGGAATGCTTACCCTAAAAAAGTTGGTAAGGACAAAGCTTTGGAATCTTGGAATAAAACTAGACCAAACATAGAAGAAGTGCTTATGGCATTAGATTGGCAAGTAAAAAGCGATCAATGGTTTAAAAATGGTGGTCAATTTATACCAAACCCTACTACCTACTTAAACCAAGGTAGATGGAAAGACGAGCAGCCCGTCCCTATAACTTTTTAAACGCATGCAATAAAATTTAATAACTAGAGGAATAAGATATGGCAATGGGAAATATAGAAAATTGGATTCTTCAGATTAACGGCGAGCTAAATGTATCAGAAATAGCAAAAACAAAAATTAATAGAAAACCTGACGAATATATTAAAGAATATCGGGTTTACCTAACAGACGAACAAAAATGTTCTTTAACTCTTACGAATGGCAAATACTCACCTAAACGACAAATACCTAATTTAAGATTAACATTTAATCCTGTGACGAATCGTTTAATGGCGGCTCAAATTTTAAGTGGAGGCTAGTATGGAAACGAAAGCGTGGTTAATTGAAGAGTTTGATCACAAAGGTCAGCTTACTTGGAAGATGATTTCTTTTTTTGAGCCTGACAGTCTTTCATGGTTAAAAGATTTAAAAGGCAAGAAACATAATTTGATTATTTCGGAGCTTGGCGTCATTAAAACTAAAACGATCACAGGTATTGAAAAAAAATATGATTCTAGCAAATTTGTGATTGGTCTCTAAAATTATTAGGTAATTTTTTTATGCTTGAGTTATTAGTAGCGTATAGTTTTTATATTCATGACGCTGATTTGATATGGTGGTTTATTTATGCATGTATTTTTATTTTTTCGAGGTATTAATGGACATTTCATTTAAATATTTAGTTTTTGATGATTCTGATGAGCCTATACGCAGGTTTGCAACAAAACATGAAGCTGAATCTTATGTTTTACATAGACCTAACCACAGAATTGAAAAATTACCGCCTGTGCCATTAGAAAATTTACTTGGATTTATCGACTGAAAAACTATTATTTTAAGGAAACTAAATGTTAGAACAAGACAAGAGAAATTTTATGAATATGATTAATTCTGTCATGAATATTTATGGTGAGCCGAATGTTGAGTTAGATATGATGCGTATTTGGTTTGGTAAACTAAAACAATTTGAATTTTCCATAGTATGTAAAGCATTCGATACTCATACAAGCAAATCTACTTTTGCGCCTACTCCAGCAGACATTATTAGGTTATGCCCAGTCCCCACGGAATTTACAAAGCTGTCCCCACCAAAAATGGCAAAGGGAGAAAGTAAAGAGTTTTCAGAAAAAATGTTAGATGTCATTGAAAAGGTTTCTAAACCAACTACAGACCCAAAAGCTTGGGCAAAACAAATAGTTTCAAACCCTAAAAATTATCCTGATATTTCTCTACGCTTTGCGAAAGAAGCTCTCGCGGCTAGAAATGTCAGAATTTAGATGGAAAAAATATGGGGAATACGCAATAACAGCAAATGGATATTCTATCGCCAAATACAAAATTGCGGACAATGTAAAATATATATTATGGCATTTGCCTAACACGCCTATAAAAATATTTAATACACCTCAAGAGGCTAAAAAATATGCAATGGATAATTACAAAACAAAACTTACCCTTTCTAGTGAAGAAGCTGGAAGCACTTGACTTTTCTAAAAAATGGAAAATAGTCCTTACTGAAAATAAAAACGTGAGGACGAACGATCAAAATGACCGTTTATGGGCTATGTATAAAGCTATAGGGGATTATCTCGGTTATAGCCAAGATGAAATACATAAAATGATGAAATTTAAATTTTTACGAACAGAGAGAATTATTAATGATGAAGTGTTCGAAGTTCTTAAAAGCACTACCAGTTTAAGTATTGAGGACATGACCGATTACATGGAAAAAATAGAAGCGTGGTCAGCTACTGAAATTGGATTTTGTTGGAAATGACTAAAGACGAAAAAAAACATTATGGTAAGCTTGCTCAAATTGGGTGTATCGTATGTCGCAATCTTGGGTTTGGTTACTCCGAACCTCATATTCACCATATAAGGCATGGTGCTGGGATTGGTCAAAAAAGTCATTGGTCACTTGCTATTCCACTTTGTCCAATGCATCATCAAAATGGTGGTCATGGTGTGGCGCTTCATGCAGGTCAAAAAACATTTGAAGATAAATTTGGCACAGAAACAGAACTTTTACAGCAAACATCGGAGCTTTTGTAGTAGAATAATTTTTTAAGGAGTTATTATGAATATTGTATTTAAAAAGTTAATAGACTT
>Ga0315288_10012499_pt1 | contig 10669 bp, 9 predicted proteins | sample YL17G11_20_MG_FD_203454 | JGI IMG/M metagenome (GOLD analysis project Ga0315288, IMG submission 203454) | Sediment microbial communities from Yellowstone Lake, YNP, Wyoming, USA - YL17G11_20 | ecosystem: Environmental > Aquatic > Freshwater > Lake > Sediment | place: USA: Wyoming | collected...
TTTCTCTGGAAGAACCAACATCAAACACAAAAACCCAACCGGTTTTACCAAAAAAATTAGGTTATCGAACTTCGGATCGTTTCCGTCGGAATGTTTTTCGGCGCAACCCGGCCTTAAGCTCTAATGTTAGAAGTTTTGGGGGCCATCGATGATTTCTGCTTTAAACAGACTTGATAACGGCACTCTTGAGTTGACGATTACCATTCCCTGGACCAAGGTTAGTGAAGCTTATCAAAAAGTTCTGGCAGAATCAGCTTCAGAAGTTGCTGTCAAAGGTTTCCGCAAAGGCAAAGCTCCTCTTAAAATGGTGGAAGAGAAACTAGGGAAACAACATCTTCTCGAAGAAACTCTTAAAGAGGTTTTACCTCAAATCTATCTTGAAGCGGTTAAGGAACACAGCTTAAAACCGGTGGTCAATCCCCAAATTACGGTGACCGCCCTTGAAGAAAACAAAGACTGGCAGATTAAAGCCACGACTTGTGAACTGCCTAAAGTCGATTTAGCTGATTACAAAGATTATGTTAAAAAGGTACTTTCAACGGAAAAAATCTGGGTGCCCGGTAAAGATAAAAAACCGGAACCGGAGAATGAAAACGAAAGAATGGATAAAATTTTCAAAGCTTTGTTGGAGAATGCTAAAGTCAACCTCCCAGAGATTCTTATCCAGGATGAACTCAACCGCATGCTTTCCCGTTTAATTGATCAAACCGCTAGACTGGGATTGACGATTGAACAATATTTAGCCTCAACTGGCAAAACCACTGAACAAATTAAAATTGAATACCAAAGCCAAGCCCAAGAAACCATTAAATTAGAGCTTATTTTGTCCTCAATTGCCGATGAAGAGAAAATTCAGATTACTGATGAGGAAGTCCAAAAAATGATTGAAGCCATTCCTGAAGAGCAAACTAGAAAAAGCTTCCAGACACCGGAACAAAAAGCCTACATTATCCAGCTTCTGCGCAAGCGTCGAGTAATTGACAATTTAGCCAAGCTATAGTATATTAGGGCAACTGCCTTAATAGAAATGGCATCAATAACCGGACCCAAATCAAAAGGGGGAGTCGTCAACGACAACATCCTTGAAATCATTCGAGAATGGGACGGTCGGTCCAAAAATAGCCAAGAAGAAGAAAAAACACTCCAAAAAAGAGTCGAGAGAATCCAACAGGTTCATTACCAAGAACAAGTTGTCTTTAATCAAAAAAATGAGCAAACTCAAAATCAAATTAAATCCATTCAGGAAGAATTAAAAGGTTTAGCCTCTTCAGTCAAAAATCTTGATAAAGAAATTGATAAAGCCATTGAACAAATCCCGGTTAAGCCCGGTATTTATCATGTCAATTTCTTAGAAAAAGTACGTCAGTCCATTTTCTTACTTAAAAAGAGGGTCGAGGATGCCTCAACCTGGCTGGAGGCTTTTAACCAAAAATCAGCCAAAAAACATGGCTATTGGAACCAATTTAAAAAATCAGGTACTCAATGGTCACTTTCCAATGAAAGATATGTGGCCACCTCGGTTGGTTAACCTTGCTAATCTTCCCTAACTTTAGTAAAATTTAAATTAAATCGGGCACTTAGCTCAGCTGGCTAGAGCGTCGCATTGACATTGCGGAGGCCAGAGGTTCGAATCCTCTAGTGCCCACCATGAAAGATCAAAACTTAGAAACTAAAAGACATAGTTGCAGCCACGTCATGGCCGCGGTGATCTTTAAACTTTATCCTCAAGTTAAATTTGGTATTGGGCCAACCATTGAGGATGGTTTTTATTATGATTTTGAATTCCCAAAGCCCATTGAAGAAAAAGACTTGGAAAAAATAACTCAAGGCATGGAAAAAATCATTAAAGAAAAATTATCCCTTAACAAAGAGGAAGTTTCCATTGAAGAAGCCAAAAAAATCTTCAAAAGCCAACCCTATAAACTAGAATTGATTGAAGATTTAGCCAAAGAGGGAAACAAAAAAGTTTCTCTTTACAAAACCGGTGATTTTATTGATCTTTGTTCAGGCCCTCATGTTCAGGACACTTCTGAAATTGGACCTTTTAAACTTCTCTCCATTGCCGGAGCCTACTGGCGAGGGAGCGAGAAAAATAAAATGTTAACCAGAATCTATGGAATTTGCTTTCCAACCGAAAAAGAACTGGAAAAATATCTTTGGCAAATTGAAGAAGCAAAAAAAAGAGACCACCGGAAACTTAATGAATTTTTAAAACTTTACTTTCTCTCTGATGATGTTGGACCTGGTTTAGTTACTTTACTTCCTAATGGAACAATTATTGCTGAAGAATTAGAAAAATGGGCAAAAGAAACAGAAAAAAAATGGGGTTATCAACATGTCCTAACCCCCCATATCGCTAAAGAAGAGTTATTTAAAAAAACTGGTCATATTCCTTACTATGCAGAAAGTATGTACCCACCCATGAGAATGGAGGAAAAAGGTAAAGGGGAAAGGGGAACCTATTATTTAAAACCAATGAACTGTTCGATGCACAGTTTAGTCTTCAAATCACAGTCAAGAAGTTATCGAGATTTACCTCTAAGAATTGCTGAATATGGCACTGTTTATCGTTACGAAAAAAGTGGAGAATTATTCGGCTTAATGAGAGTTCGCGGGCCAATTCATCAAAATGATGCTCATATTTTTTGTTCCGAAGAACAAGCAGGAGAAGAATTTCAAAAGGTAATGGCCTTACACCAATATTATTACGACAGCTTGGGCTTAACTAAAAATGACTATTATCTTTCTTTTGCTATAAGAGGTAAAGATGATAAAAATAAATATCTTGGTGATAAAAAAATGTGGGCAAAAGCGGAAAAGATAACTTTATCTTATATTAAAAAATCAAAAATTACTTACGAAATAGAAGAAGGAGGGGCTGCTTTTTACGGACCTAAGATTGATTTTAATATAAAAACGGTTACCGGGAGAGTTTTCGCCGCTTCTACCAATCAACTTGATTTTTTTATTCCTCAAGCTTTCGGATTAAAATATACGGATAAAGATGGTAAAGAAAAAATACCCGTCTGTATTCATCGAGCTCCACTTGGTGCACATGTAAGATTTATAGCCTTTTTAACTGAACATTTTGCCGGTGCTTTTCCAGTTTGGCTTTCGCCAATCCAAACCATAATTATTCCCATCACTGACAAACAAAATGATTACGGACAGAAAATGGCTGATAAACTGAGAGAAAAAAATATCAGAGTTGAATTGGATGACCGTAGTGAAACCACTTCAGCCAAAATCAGGGATGCTGAATTACAAAAAATTCCTTATATCTTGGTGGTGGGGGATAAGGAGATTCAAGAAGAAGCTATTAATGTCCGAGTGAGAGGTGAAAAAGTTTTGGGGTTAATGAAAATTGACAAGTTTTCTTCCCTTATTAAAGAAGATATTGATAAAAAGAGGCAGGTTTGATAAACTAAAAAGCGAAATTGAGTAAGAAATTCAATAAATTTTACCGTATCAATCAATACATTAGAGCTGATAAAGTCAGGGTTTGTGACGAAACAGGAAAGCAGATTGGAGTCATGAGCGTTCAGGAAGCGTTCCAGAAGGCAGAAGAATTAAAGCTGGATTTGGTGGAAGTTGCCCCGAAAGCGGTACCGCCGGTTTGCCGAATTATTGATTTTAAAAAATTCAAATATCTGGAGGCGAAAAAAGAGCAGGAAGAAAAGAAGAAAATTAAAAAATCGGAGTTAAAGGAAATCCGCCTGACTTTGTTTATGGCGGAAAACGATCTTAACTTTCGCTTAAAGCATGCGGAAGAATTTCTTAAAGAGGGCCATAAAGTTAAAATTAACTTAAGGCTAAAAGGCCGGCAAGTCACCAAAAAAGATCTAGGCCAGCAACTGATACAAAAAGCTTTAGAAAAAGTCAGCCCTTTTGCCAAAGTTGAAATTGAACCAAAATTTTTCGGAAATCAATTAGAAACGGTCATTGTTCCTCTTAAAGGAAGCAAAGATGAAAAAAAGAAAACAGAAAGTTAGAAAATCAGTCATCAGACGTTTTAAAATTACCAAAAATGGCAAGGTCTTGTTTCGTGGCTCACATGTCAAGCATCTAAGGAGAAAAAAGAGAAAAGGACAAGTTAGAGCCCAAAAAGTCCCTAAAAAAATGAAGGGAGCCTGGCAGAAAAAGATTAAAAGACTAGCCGGAAGGTAAAAAAAGATGAGAGTCAAAACAGGTACCGTCAGACACCGAAAGCATTTAAAAGTTTTAAAAAGAACTAAAGGTTTCCGCATGACCAAAGGGAGACTTTTTAAAGTCTCCAATGAGACTGATCTTCATGCCGGACAATATGCTTTTGCCGGCCGCCGGATAAGAAAAAGAGACATGAGGAGATTGTGGATACAGCGCATCAACGGTGCCTTGAGCCCCTTTGAGATTTCTTACTCCAAATTCATTAATGGCTTAAAGAAAGCCAAGATAAATTTGGACCGCAAGATTTTAGCTGATTTAGTCACTTCTGATCCTGGTGCTTTTAAAGCCATTGTGGATAAAGTCAAAAAAGGATCTTGACAGGACAAAGACTTTTCCCTTATAATCTTTCAACGCAAGTTCCAACCATGACTCGTGCAGCAATAGAGGTATATTTCTTTTTTGCCTAAGCTGCCTAAGAGGAGGTTGGATTTTGCATATTTAGGGACTCCCCAAGGGGAGTTTTTTTTGTTATCCTAAGCCTATGGACACCAACCGTATCCAAAATCTTAAAAATCAAGCTATTTCTTCTATTTTGGAATCAAAATCAGAAAATGAGCTGGAACAGATTCGCATTGAATATTTAGGCAGAAACGGAGAAATCACCAAATTATTGAGCCTGCTTCCCTCGCTGAAACCAGAAAAGAGAAAAGAGCGAGGTATTCTTCTAAATGAGACTAAAAAAACCATTGAAGAAGCGATTAAAAATCAGTCCTCAATCATTAATCATCAATCATCAACCATCGATAGCGGCTGGTTTGACATCACAATGCCCGGGATTAAACCTATAAAAGGACATCTGCATTTAGTTACCCAGGCCATTAAGGAAATTACTTTCCTTTTTGAAAAAATAGGTTTTAACCGAGTCGCTTATCCTGAAGTTGAATGGGACTGGTATGCCTTTGAAGGCTTGAATATGCCCAAAAATCATCCGGCTCGGGATGAATGGGAAACATTTTTTGTCCAGGATTTGTTTCATCCAAAATATGGGGCGGCCGTTTTAACCCCCCACACCTCTTCCGGACAATTAAGAGAGATGGAAAGGCTAGGACAGCCGCCAATTCGGATGTTAAATATTGCCAAATGCTACCGGCGTCAAATTGATGCTTCTCACATACCGATGTTTTACCAATTCGAAGGATTAGTCATTGATCAAGAAATCAATATTACCCATTTAAAAGGAACATTGGATTATTTTGTCAAACAATATTTCGGACCAAAAAAAGAAACACGTATCAGACCTTTCCATTTCCAATTTACTGAACCGTCTTTTGAAGTTGATGTGACCTGTGTGGTTTGTGGCGGTAAAGGTTGCAAAGTCTGCAAACAAGGGTGGATGGAATTAGGAGGAGCCGGCATGGTTCATCCCCATGTTTTGAAAAACGGTGGCATTGACCCTTTAAAATACACCGGTTTTGCCTTTGGCTGGGGAGTAGAAAGAACAATGATGATGAAAGATAAAATTGATGATATTCGTTTGCTTTTCGGCAGTGATTTAAGATTTTTACAACAATTTTAATATTTAAACAATGAATATTCTTATCCTTGATTCCTGGCTAAAAGAACATCTAAAAACCAAGGCGAACGTCAAACAAATTGGCGAGTATCTTTCGTTATGCAGCCAGTCGGTGGAAAAGATTGACAAGGTAGGTAATGATTGGCTTTATAATATTGAAATTACCACTAATCGTCCAGATTGTTTGTCTGTTTATGGCCTTGCCAGAGAATTAGCGGTTATTCTGCCAAGATTCAATCTTCCTGCTAAACTCCTGCCACTGGAAACAAAATATGAATTAAGCAAAGGCAATGAAGAACTGCCTTTAGAAGTAAAAATTACCAAACCATCTTTATGCCCACGTTTCACCGCCCTTATTTTTGACAAGGTCGTGATTAAGCCCTCACCCAAAATTGTCCAAGAACGTTTGGAAAAATCAGGCATCAGGGCGATTAATAATGTGGTTGATATTTCTAACTATTTAATGTTGGAGCTAGGCCAACCGATGCATACTTTTGATTACGACAAAATCAAAGACCATAAAATGATTTTAAGAGAATCAGCCGGGGGAGAAAAAATCACTACCCTGGACGAACAGGTAAGACCATTACCAGATGGGACGATAATTATTGAAGATGGGGGAGGAAGAATCATTGATCTTTGCGGCATTATGGGCGGTGACAACTCACAAGTCTATGATAAAACCAAAAGAGTACTTCTTTTTGTACAAACTTATGATCCGGTTAAAATCCGCCAAGCTTGTCAAAAATTAGCCTTCAGAACTGACGCTGCTTCACGTTTTGAAAAGGGAGTTGACCCAGAAGGGGTCATGGTGGCCATCAAAAGAGCGGTTGAGATGTTTGTGGAAAATTGCGAGGCTAAAATTGCCAGCAATTTAATTGATATCTATCCTAATCCACCAAAAACAAAAACAGTTGATTTAAAATTCAATCATCTTCAAAAAATCATGGGAGTAGAAATTCCCCAAAAAGAAGTGATCAGTATTCTTGAATCCTTAGGTTTTAAAATAATCAGTTCTTCAAAAGAGATAATTCATTGTTTGGTTCCTCATTGGCGATACAGCGATATTAATCTTCCTGAAGATTTAATTGAAGAAATTGCCCGTATTTATGGTTATCATCATCTACCGAGCAATCTTCTTCCAAATTTAGTCACAGAAGAAGGCAAAGATAATCTTTTTGAATGGACAGATTTAGCTAAAGAGGCTTTGAAATTCTGGGGTTTTACGGAAACCATTAATTACTCCATGGTTAGCGAACAACTTTTAAAAAATTGGGAGATTAAGCCTGAAGATTGTTTAAGAATTGCCAATCCTTTGTCTGATGAATGGATTTACTTAAGAACCTCACTTATTCCTTCTTTATTGGAAGTCGTTAATAAAAACAAAAAGGCCAAAAGCAAAATCTTTGAGATGGGAAATATTTATCTACCCCAGAGCAAGGAACAGCTTCCAGAAGAAAACCTCATGCTCTCTGGCTTGTTGGTTGACGAAAATTTCGCCCACCTTAAAGGATTTGTGGAATCTTTATTAGAAGAAATAGGCCTTGTTGATTATAAAATTAATCCCTACGAGCTTCAAAAAACTTTTTATGGCAAAATTTTTTATGATCACCGGAGAGCCGAAGTCACTTTAGGGAAAACTTCTTTGGTGATTTTTGGCGAAATTAAAAAAAGTATCTTGGAAAGATTAGAAATTAAACAAAGAATTCTTGTCTTTGACTTTGATTTCAACGAGTTAGTCAAATATGCCAATCATCATAAAAGATATTTGCCTATTCCGAAATATCCACCCATCATCGAGGATTTATCTTTTGTTGTCCCTGGAAAAACCTATGTCGGGAAAATCATGGAAATGATTAAAATTGTTAATCCAATTATTCAAAGTGTTGATTTAATTGATTCCTATGAACAAACAAGAACCTTCAGAGTTGCTTATCAAGATCCAAGCAAAACTTTAACGGATAAGGAAGTAGAAACTATCAGAAAAAAAATTATTGAGAGTTTAAAAAATAAATTTAGGCTGAAACTAAAAGGTAAAAAAGAAGATTAAAAGCTATTTCTTTTTTTGCGCAATCTGTTGTCTCACCCCACTAATTACTTTATCAAGTATGGTTTTTCCGGCTCCATCCACACTAAAAAAATCTTCTAAGTCCTCTTTGTAAACCCTATCAAGAAGAAAAAACCATCGAAAAATTCCTATCGTTTTATAAGTCCTCTCATTTTCATCTATAGTTTTTTCTTTTTCACTAAAACGATTCCTTAAAAATTCAACTTTATCAAGTTTTTCTTTTCTCTTTTCTGGAGCCACATTTTCGTATTTGGCGATTTCCCCTCTCACTTTATCATCTGGGTAGATAAATATCTCCTCAAGGGCCTTCTTTTCTTTAGGATAGATTTCTAATACACATTTAAGAATGTTATTAAAATATTTATCAATTCTCTCTCTAATATGATCTGGACGGTTTTTATCATCTTTCCAAGTCTTTGTTGCTTCTTCATCTTTATGAGCAGCCTTTTTATGACTCACCTCTTTACGTTTAGACTTTGAAGATTGTTTAATTTCTACACGATAGAGATCAAATTCTTTGTCAGGTTTTCTATTTACGTAATCTCTCTGAATCTGTTCTGCTTCTTCAATCCGGCCTTTCTGCACCAATATCCCAATCTGTTTTTTAATCAACTTAGGAAAGTCTTTAATTTCTATCTTTCGATTAACCGAATCAAATTCTTTACTCATTTGGATTACTATTATTATATCACCGAAGTCAAAAAGATTAAGGGGAAGGGGTGGGGGTTGATTGCCAATCCCAGGGGACTTGAACACCGATTTCAGCCTCTCTTTCACCTTGGTTGCCTTGATTGTCAAAAGCCCTGACTTTTATTTTATAAGCCCCTTTATCTAAATTAAAAATCTTTTCAAATTTTTTGCTGTTTTCAATCGTTTCTTTAACTTCATTGTTAATTAAAATTTCAATTTTTTTAATATCATTGAGAGAAACAATTTTTCCGGCCACTTTTACCTCATTGCTGTCAATTTGAGTTCGATTGGCCGGGTCATTAATAGCAACTTCAATCTCATTAGTCGAGCCGCAGTAATCTTTAGGTGGATGATAACGAGAATCACCTTGAGTGGCTAACCATTCATCAATCCCTTGCTGCCAGCGATTAACATCAGAAGAAATGGGATCATCTTCTTTAAAAACAAAATATTCTTTTTCCTCATATTCACCCCTGGCCACTTGAGCGGCGGTCGCCAATTTTTCCTGGCCCCGGCAAAGTTTTAATTTCGCATGGACTGGATCTTCTCCGGTTGGTTCGGTCCCTTTGATAAAATATTCCACTCTGGAAGGATAACCATCATGAGCTCGAAAGCCGGAAATCTGATCAACTTCAGCGGTAACTACTCCTTCAGGGACAGGAAAGCCAATACTGGATTTATCAGCCAAAGCAGTGGTGATAATTCTTCGCCAAATGGGAGCTGCCCCGGAAACACCGGAAGAAACTTCTTTCATTTGACTGTTATCATTATTGCCCACCCAAACACCAACAATGACTTGTGGCGTCCAGCCAATAGTCCAATTGTCTCTTTTGTCATTGGTTGTTCCGGTTTTGACGGCCACTGTTCGGTTGGGGACAACCAAAGCACTCCGCTCACCAAAAGTAATTAATCTGGCTGAATTATCGGAGAGAATATGGGAAATAATAAAGGCTTGTTCTGGGGTAATCACCTTTTTACCAGGAATATCCTTTTTTTCCTCCAACACTTTACCATCTTTGTCAGTCACCTTTAAAATCGAAACCGGCTCTATTTTTAAACCACCATTGGCAAAAGTTGAATAAGCCTCAGCTAACTCCAAGAGTCTGACTTCACCACCACCTAAGGTAACGGACAAGCCAAAACGTTTTAAATTATCAGCGGTTGGTTCAAGAGTTGAAAAACCCATGTCATAAGCTGTTTCCAGCATCTCTTTAATCCCAACCATCGCCAGCATTTTAACGGCCGGCATGTTAATGGAATTACCTAAGGTATAACGGACCTGAAGCGGACCATGAAACTTACCATCATAATTAACCGGTTTGTAATCCGGCAAACCAACACCACCGGGAAAAATTGTCGGCGTATCCATTAATAAAGTCGAGGCCGTATAGCCTTTTTTCAACGCCGTTAAATAAGTCATTGGCTTAATGGCCGAACCCGGCTGGCGTAAAGACAAAGTAACGTTAACCTTGCCATCATAATTAGGATCGTTGTAATCTTTGGAACCAACCATGGCCAAAATCTCACCTTTTTGGGGATCCAAAACCAAGGCCGCGCCGTTAGTAATATGTAAAGACTCAACCTTTTTAATTTCTTCACTCACCGCTTTTTGGGCTTCTTCCTGGAGTTTTAAATCCAAGGTGGTTGTCACCCTTAAACCGCCTTGTTCCACTAATTGCTGACCATAACGGTCTTCCAGTTGTTTTTTGACATACATGACAAAATGGGGGGCCTTAAAGTTGGCTCCTTCTTCGGCAAATTCCACTTTATCTAATTGTTTGACGGCTTCTTCCTCTTGAAAACGGGTAATATAACCATCCTCCCTCATGCGGCGCAACACTTGGGTTGTCCGGGCAATGTAAGCCTTGGGGCTATCGCTAAAAGGGGAATAAACACTCGGAAGTTGAGGCAGACCGGCCAAGATGGCTGACTCCACTAAATTCAACTCAGAAACTTTCTTGCCAAAATAAATTTCAGCGGCTGCCTCCACCCCCCAAGCCGTCCCGCCATAGGGGGTTTCATTAAAGTACATTTGTAAAATCTGGTCTTTGGAATAACGGCTTTCAATTTGGATGGCTAAAATAAACTCTTTTAATTTTCTGGTCATGGTCCGCTGTTGGGTTAGCAAAGCATTCTTTACCAATTGCTGGGTAAGGGTTGAACCTCCCTGAAGACGATGATGAACAATAATA
>Ga0315288_10012500_pt1 | contig 10668 bp, 2 predicted proteins | sample YL17G11_20_MG_FD_203454 | JGI IMG/M metagenome (GOLD analysis project Ga0315288, IMG submission 203454) | Sediment microbial communities from Yellowstone Lake, YNP, Wyoming, USA - YL17G11_20 | ecosystem: Environmental > Aquatic > Freshwater > Lake > Sediment | place: USA: Wyoming | collected...
CCTTGTTTATCTTCTATATCTCTAAGAGTAACACCAGCATCTTTATGATATTTAACTGATGCTTCTAAAGGAGTTACATATGAAGATTGGAATAATCCATTATTAAAACTTTCAGTTGGTGCAATAATAGATATACCATTTTGTAAAATATCTTGCTCTTGTTGAGGAGTTATAGTATTTGTAGTATTTTTATCTTTATCTAAAGCACCTACATAATCTTTTAACCAAGCTTTATCTGGATAAATAATCATTGCTCCTTTTCTATAATCATTACCAGCAAGTGCTTGAGAACTTAATTTAAAATTTTTAAATTTACTACCAGGACTACTTGTTTCTCTAATCATTGCATCAAGTAATACTTTTGCAGTTTTATTTTCATTAGCAGAACCTTCTGTTGGACCTGTATATGAAATTTTTATTTTTTGATCATCACCTAAATCTAAATTATTTAAATCATTTTTAAATTGACTCCAGTATTGAGCACCTTGAGTACCATATGCATCAGGACTAACTCTAATAGAATTTACATTAGTTGTTAAACCTCCACCTTTTGCTGGACCACCTACCATACCAAAACCTATTGGGACTGGAAGATTAATAGATGTAGAACTATAAGCATTGTGTATTTCTTTTCTTAGTTCTTTATAAATTTCTTTACTTCTAGTTGCTATTTCTAGTGTACGTTCAGTTATAATTCCACTTGATTTTGGGTTTGTACTTTGATAACGGACATATGCTTCTTCAAGTTCCTTATTACGTTTTGTAAAACCATGTTGTTTATTAAATACTTCTTCAGAAACAATACTACCATCAGGGTTAAACATGTCTTTAACATATTTTTTTAGATCAGTGTCAACTTCTCTGTAAACTAAATTAAGAACATGTCCTTTACTTTTACTTCTCCAGTCTTTAACATCTGTTCTATATGTAACATAATCATCTATATTATTATTATATCCAGACATCTTTTGTGTTATTGCATCTACTGTAGAATTACCTACATTACTTTCTTCACCTAAGTATTTTTGAAATGCAGATGTTATTTGTTTAAGTTTTCCAGCACCCATTTTTTTAATAAAATTATGTGGATCTGCTCGGTAAGCTTCATTAAATTGTTTAATAGTCATATTATTACCAAAGATTGCTTTCTTATCTTCAGGTGATAATAAATTCTTTTCATATAATTCTTGCATTGATGATAACATGTTTTGCATATAAGGCACTACATATTTATCAATGTGTTTATTAGTTTGATTATTGATTACATTTTCATAATTTACAACATCTGTACTTGAACCTTTAGTACCTGCTTCAGTTATAATTGTGTCTGCTTCAGGATTAATTACTTGTCTGCCATATGTTGGGTTTGCTATAAGTTTACCTTCAGGTCCCATTACATATTTTTCTTGATCTAAATGATATCCTCCAGTTGCTGCTAAAGTTTTATCAATATTAATTTCTTTATCAGATTGATTTCTTGCTAATGCTGCTTGCATTGTACCTTGATTTCTTAATGCAGTTTCTTGCATTCTATAGTTATGAGCTATTTCTTGAACAGCAAATGGATTTGCATCTACTTTCTGTTTAGAATTTAATGATACAAAGATATCTGCTGCTTCACTTAAATCTTTTTGCATTAATCTAGATGCCATTGCATTATCAACTTTATATCTTAAAGATTCAATATCTCCATAAGGATTTGTAAATCCTGTAGATGTAGTCATTGTTCCAGTTTTAGTTGCTAATGCAGTTACATTAGCATCAGTATTTGCTAATACAGTTGAATTAACACTTCTTGCTTGATTTAATCTTTCAAGATATGATTCTGTATCTGGTGTTGCTGCATTTCCTTCTTTTGCTTGCTCTACAGCTTTTGCTTTAGCATCATATACTTTAGAATTTTCTTCTAGTTGTTTTTTTCTTTCATCATTTTCTTTCTTAAGCATAGTATAACTTTCAGTAAGATAACTCATTTCAGCAGCATTTTTATCTCCAGCAAATTGAGCTGCATTAGAATATGCATAATCTTTTCTATTTACATATGCTTGAGTTTTATAGACATCAATAACTCCTGGATCAGATCCTAATTGTGCTTCAAGTAAATGTGATAAAGCAGGAAGAATTTGTTTACCATTTGTAGTAGTAATCATCCATTTACCATCTTTACTACTATCTACACTTTCAACATGAAAACCAGCATCTTTAGCAATCTTTTGAGCTTTTTCAATTACATTAACATAAGGTGTATAAGATGCATTACCCATGTTCATTGTTTCTTCAAGACTAGCTTCTTTAAATTCTTCAGTTTTATATTGTAAAAATTTTAATCCATCATCCCAATATTGTGCTCTTTGTTTTTCATCTCTATTATTTTTTAAACCAGCACCGTAAGCTTTTTCATTATTAATATTTTTAGTCCAAGCCATATCTTTCATAAGATGTTTATCTTGATAGAATGGTTTAAATACTTGAGTAGCCTGATCAACATTTTGTTCTAATGATAAATCTAAACCAGAGACACGTTTTAAATTAAAATCAATTGCTTTAATTAACTCATCTTTCTTTTTAAGATTATCTCCATGAGTTAAATCTGCATAGAAATATTGACCATATACATTATTTAATGCTTTATAGTTTGTATCATACTGATTCTGCTTAGTCTGCAATGCATTTGCATAAAAGTTTAAATCAGGTTGAAAGGGTTGAAATTGAGGAATAAAGTCTGTAACGCCTTGTAAATATGTTGACATAATATTAGTATTAATCTATATTGTAAATATATTAAAATTTTATAAGTTTACTAAACCTATAAAGTTTATGTAAACATAAAAGGAAAAACATTAGACCCCATTACATATCCCATATTAGTAGTACCACCTTTTTTACCATAACCTTCAAGTGAAGCTTCTAGTGCTGATTGAGAAGGTGCTGACCCTTTCATATAATTTCTTAATAATTCTTTCTTCATCATTGGATCTATATTAGAACTTTCTAATTCTTTAGCATAATCAAGATAGTCTTTATATGAAGTAGGTTTTACAACTCTTCCTTTTGTAAAATGCATTCTACCACCTGTACTAGGATCAATTGCATATTGTGGAGTTTGTTGATTTACTGCATCAGTTTTCCACATATTAGTAAGCAATGTATTTTCTGAGTCAGCTAAGTTATGTCTTAGTGCACGTTTAGTATTATCAAATTGTTGATTACCAGTTACATTTTGATCATATAATTGTTTAGCTAATCCATTGTTATATCTTTGTGCTTCATTTCTTATTTGTGTATTATTACCTTCAAATTGATTAGCAATACCAGCATTTTGATTATTAAATTGTGCAAGTGTATCAGCTGCATTTTTAGCAAACTGTCCACTAACAGATGATGCTCTACTTGAATAATCTTGAGCACCCATAAATTGCCCTAATCCTTGATTAGTAATACTTGCTAGTTCTGCATTTGCTCCTAAATTTCTAGTTGGATCTACAAAATGAGGAGTCATTGTTTCAGGATGATAATAAGGTGCCCAAGACTTATAATTTTTAGTACTGAAATAATCTAATCCAGCATTAAGTCTATTTAATTTATCTTGAGCCCATGCAGAAGCTGGAGGTATTGCAGGGTAGTCTTCTGGAGTTTCTTCATCAGTAACATCTGCATTTCTAGTAGGATCTGTTTTTGCTGCTTCTACTGCATCTTGTTCATACTGATATTCAGGTTTAAATCCAAGAGCATCAAAATGTTCAATTCCACCTAATACATCATCACCTATTGATGGTCTGTATTCATTTTTACCTACTAAACCTTCAATACCTTTTGTAACATCAGAATAATTCTTTTTATAAAAATTTTCTGATAATAATTCTGTATCATCTTTTGGAAGATCTTTAATACCAAGAGTAGTTGCAAATTGTCTTCTTGATGATGCTTTTGCTTTTAGATCTTTTTGTATACGGTCAACTTCAGCAAATGCTTCATCATCTGACATACCTAAACCTTTAGCTTGTTCAAATAAAAATCTTTGTTCATATAAATCAGGAGTAAAACCTCCAACAAATGAACCTGAACCTTTAAGTTTACCTTTATTTAATTTAGAATAAGGACCTGTAGCACTTTGACTAACAATTTTATATTTATCAGTTCCTAATACTCCTGTAGTATTAGTAGCATTTACTACTCTAGATAATAATATTCTATCTCTAAGATCACCATTCCAGTTACCAGTAATTTTTATATTACCACTATTTTTTGGTTCTTCAGTAATAGTTTTTGCAGCTATACCTTTTTGAATAATAGCATTTGCATCTTCCATTAACTTAGCATTTTCAGGAGATTCTTTTTTAAATTCATCAACTGTTATACCTCTAGATCTTGTATCAGCTGTTGCTTTACCAAGTGTATTTGCAGTTATTTTTATATAAGAGCCATCTTCTTGTTTAACATAATCTCCAACTTGTGCATCAGTAGTTATTTTATCTCTTACTACTGCATCCTTAGGTAAATTTTCTTTAGTATATATTTTATTTTTAACTTCACCTTTAGATTGATATTTTGTAAGTGAACCACCTTCTTTGTATTGTTTATCATAAAAAGGCATATCATAACCACCCATAGTCATCCCATACTGAGCCATAGGTGCTTCCATCATTTCTTCTTGAGGATTTTGTTGTCCTTGTTGCATTACTTGTTGAATAGTAGCCTGTGCTTCTTCTTGAGGCATACCTACTTGTACAAGTACTTGCATTATTGCTTCTGGTGGAACTTGACTTTGTAATAATTGCATTACTACATCTGCAGGTTCTGCACCTTGTTGTAACATTTGTTGAACTTGTTGTACCATTTGTGCAAGAGGATCAGCTCCACCTTGTTGTTGTGGTGCTCCTTGTTGTTGCTGTTGTTGCATCATTGCCATTTCTTCAGGAGAAGGTTGACCTTGTTCCATTCCTTCTTGAGCTACTCTTAATCTTCTACCCATTTGAAAGCCATATCTTCCCATTGGAGATTCCATAGACTCTTCTTCAGGAGATTGTTCACCCATACCTTGATTCTCATATGGATTATTTATTGCTTCATTATTAACCTGTGCTTCTGGTTGAGCTTTTTGTGGTACTAAGTCTTCTTCTTTGATACCCATTGCTTCCATGTATGGTCTAGCTACTTCAGGTATACCTTGTGGGAATCCTTTTTTAGCTTCTTGTGCAAGAGCTAATGCACCAAGTTTCATATTAATATTTTTAATCATTAACTCAGCAGATTTTTTATCTACTTTATCTGAGTTAGGATCTTCTAATATTTTTCTGTATTTATTTAAATCATATGGTTTAGCTAATTCAGCAGGAGTATATCCTTTTTTACCACATGCTTTTCCAAACATCTTTAAAATTTTACAATCAGTAATCTTCATAGATGCAGTATCACTGAATATAAATGTACCATCAGGCAAATTTAAAGGAGTTCCTCCTGAATGATGTCTTTTACCACCAATAAGCATGTGTTCAGGAAACCCATCTCCATTGATATCACCAAATGCAGACTCACCTTTTTCAGCTTCTAAATTAGCTTCATCTCTTGGTACTTCTTTTAAATACCTAGTGTTTTCAAGATGTTTTGATGAAGCATTCATATCAGCACCACCAAAACTAATTACTTGTTTATTTAAATTGTTACCTGTAAAACCTCCTGATTTTGCTTGTGATAATCCTTTAGTTATTTTTACTTTAAAGTACATAATATAAAATTATAAGTATTCTAATTCACCTCCATTAGCACGGAACTCATCTATTTCTTCTTGAGTCATGTATTGAGTATCTTCATCTTCATCTTCAGTGTTTCCACCCATAGCATAAACACCTCCACCATATTTAGATTGCATTGCTCCCATTTTATCTGGTCTAGGTAAACCTGAGTTAGGATCATAGTCTCCTTGATTATATCCATTATTAACACCAAAATTAGTTTCAGCAGCTGTAAGATTTTCTAACAATTGATTTTCTTGTTTATTAGCTGTAACTTCATCAGCAGTATTTTTAAAAGCATTACCTATTAATAGACTTGCATTTCCAATTCCTTTTTTACTAATATCCCAAGCTTGTTTATTTCTAAACTTTTGAGAAACACCTTGTTGCATAACTGGATTATCTGTAGTACCAATTCCTGATATATTTTCACCAGCAACCTTTGGATCAACATAAGTAAGTTGTTGATTATAACCACGTTGATATTTTAATAATTCTTGTTCTTTAGTTAAGGGTTTTGCAGCTGGTTCTGTTGGATCTGGAAAATTTTCATCATCTTTTAATTCTGGAGCTACAAAATTAAGTGAATTATAGTCTTCAGGCATTTGTACTCCTGTTTGAGCTCTATATAATTCTGGCATAGCAATATCTCCTCCATAAGCATATTCAGTATAATCTACTGGACCACCATATTTTTTATTTTGATTACCTACAAATTTATTTAATTGTTTATCATCTCTAGATTCTCTTCTTTGTGCTCTTGGACTCATTGGAGGATAATAAGAATTATTTGCAGTAGGTTGTGTTTCCTGAGGTATTTCAGGAATAGCACCTGATCTAGTCATATGTGCTCCTAATTGTTTAATACCAGGTATTCCCGATCTCATCATTATGTTAGCAACAGGTTGTCTATTACTATTTGTTTGTTGAGTTATATTACTTTTAGTTTCTGTATTACTTGTTTCTGTATTACTTTGACCTGGACTATTTATAGGAGAAAGATATTCATTACTACCATAGTTATATGTCATTTTTTTAGGTCTACCAAATATACCATATTTATCTACATTTACACTTGATGGTAATCTACCTGCAAGATTAGGTCCTGTATATTTTTCACCTGATTCAGTATAGTATGGAGAACCAACTGCTTTATTATATTGTTCACCTCTACTAATAATAGGAGATCTAAACATATTTTGTCCCATTTGTTGCATGTACTGTTGCATCATATACTGTTGCATCATTTGTTGCTCTTTCTGAGCAGCAGTAGTAGCAGTAGTATTTTGAGCAACTAACTCATTATACTTTTTTTTATAATCTTCAGTATCTGCAGTTTTATCTGTTTGTTCTTTATTAGCAGCAATTTCTTCATCAGAATATGTATGCCCATCAATAGGACTAACTAAACTTGCTTCTGTAACTTCTCCTTCATCTACATATTTATGTAATGATCCACCGTGTCTAGCATATCTTTGATAATCTAAATCAGAATCTTGATACTGTTCATCCATTAATTCATTATCACCTCCTCCTATAAATTTATATAGACCTTGACCTGTATTACCTCCATATTGTTCTAATGCTGCAATATCATTTTGAGTATACATGTTATCAGAAAATATATGTCTTGTATCTGCACCATATGTACTTAAATGATGTAATGGATTTTCAAAATCAATTTGTTCTTGATTTATACCACCATCTTCAAATTTACCAACTTGTGGATTACCATATATAGCATTATATTGTTCTTCAGCTGCTTGTTTTTGTTGTGCTAAATTAACTGATTCACCTATACCTTTAAAGAAATTACTTACATGTTGTTCTCTACCATCAAGTACATCATCTGCTCCTGGAGAAGGTGTGTCTCCTCCTTCAGCTTTTTTAGCAAGTTTAATATATTGATTAATAAAACTTCTTTTACTTGGTTTAGCTCCACCATATTTTGAAATTATTTCTTCATCTGCATTATCATCTGGTACACCTTCTTCTGTATCAGTATTATACATTGCATATAACTGAGCTTGTCTTGCTTCTTCTTCAGCTGCATTTTGCTCTTCAAGTGCTGCTTGTTCTGCTTCAGCAGCAGCTTGTTCTTCTGGAGTAATTTCACTATCATCAGTAACTTCTTCAGAATTATTTTCTTTAAGATAAGTATCTACTTCATCAATATAAGCATCAGCAGTATCAGAATCAATACCAGCTTGTGCTAATTTTTCTGAAATTGCATCAGTATCACCATCATAATCTTCTGCAGACATTGTATCAGCAATATATTTATATATATCTTCTTGAGAAACTGCATCTGACTGACCTCCTGCTTTATATATTCTTACTCTCTTTTTCATATAACATGTAATATATATTAAATATAATAATTTTTAGTTTACTAGATAAACATTAAAAGTTTAATTATTTTTATTTTGTTGTGCAATACTCATATATCTAGAATTGTTTTTAACTCTACTTGCATAATTATCACGGGTATTCCATTTAGTTGGTAAATATTGCCACACATCTTGTTTTTGAGTATTATCAAGTTGTTCATTATATCTAATTGCTAAAATTGCTGTAGTTCCAATAGCTGCTTTTTTTGGATCTATAAAATCTTTATTAGAAGTTATTCCTAATTCTTTTAATGCTGCTTTTTCAGAAGCATTTAAATATGACCATCTCATTTGTGTTAATCCAACACTATTTGAATTATCTTTTGCACCATAAGTATAATATTTACTATAATAATCAGGACTACTACTACTTGTAGGTTTTAAAAGTTTTCCAACAGCTCTTCCAAAATTACCTGCTGGAGTATGTGTATCTGCATAATTACTTTCAGTACCTAATATACCAAAAGACATTTTAGCTAATTCATTATAAACATCACCATTTATTTTAGTGGCTTTCATTATTTTTTGTTTATTAGTAGCTAATGCATCTACATAAGTTTTTACATTTAATAATTGAAAATTATCACTTAATTTTTCATTATTTGTAGTACTATCTTTATAGTTATTTTTTTTAAAGGTAGCTTCATCCAATGTAGTTTTTATAGGAATGTAATTAAGAGTATTTGTACTTTTATTAATACCTTGTCCTTGTTGAACTATTTTATGACTATCTTCATAAAAATTATAACCTGCAGATGTAGCTCCTGTATTTAATAATTTTACTCTACCTGGATCAGTAATTTTCTTAAAGGCAGTACCAACTTTTGGAGCAGCATACCATACATTATTTTCTTTTTTATATATATTACCATTATTCTTATAAGTATATAAATTAGTTTTATGTTTTGTTTGAAAATTTAATTTTCCATTTTCATACACAAAATTATTATTATCATCTTCAGGTAAAATATACACTTCAGAAGAATTTTTTAAATACTTAGTAAGATTATCTAATGTAGTTTTATTACATCTAATACAACCATTAGATACTCTATTATAATCATCTGCTACATAACCTTTATGAAAAGATGTTGCAACATTATCTATTTTTCCAGTTTTTAAATATGCATCATGTTGTGCTTCACTCATCATATTAAATAAAGGTAAGCCACCATATCCTTTAGTATCAATATTAGATATATAATATTTACCAGCTCCTGTTGATTTATTTCCTTTAGAAAAATCTGCTTTACCAATTTGAGCTTCTTTTTTATCTATTATACCATCTCCATTAGTATCTTGTACTTTTGTAGTTGTTTGTGCATCACTTTTATTATAACCTAGATCTACTGCAGAAGAAAAAAGAGGTTTAGGATTTCCAGGAGCATATATATGCATTAATCCTTTTTTCTTATCTACAATAACATAATTTTTTGTAGAGTTTAATTTGTTATTATAGTTAATAATTTTTTGTGCATTATCATTTTTATTTATTTCTAAATTTTTTGCTTTTACTTTTTCCCAGTTTACATAAGCATCTGGCTGTAATTTCACAGTTTTTTTATTAAGATATGGTGAATTTAATTCTGTATTTTGTTTATTTAATCTTTCTTTTACTTTTGTAGAATCTAAACCACTTGCTTTTAATACTTCTTCTGAAGGTTTAAAAGTTTCACCTGCTTGATTTGTACCATATTTTCTACCATTATATTCAAATATTTGATTTGGACCCATTGTATTTCTAGCAATACTAAAAGCTTCATTAAAACTTTTTGCTGTTTTAATTTGTGTGTTTATTTCAATTGGTGTTTTAACTACATTTTTTTTATTTATTATTGGTTTTACTGATTGTATAGTTTTATTTATAGAATTAAACTTACCTTCATTTAATTGTTTTAATAAATTAATATTATCATCATAACTACCTGAAGTATAACCTTTTTGTTTTGCAGTATCCCAAGATGTACCTGTTACTTTTTCCCATGTATCAGAAACACCTCCACCTACTTGATATGAATTAACATCTTCTACTATAAATCCTGCTTCTTTTAATAGTTTAATTTCTTCCTCATCTAGGTCATCTTCCCATGATTCAATTGAACCTCCATTTTTTTCTTCTTGAGTTGGATTTAAACCTTGATATATTTCTCTAACAAAATAAGGATCTGGATTTTTAACAAATTCAAGTGGACTTGTATATGATTCTGTTTTTGATGGATCATTCTTATCATAGTTATATGCATTATAAGCACCAGCTCCTAAACCTCCAATAACTGCAGTTTTACCATATTTTTCTGCTACATTTTGTAAACCTGCACCAGTTGTAGACCATTGAAATTGACCATTTATTAATTTTTGTTTATTAATTGGAGCATATCTATTCATAAAAGGGTATTTTCTAAATAGTTCTACTCCTTGATCATATAAAGGTACTTCAGATAAATTATTTCCTGCTTTATTTTGTATTGAGTATGTTGGTTTTCTAAAAGTTTTACCAAACCAACTTTGTGGATTTGCTTCACTTAATTGTAATTGTGAACCAAATC
>Ga0315288_10012503_pt1 | contig 10667 bp, 6 predicted proteins | sample YL17G11_20_MG_FD_203454 | JGI IMG/M metagenome (GOLD analysis project Ga0315288, IMG submission 203454) | Sediment microbial communities from Yellowstone Lake, YNP, Wyoming, USA - YL17G11_20 | ecosystem: Environmental > Aquatic > Freshwater > Lake > Sediment | place: USA: Wyoming | collected...
GTTATCGTTTCAGCGCAGCATGGGCAGCAGCAGCAGCTGGCGCCTTCGCCGCAGTTGACATCAGGGCATAGGCCAGTTACCGGGTCCTTGGGCTTGCACTTGCATTTCCAGTCCACCAGCTTTGTACTGAAGCTCTCGTTTATCGCGGGCAGGAAATATTCCGCGTCCTCCTTCAGGTCGTAGCTGAATATTATGTCCTGGGCTATTACGAACTGATCGTACTCCGGCCGGTGGTTCATGTTGCCTGAGAATCCGCCTATGGGGGTGTAGACGATGGTCATCTTGTAGATGCCTGCCGACTCGTCCTTTTGGAAGGAGGCCGATACTTCGAACGGCTCGTTTCCGGTGCTTATTATGTTGAAAGCTCCGTTGTCTATCGTTGCGATAGTATTGTCTTCGTTGTATGTTATCTGTATTGCGGTTTCGGAGACGGTGGTGAACGGAAGCTCTATTTTTACGATGTTTGAGACGCTTGTGGGGTTGAATCTCGGCTCCAGGCAGCAAAGCTGTCCGCCGCATCCCGTAACACAGGCGCAATCGCAGAATGGCGCGCATCTGGCGCAGCACTGCCACCAGCAGGCGGGCTCTCTTCTGAAGCCTCCTCCTGCGTACAGCTTACCCGGTCCCGTCCTGGTCCATGTGAGGTTGTTTCGGAGGTCGTGCAGGAAGGGCGTTGCGATGAATATCTTGGCCCAGATGGTCCTGAAAAGCTTGGCGTCGAAGTTGTGGTGGCAGTAGACCTCGGGCACCCATTCCTTCTGGGCGATGTTGCCTGCCGAGGGCTTTTCCTTGACTTCGACGAATTTGTTCCATTTGTGCAGCTCGTTTATGTATTCGTTGCTGATGGAGGAAAGGTCCCTGTAGTATCCGTCGCTCTTTCTCGTGAATCCGTACCAGGGGAAGTTTATGGTGGAAGTCGGCTGGTCTGATTTCTGGTAGCACCAGGCCGTGTCTTTCAGGCCGTCTATCTTCCAGCAGAACATGTAATCTGCCTGCGGCCGGCCGTACATCTGCACGTATCTGTCATAGACGCATTCTTTGTAGCTCATAAGCTTCTGGCAGTCCGGACAGCACTCACAGGGCCTTTTCCGCGGGCAGCCGAGGCAGTTGCCCGAGCCGCACGGGGCCGTAGGGTTGCATTCGTCTGCAAGGCAGTCGAACTGGCATTCCACCGATTCAAGGTCCTTCAACATGCACTCATTTGCCATGAGCTTGTTCACGGTGTCGGAGTACTTCTGCGAATCGACTATGACGCTGACCTTTGTCTCAGTGCTTTCCTTCTGAAGCTGCTCTGCGAAGAAGTATCTCCCCGATGCGATATCGGCTGCCACGTCGTTGCTGGAAGCTTTTGCCGGCTCGCCCATCACCCAGTAGGTCATGAAGCTCTCTTCCGGGTTCTCGACGTTCCCGACTACCTGGTATCTGTCGTTGTCGATGATCCCGATGTACGAGAGACCATCCTTCACGGTCGTGCAAAGGATCTGCGGGTATTTATAGCCGCTGAGCGCGTCCTGCAGCGGAGCCGCATTCGGATCCCACTGGATCACTTCATATTCGCCGCTCGGTATGCTCCCGTCGGACATTTCGCAGGTGATCGAGTCTATTTTGAGGTCCTGGCAGAAGCCGTATTCCTTGCAGCATTGGGCTGGATATCCGACCAGGCCGTCCTTGTCCATGTGAAGCCTCTTGCTGGTTATCCTGAGCGCGAGGGCATTGACCTTTTCCGTGTCGTCGAGGCCGATGAATTCGCAGACCTCTTTTGAAACGACGTGAACGTCAACGCATTTTTTCCCAGACTCCATTCCGGTCGTGTCATTGGCCCAGGCGCAGAACGTGTATAATCCAACCTGGGAAAAAAGCTTTTTCGTCTCGAAGATGCAGTTTTTAAGGTTGCCGCATTGATAGATGTCTATGGTTCCGCCAGAGACATCGTGGAACGAGATCGTCGAAACGGCTGTATCGTCTTCGGCGATCACGGAGAACTTCATCGTGCCGCCTACGTGCACCGTAGGCTTGTCCGCCTCGGTGGGTTCGGTATTGAAATATTTGATCACCGGCGGCCTGTCCGCGGACGCGGCGACTTTGAAGCATTTTATGTCGGACACCTGCTTGGCGCTGTCCAGTGCCTTGACGCAGAAATCATTGTCGCCGGGGCTGACCAGCTGTGGCACGCTTTTTGTGCACGGCGTAGTGTCTCCGCATTCCATGGTCTTTATTTCCGACGAATAAGGCGAGTAGAAATATATCCGTCTGACGCCCACGTCGTCGGATGCGGTAGCCGTTATAGTTACCGTGTCTCCGGCTGCTGCGAATTTCGGATTCGAGTCCACGGATACCACCTGAGGTGCGTTGTCGGCGAATACGCAGGGAATTCCAAACAACACCAGAATCACGAAAGAGGCCATCAACAGGCAGGCAGATGGATTTTTAGACGATATTATTTTTTTCATTTTTGCGCGTCCCCTATGATTAAGATTTTATCGGATATTTATTTATACTTATTAACTCCTTCAACATAAATACTTAACAACCACAATCGCCGTGCATAGAATGGAAAAAACAAAGATGCGGCTTTCCGCAATATCGGCAATACTATGCATCGTCGTCCTGTCATCGACAGCATTCTCCCAGACCGACACCCTGAAGGAGACCAGAAGCCTCGTAAGGAACGCGATCTGCCTGCTGCTCTGGCTCATGCCGGTCATCCTCGCAATCTCATTCATCGCCGGAAGCGCCCTTATACTGACCGGTACGGCGGAACACCGGGACCTTGGAAAGAGGATAGTGCTGGCTTCTATCAGCGCGTTCGTAGTCCTCCTCGTCCTTATGGCGATCGCCCAGCTTACCATCCCGGGCGTTGACGTAAGGATATGCTTCGGTGCCGTCCCCCTCCTGGAGAACCAGCCGCCGATAGCCGAGGCGCGCGTCAGCTTTACGACCAACCCCTCCGAGAAGCGCACCGAGATAACATCAGGAGACAGCGCCTACTTTGACGCTTCGTTGTCTATCGACATGGACGGCACTATCGCAGAATACAGGTGGGACTTCGGCGACGGCACCTCGGGCAAGGACATGCGCACAAGCCACGTCTATGGCAGCGGCGGCGATTATTTCGCCAGCCTTCGTGTGGTGGACGATAAGGGCGCAGTCAGCCTGCTTCCGAGCACCGTCAGGGTCATCGTCAATCCCCCGCTTTCAGCGAAAGGCGCGATCGCGCCTCCCGGAAATACCCGTCCGGTGACCACGACCCTTCAGGTGGTTCCGACGGGAACGCCGGTCACTACATCAACTACTACCACAACTACGACGACCACGAGCACGACATCGACTGTGGCTATCCCTTCGTTCAAGATAGTGTTCGTCCAGATCAACCAGAATTTTGCCAACTTTAATGCCAAGGCCCAGGCCGAAAAGAACACCTGGGTCCAGATAACACCCCTCAGCAAATGCCCAGACAAGGTGGTGGCAATCGCCCCGGAGGACAAGATATGCCCTGTCCAAGATTCAGGGCAACCTGACCAAGTAAAGCCGCAAGCGGCCAGACAGTGCGCGATTGACTGGGGCTATGGGGATTACACGAGGGTCGTGGGCGTAGTGAGTAGTATTCAAGGCGTCTGGGGTTATGCTGCAGGCTATGGCAGCGACACCGTGATAATTCAGTACGCCGCATTCGGTAGAGGGACGGTTCCTCACGAACTCGGACACACGTACGACCTGTGCGACGAAGGCTACGGCAGTGAATTGAACAACGGATGCTCCTCGGGGCTATGCGGGTGCGGCGGTAGAAACTGCCAGTGCCCCGGCGGCTGCGTATGCTGCCCCGACAAGCCAGAGCAAAACAGCATCATGTGCTCATCAAACTATTGCAACAGGGATTGCAGTTATGCAATACAATTCGCATCCACGAGCTATGCCCACTTGGACACGCGTTTGACACCGTATTGCAATTAAAAAAGAAAGAAAAGACGAGAATGAAAAACAAAAATTTCGTCGTAATAGCATTGGCAGCGGCCTACCTGTTGCTGACAGTTCCGGCCTACGCCCAGGAAAAAATATATGACGGTCCGGTGTATATGATAACAGCAGAGATATCAAAAGACGATACCGCGCTCCTCAAGGACATCAAGGCAGGATACGCGACGGAAAACGGTTTCTCCTCCCTCGACAGGGGATACTATCTGGAGGTCGTCTCCTACGACCAGAGGGTCATTTACAAGAAGAACCTGGCTGTTTCCTTCTACATAGCAGTAGAACTGAAGACCGACGAGCCGCTCCCCACGATACAACAACCCGACAAAGTTTCAATCTTCATCAGGGTGCCGTATTTTCCCGAAGCTACGAGGATAATCATCCGCCACGGAACAAAGACCCTGCTGGAAATAGACCTGCGAAAAGAGCTTTGCAACAGGAACTCGATATGCGAACTGGGAGAAAGCCCAAACACATGCCCTGAAGACTGCAGGGAGGCGGGCACAGGCTGCGTTTCCGAGGGGGGAAGCGTGAGCGCAAGCGGCATCGCAAGCGGAATAGACCGATGCTGCGAGGGACTCACCCCGATAAGCTGCGCCGCCCCGGATTCAGCAGGCGCCTGCACGCAAGCCAACTGCTCCGCATATTTCTGCACCAAATGTCCGGACCGCATATGCGGCCCGGGCGAGAATCCATGCAACTGTCCGTCCGACTGCGGGAAAACAACGACAACCAATCCGGAAGCCCCCCCGCCAACCTCCGAAAAAATATGCGGGAACGGCGTTTGCGAGCCGAAGAGAGGAGAAAGCACGCTGACATGCCCCGAGGACTGCCCTTCCGGCTCGCCGGACGGATACTGCGACAAGGTAAAAGACTCAAGATGCGACCCTGACTGCAAGGGAGGGGACGATCCGGACTGCGGCCTTGCATACGTTTCAAACTACTGGCCCTACCTTGTCCTCTTTCTGGCTTTACTTATAGTCCTGTTCATAATCTATAAGAAAACACGACGACAAGAATGAAAAATAAAAGAGCTTTATCCTTGACTGCCGCCGCGATGCTGATGTCTTTAGCTTGTACTCTGGCTGTATCGGGACAAGCCCCGGCGTCGCCCAAGATAATAATCGCACCGGATAACTATATCGTGATAAACGGCCTGAATGCTACCTTCAAGGCAGAGGCCAAATTCGGGACCCCCTGCTTCAAGCCCCCGTACTATACTTATGAGTGGTACCTTGACGGCAATCTACTCGGCACGGGCGATGAATTGTCAAAAAACTCGGGCGGGTTTACGCCGGGAAAAAAATCCCTCACCCTCAAAGTGACCGACTGCGTAGGCAGGACGACGACCGATACGAGGGAAATAAACATAATAAACCCGCTTACAGCCAAGATAGTCAGTCTTGAGGCAGGCGGTTCAACTATCCGGGAGTCGACTTGCGTCATATCCGCCTGCAAGACGGAAGCATGCGACCCGCCGGGTTCTGCAAATGCGACCGACAGCTACGGAGCCGACAGGATTTACCGCTACAACCGTTCATCCACCTCTGCAGGAAGCGTTTTGCACCTGAGCTACGACGGCAGCCTCGCATACGAGATAACCGACCCCAACGTAGCCGTGATATTCCCGAACAAATGCGTAAAGGCGAACCCCAACAGCTTCTTTACCCTTGCTTTCGAGCATAGCACTCAGGAATATTACGTCCTGATAGGCGAAGACGATTTCATAGGGGGCCTTGAAAACGTACAAGCCCCCTTCTGCAAGGGCGTATGCAATGCATTCATGACCGATTTCATCCCCATACTCTCCCAGATAGTGCTATGCGGCGCCACGCAGACAGGCCAGCCCCAGAGGTTCGGGTCGACCGCCGCAGGATACACCGAGGTCGTGGTCACGGGACAGAACGGAAAAAACATGCACTACATATTCGCCGATGACATGAGCAATTTCCTGGAAGGCCGCTGGCAATACAAGCGCCTTGAAGTAACCTCAGGCACCGCGGCCATATCAATGCACGACTTCTGCACCGTCCTGAAGCCTTCGACGTATACGGTTGAAAAATGCCTCCTGGACTTCAAAGGAAAGGCCTCGGGCGGCCTCCCGCCGTATGAAGTCAAATGGAAATCAAGCGACAACGGGGTCATAGACGAGTATAAAATAGCGCAAGACGGCGGCGAATACGAAATGCGCGCGACGCCGCCGATAGTGCCGCCGCTATCGGAAGGGCCGCACGACATAACATTCTACGTCGAGGACCAACTGGGACTGACAGCAGAGGACACATGGAAGGACGCGGGCATACCATGGTGCTGCGCGATCAAGACGCCCTGCCACGAATACTGGCCCGGAAGGGACGGCCCTCAGGTCAATACCGGGAACGAAGTGAGCTTTGCCTGCGACATATACGAAGTATGCCGCCCCGAGCTCTGGCAAAAGGCGCGGGACGCCATATACTGCTGCAAGGAAGGGTGCCCCTCGGGCTGCCACGAAAACTGCAAAGACGCATACGACGCCTCGCTTGATCTTGGCGCGCCAAACGGCATACTCAGCGCAGACGCGCTGAAGAAATGCTCCGCATTATATCTCGTTTACGGATTCGGCCCGGCCAAAAAATACATGTCCGACTACTACTGGCCGGAGTCATGCTGCAAAAACGACCCCTATTGCCTCTCCGACAAGGAGGAAGGCTGCTGCCCGCAGGACATGGGGACTTGCACGTGCGCATGGCACGCCTACAGCAGGGAGGCGCAGGCCATCCCCTGCCAGCAGTACGTATCTACCAGCCCGCGGGGGTGGGCCAGCAACGTTGCCATGAACAAGAACACATGCATGTTCTCGGATCTTCCTGCCTATGCGAGCATGGATATCCTGCATACAGGTCAGTGCGTCGACTACGCGACATCGGTCCTGACAATGATACGGATAGTCGGATACGGCCCGGACGAGGTCTATGCAGTAAACAGCGTCAACCATGCTTATGATCTTGTAAAATTCCCGCAGTCGCCTAAGTGGAACATCATAGACACCACGGGGAACAAAAAGGTCCCATACGAGCAGTTCGGCCTGCCCGGAGGCAATTACCCGTATTGCGGTTACAGTAGCTGCAGGAATGACGCTGGCATGGCCAACTGTCCGGCAACTTCGGAGGTGTGGGGGTGTTAAAAATGAAAAAAGCGTTAATCGCACTTTGCCTGATAGCCCTTGCAGGCATGCTGGCCGCGCAGGCGGTGGACGATACTGCAAGCGACGATTGTCCAGGCTGCGCCACCAGGATTGCGGCCGTTGGAAAATTATCCCAGGGAGAGAAGGTAGCTGACGTCGCCGCCGGCGAAGGCGACGGCATATCCATAGAGAAGGTCGTCGCTCCGGAAATCGTCAAAGGAGACGTGCTCACAGTCACTATATACGTGACCAACAGCTTTTCCACGGACGTGATAGTGACCCTGCATGAGGAGTTCGGAAGAGCCGATGAGATAGACATGGGTGTCTTTGAAAAGAACACGGAAGATATAATGTCGTCCGCGCCAACTTACTACAAGGTGCTCCTCAAGGTACCTGCAAGTTCCAAGGTGATGGTTGCATACAAGATAAAGCCTCTCTACTTTGGAAATTTCAAGATAGCACCCACAGAGCTTTCTGCAGAAGGCATAACCCTTGAATCGAAGCCGCTGACGGTGCAGATCTTATGCAACCGCAACAAGATATGCGAGCCGGCTTTGGAGGAGAACTCATACACATGCCCGCAGGACTGCTCGCCCAAGAACAGCGACGGCATCTGCGACATGCGGCCGGACGGCGTCTGCGACCCCGACTGCTCATCGGGGCAGGACTCCGACTGCGCCGCGACCGCGACGACCGCTGAGGCGAAAACAACCACCACAGAACCCCCCGGGCCTCCCGCAGAGGCATGCGGCAATGGCATATGTGCAATCGGCGAGAACTATGCGACCTGCCCCGGCGACTGCCCGTCCGGGATAAAGGACGGCTTCTGCGACAAGGTGAAAGACGGCATCTGCGATCCCGACTGCTCTGCCGGGCAGGACCCCGACTGCGCCAAACCCAACGAATCCGGCCTGATGCTGATAGCTCTCGTTGTGATTCTTGTTTTCGCGTTTGTCATAGCCTACAAGAAACGATGGTTGAGAAGAGGAAGATAAGAGCCTTTGCACTAGCCCTTGCCCTTCTGTGGACGACAGGAATCGCATTAGGCGACAAATGCAGAGAAGAGTGCTCGTCGCCCGGCGCGTGCACCCCCCTTAAATGCCACTTCCTATCGGATGTTCCAGGAAGGTGCTGGTATAACGGGAAGGACTGCGTCAACTGCAAGGCGGGAGACAAAGACGTCAAAACCTGCATGGACTACGGCAAAGACTCCTGCGAGGTCAATCCCTGCAAGATACCGGACGGGTGCGCATGGGCAGGAACCGTATGCTCTCCGGCAAACCCCGTCCCCATGGGATGCATAAGCGGCGGCTGCAAGTTCTCCTACAGGTGCATGGCCGACGGCGAGTGCGTGCACTACACGGTGTCGGTCCAGGAATACTGCAGCACGGCTTACCGCAGGCACGGCCTGAACTACGACCCAAAGAATGCGGCATCATGCGACGCAGTCGGGGCGGTCTGCAAGGAAATAGACAAGAAATGCGGCAACATAATCGAAGAGACGTTGGCAGGCACTAAAAGAAGAGACGAATGTATATCGCTGCAGCGCATGTGCCTGCAATGCTACGGCGACTGCCAGCTGCAAAAGAACATAGGAACCGTCGAGCAGGTCGTCTATGGCATAGCCGCAGGGATAGCGATCCTGCTGACCATAATAAACGGGATAACGCTTGCCACATCGGAAGACGAAGCCGCAAGAGGGAACGCCAAAAGATCCATAGCCTATGTGGTGCTGTCTCTGGCGGTGATAGTGACTGCGGTAAAGGTCGTAGAATACCTGTGGATATCATTCATATAAATGGGTGAAATGAAAATCAAAATAACGCTGCGATCGATTCTCATCTTGTCCATCCTGCTTTCATCCCATGTCCATGCGGCAGACCCTCTTCCCTCGGACTGCGACGGCGTGTGCCTAAGCCAGGCGGACTGCGTGCAATGCGTGAGCTCATGCGAGAACTACATAAGCACCCGCGAAAACCTGCCCGCGGTTCTCGACGGCATAGAAAAAAGGCAGTCGGCGGCATATCCGAATCTTGATGCCAAGACCGTGGCGAATCTTGAGAGCTGCTGGTGCACCGCATGCTGCAACTACAAATATCCCGGCGATGCGTCTCATCCATGCATATTCCCCTGCCCGTGCATCCCCAACGAGCCGCCGCCGACAACGTATGTCAGCGGCGGCACAGGCGACCCGATGTCCTTCAACGTCTCGATAGCGCAAATAACAAAGGCCATCAACTTCAACGTCTGCGTGATACTCAACATATTATGGATGGTCGCAGGATCCATTGCCGCCATTGTGATAATCTTTGCCGGCGCAAAATATCTCACGTCGGACGACCCTGTCGGAAGGCGGACCGCGAGGTCGAGGATAATATATGCCTTCACCGGCCTGGTACTTGTTTTCATAGCCTGTCCGCTGGTCGACTACATAGTGGAGAACACCGCAATAGTTCCCAACAAGGAGACCTGCAAATGCTTCGAGATGGTGAAGATGCCGCTCCGGCCCACGACCACTACCCGCGGGCCTACGACGACTTCCTCCGGAACCACGACTACGAGGTCCACAGTTCGGACGACGACAACCACTACGACCACGACGACGACCACGACGACAACAACAACCACAACCACGACCTCGACCACTACGAGCACGAACTGCGTGCCTGCTTATGATCCGACGAAGTGGAACGTCAATCCCGCCCTGCAATGCAATAACTGCTACAACTACGGCTGCGACATAAGGACCGACAACTTTGCCCAGCCGGGTTATGCCGGCACTGGATCGGGCGTTTCTCCGATGACATGCGCCGTAGCGATCCAGAAGGCGCAGAGCGACGGCCTCAATTTCATGGGAACAACCGATCCTGTATGCGCTGGCTGCACCCACAAGGTGGCACTCGTCGTCGCACCCGGCATGGACTTCCACTGGTACCGGCAGGACTCGAATGGGCGCTGGTCCCACAAACCCGGCCAGACGCAGGCAACAAATGTCGACGCGGCAGGCAATATCATCACAAACCCGCAAACCGCAGGCAGAGACTACGGGGCTGTTAATTACGCCGACTTCTGCGGGTACTTCTGCGTTGACAAAGCCACGGTGACTATCCGGGGGTTCATGATATGTTAAAGACGATCAAATTAAAGGAGCATATTGTTATGAAAAAGACTTTTGTTTTGCTGGGGCTTCTGGCCTTGTCCGTTTTTTCCTTCGCGGCGGGCGAGGGCGATATGAAGATATACGCCAAGGTAAATATCTATTCCGGGAGGGGGCCAATCGCGTGGGAGATGAGCGGCGGGGAAATAGAGCAGCTGAAGGCGAAGCTTGCGGGCCTGGGCTCAACCGACGAGGCCAAGCTTCCGGAATGGGGGTATGTCCTCATAGAAAACCAAAACCCAGCTTCTGCGTTCCCGTACAAGAAGATCTACGTCTACAATAAGATAATAGCCGCGGAAACAGAAACCGGGATGAAATACTACAAAGACACTTCAGGTATCATGGAGATGATGGCCGACCTGGGAAACAAGCACGACC
>Ga0315288_10012504_pt1 | contig 10666 bp, 6 predicted proteins | sample YL17G11_20_MG_FD_203454 | JGI IMG/M metagenome (GOLD analysis project Ga0315288, IMG submission 203454) | Sediment microbial communities from Yellowstone Lake, YNP, Wyoming, USA - YL17G11_20 | ecosystem: Environmental > Aquatic > Freshwater > Lake > Sediment | place: USA: Wyoming | collected...
CATCCTGGATTTTCTCGTTTCGTGCGTCGAGGACCAAGGTCGGGTTCATTCTCTTAGCCAATTCGAGGCGATAGGGATTGACGTCTGTGATGACGACGTATCGCGCTCCGGCGTGCTTTGCGACGGCGATTGCCATAAGACCTATCGGCCCGGCGCCGGTTATCAGGACGTCTTCGCCGACGAGGTCGAAGGAGAGGGTGGTGTGGACGGCGTTGCCGAAGGGGTCAAAGCAGGCGAGGACCTCGGCGGGTATCGTGGGGTCGCAGTGCCATACGTTGGAGACGGGGATGGAGAGGTACTCGGCGAAAGCGCCGTCTCGATTGACGCCGATACAGTTTGGGTCGATGCAGAGGTGTCGCCGTCCTGCGCGGCAATTGCGGCAGCGTCCGCAGACTACGTGTCCTTCGCCGCTGACCAGCTCGCCGATTTCGAGGTCGCGGACGTTGTCGCCTATTTTTTCGACGGTTCCGACGAATTCGTGGCCCGTGATAAGCGGGGGCTTGATGGTTTTCTGCGCCCAGCGGTCCCAGTTGTAGATGTGGATGTCGGTGCCGCAGATAGCGGTCTTCTGGATTTTGATGAGGACGTCGTTGCTGCCGACCGTGGGAATGGGGACTTCTTCGGACCAGATTCCGGGTTCGGTTTTTGCCTTCACAAGCGCTTTCATATTTTTCTACTCCGTTGGCGTTCGAGCAATCTGGGGCATAGTATATGGTGAGAAGTAGGAGGCGTAAAGGGGCATTTCGTATGTCGGACGTGGGGTGTCGTCTTGCGAGTTGAGGCGGCGCCTGGAAGTCAAGATTGATGAAGCGGTTAGTTGATTATTCGGACGGTGCCGGCGTTGCCGTCAACTTGTAGTAGCTGGCCGGTTTTGATGATTTTTGTGGCGGGGCCGACGTTTGTGACGCCGGGGATACCAAGTTCGCGGGCGACGATGGCGCCGTGTGAGAGGATTCCTCCTCGTTCGGTTACCACTGCGGCGGCGGGGACGAAGTAGGGCGTCCAGCCCGGGTCGGTGAATGGAGCGACGAGGATTTCGCCGGGCAAGAGCTGTTGCTCGGTGTCGGTCCTGAGTATGACCCTTGCTTTTCCGGTTGCTACGCCGGGGCTTACGGCGAGGCCTTTGAGCAGCTGAGCGTCGGTTTGGATGAGGTCGGGTACGTACTCGTCGGGAACAAACCTGCCCACGATTGTGTTGGGGGGAGTCATGGCAGTCCATTTGTCGTGTTCTGCGCGTCGGGCGGCGATGCGTTGCTTAACATCGAAATTTGCGACTCCTTTGGCGGCGGATTCGAGCTCTTCGATCCTGAGGAAGAAGATGTCGTCGGCGTTGTCGAGGGTGCCGTTTGCGCAGAGCCTTTTGCCAAGTTCGAGCAGCATCCTCCGCATAACAAACAGCGGTTTTATGAGTTCGCTTTTGATGTTTTCTCGCCAGACCGAGCCTTTCTGAGCGCGGATGAGGAGACGGTTGAAAATGAAGCGCTTGATGGGGTTCTTGAGTCGGCTGCGACAATCCCGTTCGAGCCGGCGGCGCTGGGTGGCGGCCTTTATGTGGCTCTCGATGGGGTTTGTTTGTTCGATGGACAAAAGATGGCCGCGGACGAGGCCGAGGATGTAATCGGGACGTTCGGACCATCGCGGATTGGCCAGTTCGATCTCGCCTCGGCAGTGGTGGCCGTGGTTGTGCATAAAATCGTCCCAGGCTTCGAGGAATGGAGCGGCATCCGGGTTGTCTGCAAGTGCGGCGGTGATGTCGGCCCAGGTCTCTTTGTCGAGCAGGCGTTTTCTCAGCTCGGGTATAGCGTTGGCTTTCCGTGCGAGCCGCCAGAGGTCGAGTGCAGCTTCGGCGTCGGTCATGTTTCCGAGGCCGGCGACGAGTCTGCCTGCGCAGGCAGGGTCGGCGAGCCATTTCCGGCAGATGTATTCGAGGGCTGGGAATGCAGCAAAGACGTTGCAGAGGTAGAAGACACCGGCGAAGAATTCACGAGCATCTTCGATGAGTTCGGAGCAGCGGGCGGTGATTTGTTCGGTGGTCATGGAGGCGGGATCGAGTTGGCGATTTCTTTCGTTTCGGGCGATTCCATCTGCGATGAAGGCTTGGCCTTTTGCCGAGCCGGCCAGGAAGGTTCGGACAGCGAGGAAGGGGAGCTTGAGGAGGAAGCGGAACTTGTTGAACTTGATTGGCGGGAAGTGTTCGGGGGACATTTCCTCGGCGAGGTTGATGATTTTTTGCAGGCCGGAGTCACTTCCTGTGGCTTTCATGAAGTCGTATCTGCCTGCGAAGGGGATGGAGCGTATCACGGTGATCCAGATGCTTGCGTTGAAGTAAGCACGCCCCGCTATGTAGTCGTACGCGGGGCAGTTGCAGCGGTCGATGCAGAGCATGTCGAAGACGGGTTGAAGGAGCGAGTCGATAGTGGTGTCGAGGACGGATTTAGTGGCGGGGGTGACGACGTCGGGCATGACTTCCTGGGCGGGGAAGCTGCTCCAGATCAGGCGATCTTTGGGAGTTTTTTCTGTGGGCTGTTGGAGCGTTGTGATGGGCCTTGCCTGGAGCAGCCAGATATGTCGGTCCTTTGCGGCCCATTCAATATCCTGGGGACAATCGAAGAGGTGCTCGACCTTCAGGGCCAATTCACCGAGGCTTTCTGCGGTGCTGTCGTCGATGCAGGGTGCGTGATCTGGCTGTGCTGGGCTGCGATTAGCGATCTTCAGTGTCGGCTTTTTAAGGACGAGTCTATCAGGCGTGATTTTACCCTGGACGATGTTTTCGCCCGACCCCAGCGCTGCCTCGATGACAATTCTGTTTCTGTCGCCGGTGATGGGATCGGCGGTGAATATAATGCCGGAGACATCGGCGTTGACCATCTGTTGGACGATGACGGCCATCTCAATGTGGCTGTGGGCTATGCCGTTTTGGCGGCGATACTGATATGCCCTCTCTGTCCAGAGGGAAGCCCAGCATTTCTTTACACACTGGATACATTCGTCAGCCGAGCCGACATTCAGGAACGTATCATACTGCCCGGCGAACGATTGATGCGGCAGGTCCTCTGCTGTGGCCGAGGAGCGGACCGCTACCGTATCGGCGGCAAGCATTCGATAGTTGTTTTCTATCAGGTCGCGCAATGTGGCGTCCAATGGGACGTCCGTGATGGTCTGTCTGATGTCGGCGAGGATATTCCGTTTGTCATCAAGGGCGGCGTTTTCGAGTTTGGCCAGGGCGGCTGCAATTTGGGACTGTAGGCGGGTGGCGAGATACTCGCGGCAGGCTGCAGCCGGAATACAGAATGCGTGGGGTACGGGAAGGCCGGCTTGTCGCATTCGGATGAGGTTGGCCGCCTTTGCTCCGAGGGCGACGCCGGCGATATTGGCGGTGGCGTCAAGTGGTACGATTTTGATTACGTTCATAGCCCAGAATTCCTGTGTTACCGTCGGCAGCGGAGCGGGAAAGCGGTCCGCCGGACACTAATATAAACGAAACAGAAGGGACATTGTTAATCAAAAAACTCAGCGGGAACAGTTAGGGGGTTAGAAGTCTATTTTCTCGAGGTCGCGGGTTCTTTTGTGGTCGGTCATATCGGGGGTGAGGGCGGTTATCGTGATGTAGCCGTCTTCGAGGGAGGTGGTGTCGGTAGGGGAGCCGTCAACGACGTGGTGGTCGCCTATAAGCTGGAAGACGATGCGGCCGTTGTCGTCCTTTTTCTCGACATAGCTTTCGTTGAAGCCGGTGCTGGACTGTGGGACGATGCGGACGCCTTTTGGCGGGCCTTTTGATAGCCGGGGGACGTTGATGTTTATGACGCAGCCGTTGCGGACGGGCATGAGCTTCTTGAGGGTATCGAGGCAGTGGACGGCGGCCTTTTCAAAATCGCCGGAGACGCCCGGGGCCTCGACGGCGAGGCTCATAGCGACGGACGGGATGCCGAGAAAGGCGCCTTCCATAGCGGCGCCGATGGTGCCGGAGTAATAGACGTTAATTCCGACGTTTGCGCCGTTGTTTATTCCTGCGACGAGCAGGTCGATGGGGCCGTCGTGGAGCTGCATACAGGCGAGCTTGACGCAGTCGGCGGGCGAGCCCTGGACGCTGTATCCGGTGAACAGGCCGTTGATATCGACTTTTGTGGCTACGAGGGGATGGCGGTAGGTGATGCTGTGGCCTGCGCCGGAACGGCTGGTGTCCGGGGCGACAACGGTTACGTCGCCGATGGTGACAAGCTGCTTGTAAATAGCGGCGAGGCCCGGTGCGAAGATGCCATCGTCGTTTGCGAGTAGGATTTTCATAATTCGTAATTCGTATTTCGTATATCGTATGTTGTATATCGTATATGGTATCGCAGTGGGGCCATCCCCAAGCCGTTCAGGCTTGAGGCTGCCACCCGTCGCCTATTCTTCAGAAGGGTCAAGGCTGATTTACGCTGTTCTGATTTTCTGGATTCCCGCCTAGTACGTGTTTAGCCTGAAAAACTGTGTTTCTAAGCAAAAAACGCCGTTCGCGGTGTTCTTGAGGAGCTTTTTGGGATGTTTTGGTTGCTGGAAACACTGATTTTCGCTCAAAAACGCTGCTTTCCCAGGCTAAACACGTACCCCGCCTACGCGGGAATACCAGAGAGCAGACGGGCTATTCCTCAGCCCCCGTCAGAGCCGGGTCTTCGACCCGCCCCGGGGTCTTCGACTTTGGGCTTGAGGCTGCCACACAAAGTAAATCTTTGGGGGATTGTAATTGGTGGGGGAGGTTGTGTCAATTGACAGTAATCGAGGACGGGGTATAATGGCGGGGTATGGAGAAGTATTCGGCGGATAACAAGGGCGTTGTGATGAGTCGAGACGAGGTTCGGGCGGTCGATTCGTGGGCGATAAACGAGCTCGGCGTGCCGGGGGTGGTATTGATGGAGAATGCCGGGCGGAGCTGCGCGGAGCTTATCAGGGAGAAATTGGGGGGTGTTGCGAAGCCGAAGGTGGTCATATTCTGCGGGACGGGGAATAACGGTGGCGATGGGTACGTAATTGCCAGGCACCTGCTCAACGGCGGGTATGAGGTTGTCGTGGTTATTTGCGGCGATTACGAAAGAATTAGAGGCGATGCGAAAATAAACCTTGATATTCTCGACAAACTCGGGCATCCGACTGAGCGGGTCGATCCGAAGGGGGAAGGGATAGCTCGGCGAGTGAAGGAACTCTGCGAGGGGGCGGATATGATTGTCGATGGGCTGTTCGGGACGGGCCTGGCTGGTGAGCTGCGGGGCGGGTATAGAGAGGTGATAGAGGGCATCAATGAGCGGAACTGCCCTATTCTGGCGGTGGATATCCCGTCGGGGCTGGACTGCGATACGGGCGAGCCGTTAGGGGCGGCGATAAAGGCGGACTATACGGTTACATTCGTGGCGGCCAAAAAGGGCTTTGCAAAGCCGGGCGCGCGGAAATACACGGGCGAGGTCTATGTTACCTCGATAGGGGTCGAGGCTAAGGGCAGAGGGGGGTTCGAATAGATTCCTCGGCTTCGCTGCGCTGCGCTCGGAATGACGGAAGGTGCAGGTGTCAGGGCAGGTCTTTGGATGCGGCTCTTAGAATGCGCCTGCGGCGGCGGACTGCTGCTTGTAGCCGATGAGATAGAGGAACCTGTCGTAAGTAAAGATCGGGATCCACAGGGCCTGTGCCTGGGAGCGGACCTTGTCGTAGTCGTCGCGGATGCGCTGGGAGGCTTGGTATTTGTCCATCGCCTGGGGGTCGATTTCGAGCTGTTCAACGGTGGGTTTCTTGAGGACTTCGGGCTGCTTGCCGAGGACGAGGAAGTCGGTATCGACGGAGACGGCGTTATCGACTCTGCCGCCCCATTTTTCAATGAGGGTCTTCATTTTGGCGTGGGCGTCGGTGTCGAGGCCGGTGTCGTTGTCGAGGTCGAAATCTCCGGCGATGACAAAGACATTTTTCTTTGTGCTGTCCCAGATGAGGTTTGCGATGATGTCGCCCTCAAGGATGGGCCTTCTTTTGTTTTCGCTTATGATTCTTGCGGCGGAGAATGTTTTATCGACGTTAAAGACTTCGATTTCGGCTTTTCCCTTGCCGTCCGGGGGGATAGGGGCGTTTTTGTCGTGGACTGCGAAGGTGAGGCCGGGATAAACGCGGTCTTTGCTTCCCTTGTCGATGTGGACCAGCTTGGTATTGTAGTCAATCAGGATGACCTTGCCGTCGGCAATCATAGCGGGGGCATTGCTGTCGGGCGGGGGCATAGTCTTGGCGACCTGCTCCTGGGCGCGTTTCATTTTTTGCCCGGTCAGGTCGAGCTGGGCCTGGGTTGAGGTGAGCTGCTGGTTGAGCTTGTCGAGGTTGGCCTTTTCCTTGTCGAGCTCGGCCAGGGCGGTCTGAACCCGCTGGTCGGCGGTTGTCTCGACGAGGGCCTTGAGCTGGTTGTAGTCCTGATCGATTTCGTTGACCTTCTGGACGAGTATGTCCTTCTGTGCGAGGAGGATTTGCTGAAATTCGTGGGTGGCAGCCATTGCGTCGTCGTATCTTTGCTTCTGCTCTGCGTAGCGTTTCTCGGCGTCCTGCACGGCGGCGGTCGTGTTGTCGAGAGCGGCTTTGAGGTCGGCGACGACTCGCGTAAGCCCGACGGTATTTGGGTCGGCGCCGGCGAGGGTGGCATACTGCTGGGCGAGCGTCAGGGCTTTTTTGACCTCGGCTGCGGCGGTGCTGAGCTTGGCCTGGGCGTGAATATTCTGCGGGGCAGTGCCGGTGACCATGGCCATAGCGCTGTCGAAGCAGTCAACCATAGTTCCGAGCCAGCTTGGCTTCTCTTTTGTGCCGATGATGGTTCCGAGCCTCTGCTGTTCCTGCGGGGTCGCGAGGACATCGATATCCCGGCGCAGCGCGGCCTCTTTTGCCTTGTAGTCTTCGGTCTTGACGTAGAAGATGATGGCGCAGGTTGCCGCCGCGATGAAAAGCCCGACAAAAGCGATAAGCGTGTAGAGCAATGTGTTGCTCTGCTGTTTTTTGCGAGGTGGCATATCAAAAACTCCTTAGCGATAACGAAGAATCACCCTGTAAAGCCCATTCGGATATACTATTATCGCGTTTTGGCGGTGGAAAGTCAACAAAAAAAGCGGGCATCGGGCGGTTTTGGGCGGCGGGGCGGTTTTCTCGGACGCTTGCGGCGTGATAGGGTGGGAAAAGGTGCGTGGTTGAGCGCACAAGTGATTTTGCGGTCTTGCCGGGAGGGCACGGGCTGGAAACCCGTGCGACCACGGCCAGGATGGCCGTGCCACGAGAAGCCCGTGCGACCACGGGCAGGATGCCCTTGGCACTGGATGGCCGTGCCACAAGGGTATTTCGCACGGCTAAACAGGGGCGGAAAAAGGGGTATGCAGAAGGATAACGGGGTCGGGGCGGGCGGCAGGCGGGTCATATTTGCGCGGCCGCAGAGGCGCTGGGGCGGGGGCCTGCATACAAAACAGGGCAAACGCATCTAAATTTTGAGCACTTTGAGTAGATAGTTCTCATTCCAGCCAGCCATAAGGCGTTTGGCCTTGATGCCAACCTTGGCGGTTGTCTCCTGTTTGAGCAGCGTTAGGGCAAGACGCCGGACTCGCGAGAGGTTCTCTGCCGCATTACCGATCCGCACACGGCTCTGATCCTCCCCAAAACACACATCCAGCGACCAGTGCAACTCGTTCTCTACACACCAGTGGTTCCGTACCGCAACGGCGATGCGTTGAGCAGTTCGACCAGGTAAGCTGCTGATAAAATAACGCCGTTCCGTGCTCACTTCGTCTCCGATCTGTCGGCGACAGTCCACCGCAGCGATACTCCGCAATCCGGGCCAGTCGTGCCGTTGGCCTAACCACTCGGTTTGCCCCGTCGTCCAACACCTCCGCGTCTCAATTCGACCGTGGCCCTTCTCGGTCTGCTCGTAAAGGTCGTGCTGAATGCCACAAAAGCCGTTCTCTATCGCGTCATCGAGGAAAAGCCGGATGTCTTCATACAGCGTCTCTTGATTGCCTTTGACCGCCAAGACATACTGCCCGTCCTTATCCAGCACCTTCTGGGCGATGTCCTTCTGACAGCCCATCGCATCAATGGTGATCGTGGCTGCCTCGAGGTTCAGCATCTCCAGAAGTTGCGGGATCGCCGTTATTTCGTTGCTTTTGTCCTCGGTTCGCACCTGCCCGAAGGCCACGTGGTTCTCATGAACCCATGCCGTGACCATGTGAATGGCTGCCTTGCCGCTTGCCCGGTCGAGGCTGCGGCGTATGGTCTTACCATCAATGGCAATAAGCTTACCGGCACTGGAGCCGGCCAGGGCGGCAATCCATGACTGGAAGCACCGCTCAAAGCCCCGGGGGTCTAAGACGGCAAACAGCCGACCGAAGGTATCGTGGGAAGGTATGCCGTGGGGCAGTTCCAGGAAGGTGCGTAGCCATGCCTCCTTGGCCCGTCCGAAATCGGCGATGTCCACCCACGTCTCGGCCCCACATATCACGGCACAAATGGCGATGGTGAGGATATCCTCCAGCTTGTGCAGCTTGGTCCGTTCCACGCGAGGGTCCGGCAGAATAGAGAAATGTTCCCAGATTGATGTAGCCATCCATAGCCTCCGAAAAGGGTACTATTCAGCGTACCATCCGAAGTACGCCCACCCAAATCATCGGCTATGTCCCGCTCCTACCGTAAGTTAAGATGCGTTTGCCCTGGTATATCAACTGCAATGCGGCAGCACAAGAAGGCGAGGGAAATATCGTGAAGGAGTGCAAGCGAATGCTTTGTGAAGAGGCTGGTGCGGTTTAAGCCGGTAATTGGGGTTGACAGGGAGGGGCATTGGGGGTACGCTTTAGAGCGGCCGGCGGCGTACTGCTCTGAATGACGGGAGCGCAGGAGTGTTGGGGTCGCGTCGCCCCTTCGGCAAGCTCAGGGCAGGCTTTCCGGCGACGGCTGAACAGAGAGGAGTAGCATTAAAGAAGGCGTGAGCATTAGATTGAGTTCTGCAAAATTGCAGGTTAGACCTATATTGTTGAAGAAAATCTCTTTTATGATTTTCTTCAATAATTGCCTAAGCGATTACGAGACAATACGTTGCGATCGAAAAGAAAAAATCAACAAACGATCTTTTCTTTTCTAAGTAGGCCTAACCTGCAATTTTGCAGAAGCGTTTGAGCATTAGAAAGTAAGGAGAAACAGCATGAAGGCAGGACGGATTAAGCGACGAGACTTTGTGAAGATGATGGGGGTTGGGGCGGCGGCGTTGGCGTCGGGGGCCGGCCGGATGTATGCTGCGGGGAGCGACAAGATTCGCGTCGGGTTGATTGGCTGCGGCGGGAGGGGCAGCCATGACGGGTCGAACTTTCTGAATGCCGGCGAGAACGTTGAGCTTGCGGCGATGGGCGATGTTTTTAAGGACCAGCTCGACAGCGCTCGGAATATGTTCCAAACGAACCTGCCGGACAAGGTGAAGGTGACGGACGAGATGTGTTTTGCGGGGTGGGATGCGTATAAGAAGGTGCTGGCGTGCGATGTCGATTTGGTGATACTTACGACGGCGCCGCATTTTCGGCCCGAGCATTTGCGGGCGGCGGTTGAGGCTGGCAAGCACGTTTTTATGGAGAAGCCGGTGGCTGTGGATCCGGTGGGCGTTCGGTCGGTGATTGAATCTTCGGAGTTGGCGGACAAGAAGGGCCTGACGATAGTGGCCGGCACGCAGATGCGGCGTGTTGCGCATTTGATGGAGGGGGTCAAGCGGATTCAGGACGGCGACATCGGGGAGATTGTGGGGGGGCAGTGCGTTCGGATCGGCGGCGGGATGATGGACTGGGGTCCGACGCCTCGCAAGCCTGAATGGACGGATATGGAGTGGCAGTTGCGGCGGTGGCTTTTCCTAACGTGGCTCAGCGGGGACTTCATAGCGGAGATGCACGTGCATAACCTGGATATTATGAACTGGGCGCTGGGCGCGCACCCGGTGCAGTGCGTCGGAATGGGCGGTCGGCAGGTGCGGACGGGCGCGGAGTACGGCAACGTCTATGACCATTTTGCGGTGGAGTATGAGTATCCGAACGGGGTGCGGATCGAATATATGGGGGTGCAGATTGACCAGGCTACGGACCGGTGCGACCAGCACATTGTTGGGACGAAAGGCTCGGCATACCTTGACTTTGCCAATGCGATTATCGAAGGGGCAAAGCCGTTCAAGTACGATGGGCTGGCGTGGAATCCTGAATTGCGGCAGCATGCAGACCAAATCTCGGCGATCCGTGAGGGCAAGCGACTAAACGAGGGCAAGCGGATCGCCGAGAGTTCGTTGACTTCGATAATGGGCAGGATGAGCGCCTATACGGGCCGGGCTTTGAAATGGGACTGGGCGATGAAGGCTTCGCAGCTTGACCTTCGCCCGGCGAAGTATGAGTTTGGCGCTCTTGAGATGGAGCCGGTGGCTATGCCGGGCAAGACGCCGCTTGTTTAGGAGTCTAAGGCTTCTGCAAAATTGCAGGTTAGGCCTACTTAGAAAAGAAAAAATCGTTAATTGATTTTTTCTTTTCAATGGCAACGTATTGTCTCGTAAGCGCTTAGGCGATTATTGAAGAAAATCGTAAAAGAGATTTTCTTCAACAATATAGGTCTAACCTGCAATTTTGCAGAACTCATTAGGAGTCTATGAAGGTATTGGTTGCAGAGAAGT
>Ga0315288_10012505_pt1 | contig 10665 bp, 12 predicted proteins | sample YL17G11_20_MG_FD_203454 | JGI IMG/M metagenome (GOLD analysis project Ga0315288, IMG submission 203454) | Sediment microbial communities from Yellowstone Lake, YNP, Wyoming, USA - YL17G11_20 | ecosystem: Environmental > Aquatic > Freshwater > Lake > Sediment | place: USA: Wyoming | collected...
CCATATCGTCCCCGGCGACGCGGATGGATTGAGAGGTGGCGATGTCACCCAGACTTATTATGGCTACCTCGGTCGTTCCGCCGCCGATATCGACGACCATAGAGGCGGTAGGCTCCGTAATGGGAAGTCCCGCTCCGATACCGGCTGCCATCGGCTCGTCAACCAGATAGACTCTGCGAGCCCCTGCTCGTTCGGCGCTGTCTATCACCGCTCGGCGTTCAACCGCGGTTATTCCGCTGGGCACCGCGATGACCACTCGTGGCCTCACTATGCCGCCCCGTCCGTGAACCTTGCGGATAAAATAGCCCAGCATCGCCTCGGTGATCTCAAAGTCACTGATCACGCCGTCTTTCAAAGGCCTTATCGCGGTGATCGAGCCGGGCGTTTTGCCGAGCATCTCGCGCGCAACCAGACCGACGGCTTCACCATTGTTCAGAACGATGTTGGTTCCTTTGCGGACGGCAACTACGGAAGGCTCATTCAGCACGATGCCTTTATCGCGGACACAAACTAACGTGGTGCAAGTGCCGAGGTCGATGCCCATATCCATACTGAACCAGCCAAAGATCGTGTCCAGCAGCACTTTCGACTCCTTTCTCACCCGCCCAAACTCGACAAAGGCGTTTTTGGGGTGCTCCTCTCGATTTGGGAATTGGCTATTTTTTATATAGCAAAGAGCATCTTCGTCAACAGTCGTTTTAACTACGGCACCCTGAAAAATGTGCCGTACTGAGAGTAGCACTCGTAGGCGACGAACGCGGCTGTAGCTAAGACTACCGCGACCGCTACGGCCAGAAGCACCGTATAAAGGTTGTCACGCACGATTACCTTTGGGCCGCGTATTTGACCGTTAGGGCTCATCGTTCGACCTCAGTAATTATTAAGGCCCGTCGGATAGTTCTTTGCACCTTGACCTGCTACAAATTAGTGCTGACCTGGTCGCCAGCTTGCGGCGGCAGCTCCGGCTGTAACAGGTCGAGGATGCCAACGGCCTTTTCAGGTTCAACGTCTAAAATCAGAATATCGCAAATGAATTTGTCGCCGCGGACTACGTGGAATTTCATCGCCTCCTTAACGCCGTGTGCCCGGCCGATTGAGATTTCGGCCATTTTGTTCTGCAAATCCACCGTCCTTACGTGACCTTTCAGGCCGATGTCCCTGGTGACAGGCGGCGCCGGTCGGGCCTTAGCTGTTATCGGTGTGACGGGCTTGGCCGGGGCGAAGACCTGCCCGTACTGCCGCAGGAATTGATCCAGCTTGGTCTGCAGCTCGGTCTTTTCCTCGACCAGCCGCTTGCCTTGTTCCTGCATCGTCGCTATTATCGCCATCTTCTCCAGCAGAACCCTGCTGGTTTCTTTATGCTGGCTTCGTTCTTTGATAAGGTCCGCTTCGACGGTCTCCAGCCTGGCGATTGTATTCTTTAGCAGCAGTCCTTGCTGGTCGTTGGTTTTGGTGAAACCCTCGACTATGGCGGCAAAACTGTCGACTCTCGCAAGCAGCTCGTCTTTTGTCCTGTTGACCTTATCAAGCTCAGCGCCGAGTTCGCCGATCTTTATTTTGTGTGAGGCGATTTCCTCGTTTAACTTTGCCTTTTCTTGGTCGGTTTGCTCGATTTTCTCTCTCAATTGTTTGTCGGCACTTCTTTCTTTCTCCTGTGCGGCCCGCAGGCCGGTGTAGGCCTGGTCATATTTTTGCCTGAAGTTCTCAGCGTTGGCAACGTAGGTTGCAACCAGGCCGCAGAGAAAGATCGAACATACGGTCAACAAGACTATCAGGATCTTTGTAAGGGTGCTCAAGGCAAGCTCCTTTCGCTAACCGGTACTTTCATCACACTTCGTGCCGTACGCCCGATAAATCATCGCAAGGTACACCAAACACATAACGTGTTCCGATAACCTCACTTGCCAAAAGTTACAGAATGTCAGCCTAAGTCTTGCTCTTCAGCGTACATAGTACAATTTTACGCTTAAAGTTAGGAAAGGTCAAGTTATTTTTGCCAAATAGCCCAAATAAAATGGACACTGCGAATGGACAATGGGCACGGAAATGACGGCGGGCGTTGCGCAAGCTATCTCCGCATCGCATACTGGAAAACCGCCTTGGCGGCGGCGATGCGGACAAAGCCGGACTCATCCTTCAGCAACTGGGGCAGATATTTCGTCAGAGGTTTTGTGCCGATTTGACCTATTGCCAGTGCTGTCAGCACGTTGACTCGCTCCAGGCTCTCTTTATCCAGGCCGGCCGTAAGATTCTTTGTAAACACTTGGAGGACCTCCGGCTCGCCTATAGGGTCCTGGAGCTTGCCGAGCTGCTCCGCCGCGGCAAGGCGGACTTCCAGCACGCCGTCATCCAGCATAGTAATCAAGGCGTTTTTGGCCTGTTCGGTTCCCAGAGCACCCATCGCCCTTATACCCACGACCCTATCGTCGGCGTAAGCACTTATCAGCATGGCCCACAGCTTCGGATATATGGTCTGGTCGCCTAACATTGCCAAAGCCTCGGCTGCCTGGAACCTGACCTTGTCATTGGAATCTTTTCGCCGCAGAGTCCACCACAAGGCCTGCTGGGTAAGCGCGCTGCGGTCGCCGCTTTTGCCCAGCAGCAAGGCAGCGTTGGCTCTGACGGTCTGGTCGTCAGTGGCGACGGCGTTTTGAAACACCTTCAGATATTCCGGGCGGGCGAGCCTGGTCAGGCTGTAGGCCGCCGCTATGACCACGTTCGGGTCGTTGTCTTTTAATAGCTGCATCAGTTCGTTTTCGGCCAGGCCATACTTTAGATCGCCCACAGCTAAGATAGCCGAAAACCTAACCGGCACAGATTGGTCACTCAGAAGCCGTTGCACCTTCGGCATCAAGGGAACCGTTTTGGTGGCTGCGACAACTTCGATGGCATTAGCCCTGACTTGCGGGTCATTGTCAGCCAGGCCCTGCTGGACAATTCGGAAGGCTTCCGGTACAAGACTGTTGACAGAGACATCCCCCGGCGGGACTGTATTTGTCTGCAATGCCTTATCGCAGCCGACGACGAGCAACACCACGCAGCCAAACAGCACAGCCGCAGCCGGCAGTCTCGAGATTTTCTTGGGCATGTTTTTCATTCGGCTACCCTGCCAAGCGAGTTACTATCCTTGATTTGCTAAATCTTGCCAATAACATCAACATTATGAGCAGAACGAAACAGGCTGTACAACAAAAATCCAGCCATTGGCCATACTTACTGAAAAAGGTAATCCTACTATCTATCGGCATTTTGTCCACGAACCATCCAGCCATACCTTTTCGTTCCATTGCTTTGGCCGGAAAATCGCCGCTTGCTGCGATGTAGCCGTCTCGTATTCGGCCCAGTGAGTCAATCAGGCAGCTTATGCCGGTATTCACGCTTCGCAGCACCGCCAGTCTATTTTCGACGGCCCTGAAGGCACAGACAGCGGCGTGCTGAGGCTGTTCTGCACTGGGGTAAACCTTTCCGCCGCTAAATCTGACAAACCAGCCGTCGTTGCTTATATTTACCAGCCAGTTGATACGCTTTTGCCCGCGTTCGTCCTGCGCAAACCTCCGCGCGATGGCAGGGATAGTATCTTCATAGCAAATTATTACGCCGAATCTACAAACGCCAGCCGAGCCATCCCCAAGCTTCGCTTGAGGCTGCCACGCCGCCGAATTTGAAATCTCAAAGGCGGTATATTCACTGCCGTAGTCGAGCGAATAATCGTAGTGATATGGTATGAATTCCAGCTTCATCAGAAAGCTGTAAAACCAGGGCACAGTTTTTCTCAGCGGCAGCACTTCTCCAAACGGCACCAGATGGATTTTGTCGTAATGCTGTGGCGACTGCGTCCCATCAGGGCGGTACAAAAAGGCAGAGTTGTATCTTTCGCCCAGGCGAATAGTCGAGTCATCCTGGAATTCGGGCTTGCCGCCGCCGTACGCGCCGACAAGCACATAAGCGGTGTCTTTGGCGTGCTCTTTAAGGGCCTGGTCGAAAGCCAGGTAAGTGTGTGAAGGTTCTAATAGTGCCAGTATCTGCGGATTCAGCGTTGCCTGGACCATTGTTTCCGGCCAGACGATAAGTTCGGCCCCGGCCTGGGCGGCCGCCTTACTTGTTTCCATTAATTCTTCAAATAGTTTGTCTGACTGCTCAAACGACTTTTTCACCGACTGCGGAATGTTCGACTGGAGAGATGCAACCAGAGGCCCTTGCGTGATAAAACCCGGCGATTGATTTATTCTCCAGCGCCCATAAGCAACAGCCGCGATCACCGCCGCGCTCACTAAAGCGGTTCTCACCAAATTGTTGATTCTGAAGATGCTTTTGAAGCATCGAGCATCAATTATCAGTTCCGCCAGCAAGCCGTTGACCATCGCTATAAGAAAAGAGACGCCCGCTGCGCCGAATATGTCCGCGATTTGTATGAGCGTGATATTGGCATATTGGCTGTGAGCCAGAAACCGCCAGAAAAAGCCGCCTAATAAGAAGCCTTGCAGCCGTTCCGCGCCGACAACCAAAATGGGTGTGGCAATAAATAGCGGAATCTTTTTGGCTCGGCAGAAGCGCAGAGACATCGCCAGCATGGGCCAGAGCAGGGCGGTGTACAGGCAGAAGGTCGCCCAGCCCACGATGGTGATAGGAAACACCCAGTACAGGTTGCCCAGCCAGTAGCACAGCGAGACTATGTAGGCGGCAAGGGCTAAGCGTCTGGGTTGGGCATCCGGCGAGCAGGCAAGAATAAAAGGCACCAGTGACATCCATGCCAAAGGCGACCAGCCAATTGGCGGCTGAATCACCGTCAGCATCACCGCGCTGGCGGCAAATAACCCCCAAATAAATTTGGGGGCTAGATATTTAGCCCCGCGTTTTACGCGGGGTTGTTGACATTCATTTTTCAACCGCCCAAGTCCTTCAAAGCCGATACTATTTCCTGCGGACTATATCGCTTGCGGTTATTCATCCGCACGGTGAGCTGATTCGTAAACAGCCGAAGAAGTTTTTTGTCGCCGGCAATTTCCTTTATGGGTATTTTCACATCGCAGGAAAGTCGCTTCAACTCGTTTAGCTCGGCGGCAGTGAGAAATAAGCTGCCGCGTTGTTGTTCTTTCAAGTCAGCCAATCGCTGCAGCGCATTCTCGACGTATTGCTCGGATATTTCAATGCCGACGTAGTTTCTGCCCAATTGATACGCTGCGGCGGCGGTGGTTCCTGAGCCGCTAAAAGGGTCGAGCACACAATCTGCGGGATTGGAGCTTACGGCTATAATTCTTTTGAGCAGGTTCTCAGGCATCTGGCAGGGGTGCCACCCTTCGCGTTCGTTGAATGTTCCGCAGACACGGGAGAATTCGTCCCAGACATCGTTAGGTATTTTGCCTGTCGGGTTGGCGCGTCTATCGTCGTAGATTAACTGCCGATCCGAGGGAACACGAACTGCAAGGTCGTTGAAAGTAAAGCGTTTCTTGTCGTTGACAAAATAAAATATGTGTGTGTGCGAGCGGGCGAATTTTCTTTTCAACTGCTGGCCGAAGGTATAGTGCCAGATAATCCAGTTGCGCATAAAAAGGCCCAATTCGTCGCCTATGATTTTTACGTTCGCGGCGTATTCATCGCCTATCGCTATGTAGAATGAGCCGTGCGGCTTGAGGACTTTTTTGCATACGCTCATCCAGTCTTTTGTCCCGGCAATGTAGTTTTTGCTTTTGACCTTGTCGCAGTATTTGTCGTATTTGTAGCCGATATTGAAAGGCGGGTCGGCAAAAATAAGATCAGCGAAAGGCTCAGTAACCTTGCTGAGAACTTCGATGCAGTCACCACATATTATCCTGTTGAGCAACTCCGACATATCTATGTAATCCGCCCTGAATAGCCTGCGGTGAAACCGCCAACAAGACTGCAACCGTCGCCGTGCCGGGGACGGCTAAACGACATATTTAGCCCCGCAATCCTTCGACCCTGCTCAGGCCCGCCCCGAGCAAGGCCGAGGGGACGGGTTTATTGCGGGGTTTTGTTCCGCGTTCCGCGGGGCCCGCGATCTGCCATGTTTACTACTTGTTGATTAAGGCAGTAATTGTCCTAAAGAATTCCTCTGCATGACGCAGTTCTTCCTCCACCTCGTGCCTTTGCAACTGTACCCAGTCCGCGTAATCGCTCTCGAGACGGTTGTCAAACATCCGGGAATAGAATTTCCCCATATCTGCTGAGATTGGGCCTGGCTTTACGAAATGCCGATTAAATAACGCCATCACGCCGCCATGCTTGCTGCTGGACAGATTTCGTGTTAGAAGAAGGGCTGTAACCGCGTGAAAACACGCATAGTAAATCCGGTTTGCAGCGCCGTACGGATGGTTGGTTTCGAGCATTACCCTGGCTTCGGCCAGAGTTTCGTCAGCCCGGCTGAGTTTGTAACGGATTAAATCCTCTTGGCCCTTGTTCATGCCACCTGGATTCCTTCCTGATGGACAACCCTGTAGAAAGGCGTAGCCTGCGAAATCGGAGAATTCCACGCTTCGTAACTTCGTATGATAGTGCTTATCACTAAATCTGCCGCCAAACCGATCTCATAGAGCGTATCACGGATGGTCCGTTTGTTTGCTGGGGTAACGTCCTCGTCTAACAAGACGAGCAAATCTACATCTGACTCAGAGCCTGCTTGCCCGCGTGCGTATGAGCCGTACAGCACGAGCCCGGCGGTCGGGAAGTTTGCGTGTATTGCGTCGCGACAAGCAAGCAGAGTCTTTTTGATGTGCGATTGCAGCAGCTTTTCTTTTTCGCCTAAATTATGCACGCGTTACCCTGAAAAACAACGTAATCTTTCGTCGGGCCTTCGCCGCGAACCGGTATAGACGTCGCGCACTCGACAACGCTTGAACGTCTGTAGTAAAATGGTAGGGTGTTCTTTGCACGCCGGAAAAGAGGTGGGCAGAACCCGCCCTACCAAGAGCCGCACTACTGGCTAAGAACAGCCTTTACTTTTTGCCGGCTTCTCCTATCGGAGGAATAGCACCGAGTTGCAGCATGAAACCCAGTGCGTCCCATTCTTCCCATTCTTCCACGACCTTGGCTTTAGAGATGCGGGCTATACTTATCGCCGTGAACGATACCTCTTTGCCGGTCGCGGGGATCCCCTGAAAGTCGCCCTTGTGGGTTCCACGGCCGGTGTAACGGGTGACTACTTTGTCACCTTCGGCTATCATGTCCTCTATCGTGAGACGCCGGTCTGGGAAGGCGGCGAGGAACGTGCGCATAAATTGCTCAGATTCCTCACGCGTTAGCGGTTTGGGCATCCCCGGCTGGTGCCAGACGTAATCGGGAACTAATAGCTCATTAGATATCGCCCAGTTCCCCTTGCTGGTCTCATCAAACAAACGCCGGACGATGGCCTTGTTTTTTTCCAGCCGAGCCGTCGAGGAAGGCATGCAGCCGGGACAAACAAGCCCCAGTGCAACCACACAGATTGATAGTACTTTGTACACACGTTTCATTTTTTTACCTCCTAATCAAATAACGTACACTACAAAGATAGGTTCCTAAATAACGGTCTATTTTTAACCTCCCACGTTTAATTTCTCAACAGAGAATTCCATTCGCACCTTTACAGTGTGTGACCAGATTTTGTGGCAGGCCCTTGTCATTGCGAGCCCCGACTTGTCGGGGCGTGGCAATCTCAAAACTATCAATCCAAGAGATTGCTTCGGTCGCTTCGCTACCTCGCAATGACAATGGCAGATAAAATCCTCTCAGGAATACTGTTACGCAATGCCACAGAAATTAGTCACACACCCTTTACACGTCCTTGTAAACTCTATCCCCTTGCGTGCCGCGTCGAGCATGTGGCGCAGGCGAACTGTGTCTTCAGTTCTGCTCATACTGCACCTGGGCTTCTTTCAAGACTTCACCGCGGAAGTATCGGCTCAAGAAGTTTGGCGTGTGCAATTCAACTTTCCTTCCTAATAACTGCGAAAGTTCATCCTGCACATCGAAGAAGGCGAATCCCGGCGTGCAGCCTTTCTGAAATTCCACCAGCACATCCACGTCACTGTCGGGCGTGAAATCACCTCGCAGGGCTGAGCCAAAGATAGCGAGTTTGCGGATACGATGCCGCCGGCAAAAGTCCGCGATTTTGTCCCGCGGTATAATCAGGTTTTTGTTCATCGCTATATCTTTATTCGTTCGGAATTTTTGACCTTTTTCAACGACGGGGTCCTTCGCCCCGAGATTTGCGAAACCTGCGGTGAAGCCGCCAACAAGATTGCAGCCGTCGCCGTGCCGACGACGGCTAAACGACATATTTAGCCCCGCAACTCAGGGCTTGATCACCTTTTGCTCCTGGAATGTCTTGCCGGTCAGATAATCGGTGAAGGCGACCTTGACCGTCAATCCGCCCGGGGCGGATTTGAATAGCTCGACCTTGTCGGCGACGTCGAACGTCAGCTTGTAGTTGCCGGCCAGTAACGCGGTAAGCCAGAGTTTTTTTAGCTGGTCCGGCCCAACGTGCCATTCGGCAAGCAAGGCTTGGCCACCTTTTTTGTTCAAGTCCCAAAGCTGTACCTGGACCTCGCCGGGCGATTTTACTGTGTCGCCATCCTGGTCAATCGGCTGGACATAGACGACCAACTTTTCTTTTTGGCCGTCTTTGTTCTTATCGTGAAGGTCGCTCAATCTGCCGATCTCGATTCGCTGGATGGACCAGAGCTCACGCTGATCCTTCGGTAGTGCTGCCAGGGTCTCCATCTGCTTTTTCAATCGTTCGTTTTCGGTTTTGGACTGTTCGAGCTGACTCTGCAGGCGTGTTTTTTCCCGGCTTAACCGCTCCACCTGGATAGTCAAGCCAGGCGTGCCGGTATCTGCGTTTTTACAGCCTGCCGCCAACACCAGAAGACAGAAGACAGAAGTCAGAAGACAGAAGCCAGGAGTCTGTCCTCTGTTTTCTGTCGTCCGTTCTCTGCCCTCTGTTCTCTGTCCTCTCACTTGTATGCCCCTTTCAATCTTCTGGTTCTTGGCTGGGTTGCGTCTGGACTCTGACAATCTCAGGGGCCTTTTGCAGAATTCGGTCGGCCAATCCGTAGGCTATTGCCTCTTGCGCGTCGAGCCAGAGGTTTCGGTCGCAATCCTTTTCGATTTTTTCCGGGGTTTGGCTGGTGTGTTTAGCTAATATCTCGTAAAGTCGGGTTCGCAGCCGAAGTATTTCCTGTGCCTCGATGTCGAGGTCGGTAGCGGGACCTTCCAATATGCCCGTGATCAAGGGCTGGTGCAGGAGGATTCTGTTGTTTGCCAGCAGGAATCGTTTGGCGGATTTGCCTCCGGCCAGCAGGACCGCGGCCATGCTTGCCGCCTGGCCTACGCAATAGGTTGCGACGTCGCATCGCAGGAATTGCATCGTATCATAGACTGCCAGCCCGCCGGTAATTGAGCCGCCGGGAGAGTTAATGTAGAAATGGATGTCGGTCTTATTGTCCTCGTTGCTCAAGAACAGCATCTGGGCGATGATCAAATTTGCTGTTGAGTCGTTCAGCACGCCGCCGAGAAAAATTATCCTGTCTTTCAGCAGTCTGGAATAGATGTCATACGCGCGCTCGGTTCGGCCGCTTTTTTCAATTACTATCGGGACCAAAGTCTCATTTACAATCATTGTGGCTGCCCTCGTTGGTCGCATGACGTTCGTATTGCGTAGTGCGCATTGCGTAAGACGCACGACGCACTAGCTTTGCTGTTTGTCCTTTTTATCGTCTTTTTTCTTGGTTTTATCTTCTTCGTGCAGCACCTCGTCGATAAGGCCGTACCGGCACGCCTCTTCCGCAGTCATATACCTATTTCTTTCGGTCTCGGCGGCGATCTTGTCTGCCGGCTGGCCGGTGTGCTTTGCCAGGATTTCGTGTATCATTTTTTTTGCTTTGAGGATTTCTTCAGCCTGTATTTTGATGTCGGCTGCCTGGCCGCTGACCCCGCCCCACGGCTGATGCAGCATAACCTTGGCATGTGGAAGGGCGAAACGCTTGCCCTTCGTTCCTGCTGCCAGCACCAGGGCGGCTCCCGACTCGGCTCTGCCTATACAAAAGGTTGCAACAGGAGAGCCGACAAAGCACATTGTATCATAGATCGCCATCGTGTCGTCGACGCTGCCGCCGGGCGAATTAATGTATAAGCTGATCTCGGTGTCCCGCTTGAGATTATCCAGATACAGTATCTTCATAATTACTTCAGCGGCCCTGGCGTATGATATTTCCCCGATCAAAAAGACTATCCGGTTCTCCAGCAGCATATCATCGAGGCTCATCTGGCGATAACGCTGATATGGGCCGTACTGGTCGTACATGTGGAAATTCCTAGCGGAGTTTCTCGGCGAGTGTTCGATAGACATTAAGTATCTTCCTTTATTCACTGCTGCCAGCTCGTTGTTCTTTAGGTTCCTCCGAAGCCGGTTCGCTCTTTTTGTCTTTAGCTTTTCCTTTAGCCGATTTTCGCTTAGGCTTCTTGTCGGTCTTGGTTTGCGGCTGGGCTTGCGGTTTGGCTTGCGGCTCTGTCTCGGCTATCTTTGCCGACTCTAAGAGCTTGGCGATGCACTTACTTTCGCGCACCTGTAACGTAAACTGAGCCAATAAGCCCTCACGAGCCATTTGCTCTCTCAGCCTTTCGGGACGCTGCCCCTGTTGAATGGCCGATTGGGCAATGTGGCCGTTG
>Ga0315288_10012506_pt1 | contig 10665 bp, 7 predicted proteins | sample YL17G11_20_MG_FD_203454 | JGI IMG/M metagenome (GOLD analysis project Ga0315288, IMG submission 203454) | Sediment microbial communities from Yellowstone Lake, YNP, Wyoming, USA - YL17G11_20 | ecosystem: Environmental > Aquatic > Freshwater > Lake > Sediment | place: USA: Wyoming | collected...
TTCCGACCGAACTGATTCACCGTTACCACTACTTTGGTAGTCCGCAGTCGCACCGTGTGGCCCCAGGGCCACGGAATGGACCGGACGACTCGGCAGTCCGCAATCATCCTCCCCCCGCCGCTTACCCTTGGTCCACCTATCTCTTCCCCCCCCAGACCTTCGCGATCTACGGCAGCCGCCACCTGCGACGCTTGAGATTCGATAACTCGTTGGCCGCACTGCGGATGTGGGGATTCGTCATGAGCGAGACCGAGCGGCTGTTCCGCGCTCGACAGATCGGCCGGCAGGTCATAGCTACCATGGGCGATTTGGGTGGCACGCCGCCGATGGTGCTGGCCGCCGGCAACACGGTCCCGTTCTACCCGGACTGCATCTGGTGGGTGCCGTTCACCAACGAATCCACCGTCCTGTTCGACGCCGCGGCCGCGCTGGGCATCGGTGAGTCGGCCTGCTACTCCCGCGCCGCGCTCGGCGCCTTTGCCAAACAATCGTACTTCCCGTCGCCGGCGCTCTGTATCGGCGCCACCGGGGCTTCGTGCGACGACTATAGCGCCGTTGAACAGCTGGTCGCCGACATGGGCTATCCTATGCACTGGTTCGAACTGCCCCTGCGCAAGGACTGCGCGGGCGGCCGCGGGGAATTCGACCGGACTCCGGCCGGTGTCGACTACCAGCGGTCGGCGCGGGACTTGCTCATCTCGCAATTCCGAAGCCTGCGCCGACACTTGGAGCATGCTCTGGGCCGCAAGATAACTGATGACGCGCTGAGTTCGAGTATCCGCCGAGTGAACGGCGTTCGCCGAACCGTCGCGCGTATCCGGGAATCTGTCTACTCGGCGCCGGCGAGTGTCTTTCCGGCGTTGGAGATGATGGTTATGGAGTTCGGAAACCTGCACTTCTACTCGGACATTGATGAGTGGCAGTCGATTCTCACCCATATTGAGCAGACGGTCGAGCAACGCCTGAAGCAGGGGCAGTATCTGACAACCGGTGACCGGCAACCGGTGACCGGCAACCGGTTGCGCGTAGTCTGGGTGACCCCGCCGGCCGACCCGCTGCTGCTTTGCTATGCCGAAGACCTGGGTTTGCAGGTCGTCGGCACCGAGTATGTCATCAACCAGGCGCTTCACGAGATCCCGGAAGATCAGGAACCGCTGGCCGCGCTGGCCGAAACCCTGTTGAATGCGTCCCTGATTGGCAGTTCACGCGCGCGGTCCCGGAGTGTCATCGAACAGGCGCAGCGCCATCACGCTGACGGCATCGTCATCTCCGGCATTCTCGGCGGCTCGCACTGCGCATTCGAAACGAGCCTGATTCAGGAGTATGTCGCGGCCGAGACCGAACTGCCGGTGCTGGCGTTCGATGTCCCGGCGCCAGCGACCGCAATCTCAAGTCAGGTGCAGACCCGGCTGGAAGCGTTTGCGGAACTGCTGAGGGCAAGAAGAAATGACGAATGACGAATGTAGAATGACGAATTTGGCACGACAATCGTCATTCGTAAATCGTAAATCGTCATTGTCCCTTACTCCCCGCGAGCGGTTTGGCCTGCTGGTGATAGACGAACCGCGGGACCGGGTTCCGGTGTATCCACTCATCACCAGCCATGCGGCCGCGGTGGCGGGCGTGAATCTGCGTGAGTACTACACGCGCGGACGCAGTATGGCCCGGGCCCAACTCGTCGCGCAGGAGCGCTATGGCCACGACTTCATTTCCGTCTTCTCTGAAGTCGGCATCGTCGCTGAGGCGCTGGGCTCGCGGTTCGAGTATCCCGAGCATGACCTGCCGGTGCTGCGGCGACCGGCGATGGAATGGCGAACACCCGCCTGCCGGTCGGGCAGGTCGGAGTTCGACGTGTTGCACGCTGGACGCCTGCCGGTCTACTACGACGCGATCGACTATGCCTACGACGCGGTCGGCGACCGGGTTCCGATTCTCGCCTTCGTCCCGGCCCCATTCACGACCGCGCTCCACCTGGTCGCGGGCGAGGAATTTCTGCTTGCCACGAGCCTGCGCGCGCCGCCCGCGGACCGCGAGCGAGCGCACCTACTGCTCGACTGCGTCACGCAGGCGACGATTCGGTTCCTCCTGGAAATCATCAATCACAGCGCCCTGCCGGTACTCGTCGACCCCCTGGCATCCGGGAGCGTCATCAGCCCGCGAACCTACGAGGAGTTCGCCCTGCCCTATGAACGCCGGCTGATTGATTTTCTGCACCGCTACGACCTTGACGTAATTCTGCACATCTGCGGCGACATGATGCCCCTGCTCCCCTTGCTCAAGGAAACCGGCGCGGACTTGGTGAGTCTTGACCGCGTTGACCTGAACCAGGCGCGCCAGACGCTGGGCGATACGTTGCGCCTGGTGGGGAACTACGACACAACCCGACTGCTTTTGAACCCGCCGGACCGGGTGGAACAGGAAGTCCGCGCGATGGTCGAGAGCGCGGCAGGCAGCCCCAAGGGGTATGTCGCTGCGACCGGCTGTGAGGTTCCGCTCCACACTCCGCCCGAGAATGTTCGGGCATTCATCCGCGGCGCAAAGACGCTTCACGCATGACCCGCCTGCCGGTCGGGCAGGCGCACTACACCGGACGCACCACGCTGGACGCAGGACTGGAGCCGGGCGTGACGCGTGAAGCGTCAGGCGTTAAGCGTCTTGCGTCATGCGTTTTGCGTTGGGCGTCCTGCCACAAAAGGTTTCACCCCGACCCATGTCGGGGTGAAACCGGATCCGCCCTCAGTCCTCGATTAGTCAGTCTTGGTCAGCTTGCTGATAAGTTCGTCGCTGCCCGCTTTGAGGCGGTAGATATAGACTCCTCGGGCAACGCCTCGGCCGTGCTCGTCCGTTCCGTTCCAGGTCAACTCGTGGGAACCGGCCGGGACCCTTCCCAGGCGCACGTCTTTCACCCGTGTGCCCTGAACCGTGTAGAAGGTCACGGCGACGTCCCCGGCTTCCGGCAGCGTATATTCAATCACCGTACGGTCCCGGAACAGCCCGGGTACAGCCCGGCACGTAACGGTGAGGTGGCTACCGGCGCTCCCCTGGATATTGCCCGGGTCGGTAATCGTGAAGTCCCAAGGTTCGGTGAACCGACTCCAGCCGCCGATGTGCACCCGGCAGGACCAGCGATAGCTTCCGCCGCCATGCAGGTATCCGGCGCCTTCCGGCACGCGCCAGAACGGCAGCCGCGACTCATGCTCGAGGTGCAACGGCCCGCCCTCTTCCTCGATATGGAAGTCGTAACGCGCACTGATGGCATGCGGCACCACGCTTAGGAGCGGTGTCAGGGTGTTGATGCGCTCGCCCCGGGCCGGCGTCAATGGCGTCGGAGGCGGGCACGGAAAGGCGAGCGAGAAATTCCACTGCGGATCAAACCAGGCACTCCAGCGGCCCAGGGCCTGGACCCGGCACGACCAGCGATAGCTGGTCCCGGGCGTCAGTCCTACGGTCCCCTCGTTAGCCAGCCAGAATGGCAGCATCGTAATCCTCTCGGCGACTTTCGTTTCGCCGTCCCAGATGCAGAAGTGGTAGAGCACAAGACCGGGATACGGTCCGACGACCAGCAGCGGCGCCTGCCAGATGTTTGTATCGCCGTTGAGCGGCGCAATCGGCACCGGCGGGTCGAAATCAGGATACTGCTCCACGCCCGGCTTGGGCGGCACCGGAACGACGACCGGCACATTGTCCACGGACGGCAGCGGCAGGACAACCGGCATATTGTCGACTGACGGCGGCGGCGGGACCGGGTTCGAACCCGGCGTGTTCGCCCATCCCAGGGCGAGGATCATTGATATCGCGACGAATACACAGCGCATTGTATCCCCCTTTCGCTGAGTATGCGGACCCAGAACTCCGGGATCGGAGACAGGCGGTTCGGCCTGCCCGGCCAGATCCCTACGTTCGCAGGTCCAAGGTGTTCTCCGGCACACCTCGAAGCCTCGAGTCGTCCGGTCCCGGACGTCAGGGAATTGGCGGCAGCCACCCCCATAGCCGCGGACCAATTCCGCGACGCCCAGAGACTCAGGACGCACTGCGTGTTTTCAAATGGAAGGCTTTCGCCAACCACAGACAGAAGCTTGGTTTCTCCTGCCTCCCGCCAGGAACGGCGGGACATATCACAACCACCTGCGTAAAATCTGGTCTTATGGAATGCAGTTCACGTGCCATCCTTAGCCGATCGCGCAACCTCGCGAACGCTTGGCACTTAACTTCACTTCGGCCGGCAAGCTGTTCCGTGCGGCACTTTTGCCCGAGTTCCGGGCGCACCCGCAATCGCTTGTGTTTCAACGCACTGGCATCGCGACAGTTTGTCGCTCCGGCAACCGCCAGACTTGACTGCAGCGCGGTTTTTGCTGAGAATGGGGTGTGATTACCGCCGGTATTGACGTTGGCTCAGTGAACACCAAAGTGGTGTTTCTTGACTCAGAGAGCGGCAAGGTCGTGCATTTCTGCGTGGCCCGGACCGGACTGAGGCCGAAAGTTGCCGGCGAAGTGAACTTCCGGCACTGCCTGGAAGCAACCGGACTGAAGCCGGAGGCGGTCGGACACGTGGTGGCGACCGGATACGGACGACACGCGGTCATGTTCGCGCAGGGAGCGATCACCGAGATTTCGGCGATGGCCCGCGGGACCTCCCGGCTGTTTCCGGACGCCCGGACGATTGTGGATATCGGCGGCCAGGACAGCAAGGTGGTTCGACTGGAGCCGGGCGGCAAAGTGAAATCGTTCGCGATGAACGACCGGTGCGCGGCAGGGACCGGGCATTTTCTGGAGACGATGGCGCGGGCGTTGAACGTGAAGGTGGAAGACCTGGGGCGGCTGGCACTGGAGTCGCGGAACCCGGTGCCAGTGTCGAGTCTGTGCGTGGTGATGGTGGAATCGGAGATTCTAAGTCTGGTGGCGGACGACGTGCCGGTAGCGGATATCGTGGCCGGCACCCACTATGCGCTGGCCCGCCGGGTCGTGAACATGGCAGCCGGGGGAACGATCGCGGAACCCGTCGTATTCTGCGGCGGGGTGGCGCGGAACGAGGGCATGAGAGTTGCGCTGGCGGACACGCTGGGCATGCCGGTGCAGGTGCCGGAAGAACCGATTATCGTGGCGGCGCTGGGAGCGGCGCTGACGAAGCCGGGGGCCGGTGGCGGGCGGTCGGTGGCCGGCGGTCGGTGGCCGGTGGCCGGAGCTTGAGCAGATAGCGGTCGCGCACGCGGGAGAGGAAGTCCTGAGCGACCCGGGATCGGTAGTCCGGATAGGTCCATTTCAGCGGCGCGAACTTCCCGTGCTCATAGAGCAGCGTCAGCTCGGCATAGATGCCCAGGCCCAGAAAGACCCGGTGCGCGTAGTTCTTGGTCGTGGCGAGGACGAGGTTATGCATCGTCAGATGCCCGGGGTCAAGATTGACTTTGCGCCGGCCCTCCGGAGTACGCCAGAGGGATTCGAGTTGGATGGTCGCGAGTTTGTCATCGACGAGGGCAGGACAGGCATCGGGGTCTGCCCGTACGGGCGGGCGCAGCTCGTTGAAGCTGAACCAAGTGCGCAGCAGGTCCGGGCCCATTTCCGGTTCGTAGTAGCGCGTGAAGTCGAAGGGAATGAGTTCGGACTGGTCGTCAATCGAGCCGAACCGGGATTCGAGCGCAGCTCGGACCGAATCGAGCAGGGGGCAGGGATCAGGGGTCAGGGGGCAGGGCGAAATCAGGACGCCGACGATGAGATTGGCCGGGTCGGGCGGGCAGGCGTCTGGAGTCAGGGGGCAGGAGTCGGGGGTGGGGGGCCGAGGATGGGGGTCTGGGGTCAGGGAGCGGGGACGGAGGATTTCGGATTGCGGGATTCTGAATTCGACATTCCGCATTCCGCATTGCTGAGGAGTTCCTCGTCTTCCTGCTCGGCCTGTTCGGCCCGGGAGCGCAGGAATTCCTCGAGCTCATCACGGCTGGGCAGAAGGTCCAGGTCGGCGAGCCCGAAGTAGCGGAGAAACTCCTTGCTGGTCCGATACAGGAAGGGATTGCCCGGCTTGTGCGCCCGCCCGGCCAGAACAATCAGTCGCCGCTCAAGTAGGGTGAGTATCGGCGCAGTCGCATCCACGCCGCGGAGCTGCTCAATCTCGGGCTTGGTCACGGGCTGGCGATAGGCGACGATGGCCAGCGTTTCCAGGCTGGCCCGGCTGAGCCGCGACACGCGATGGGCGGTGAAGAGCTGCCTGACCCACTGGGCATAGTCCGGGAGCGTGTAGAGCTGAAGGCCCTGGGCGACCCGGTTAATCCGGAATGTCCGGCGGGCCGACTCGTATTCCCGGTTCAACTGCTCAATCGCGTCGTTGAGTACTTCCGGCGTGCAGCCGGCGATATCACAGAGTCGACTGAGCGTGACCGGCGAGGGAGCAGCGAACAGGAGCGCCTCGATGACCTGCGGGTTGGTCGCGGGAGTCTGCTCGTCGGCCAGTGGCCGGGAGTCGGTGGCCGAAGGCTGGTCAGGGGCCGTGGGAAACGCGCCCTTGTCAACCACCACCGATTCGGTGAACTGCGGACTGCGGACCGCGGATTGCGGATTGTCCACTAACTCCGGTTCAGATGTTTCGAGGCTAGAGTTTGGGTACTTGTCGTCTTGCGGGTTCATTTCTTCAGTCCGAAATGCTTCAGCAGCGCGGCCACGGTCCGGCGCAGGTGAGGGCGGTGCAGGAAAACCGTGATTTTGGTCTCCGCGGTGCTGAACGCATCCACGTGAATGTCCAGCCGCGACAGAATCGTGAACAGGCCGGCGATAATCTCGACGTCGCTGCCCACGCCCGGACCGACCACCGAGACCGAGCCGAGGTCGGGCTGGACATCCAGCCGCTCGGCCTTCACGCGCTGGCGAATCTGCCCGACAATCCGGCGCGCCCGGCCGAACTCGGCTCGGGGCACGATATAGGACAGGTCAAATCGGTTGTCAGTCGGCACGCCGTGGGCAAAGAAGACGAGCGGGATGCGTTCCTTTGCCAGTTGGGTGACGCCCTGCGCCAGGCAGCGGGGCTTCTTGGGCACCCGGATGAGCGACAGGCGGCACAGGTCTTCGGAATGGGTCACGGCCCGGACAAACGCCTTTTCCAGCGGTAGCCGGTGGCCCGTGGGCGGCGGGCGGCCTGACTCCTCCTTGATGACGGTTCCGGCGCCCGGTTCGAGCGCGGACCGGACTCTCAGCGGCACATGATACTTGGCGGCGAGCGCACAGGCCCGGGGATGCAGCACCTGCGCGCCATTGGCGGCCAGTTCGAGCATCTCCTGGTAGGAGATTTCCGGCAGCAAACGCACGCCCGGAAACTGACGCGGGTCTTCGGTGAACACGCCCTGGACGTCGGTGTAGATCTCGCACATCCCGGCCCCGAGATACGCGGCCAGCGCGACCGCAGTCGTGTCGGACCCGCCCCGACCCAGCGTGGTGATCTCGTGTTCCGGGCTGACTCCCTGGAACCCGGCGACAATCGGAATCCGGTTGCGGCGCAGGGCGTCGCGCAAGCGGAAGCCCCGGATTTCGCTGATGCGGGCGTCGGCATGATTGTCGTCGGTGATAATCCCGACCTGCGAACCGGTGAACGACACCGCGTCCAGCCCCCGGGCGCGCAGCGCCATCGAGAGCAGGGCCGTCGACTGCCGCTCGCCGCTGGTGAGCAGCATGTCGAGTTCCCGTTTCGCCGGGTTAGGAGTCACCGACCGCGCCAGCTTGAGCAGCCGGTCGGTCTGGTCGCCCATCGCGGAAACGACCACCACGACCTGGTTTCCCGCGCGCCGGGTCTGTTCGACCAGCCCGGCCACGTGCGCGATGCGGCGGACCCCGGCCAGCGAGGTACCGCCGAACTTCTGGACAATCAGCGCCATCTCAAACAGGATTCAAGGGGTCCGGGAATCAAGGATTCGAGCAGAGACCATTGTTTGCTCACTGCCAACCGCTATCTGCCCACTGCTTACTGCTGTCTGCTCACGGCTCACTCGCCGCCGGCGGCCCGGCCGAGATGGTCCGGGCCATGCGCCGGATTGCCTCCCGGATGCGGATCTTGGGCGCAGTCAGTGCAAACCGGACATAGCCTTCGCCGTGCGGACCCATGCCGATTCCCGGCGTGACCAGTACCTGGTGCTTGGCCAGCAACTGCCGGGTGAAACCCATCGAGTCCCGGCCCCGGGGCAGCTTCGCCCAGACGTAGAACGTCGCCTCGGGTTTGCGCACCGGCCAGCCGATTCGATTCAGGCCCTGGAGCAGCTCGTCCCGCCGTTCGCGATAGACTGCGCGGTTCGCTTCGGCGAAACGCTCGCCGTGCTTCAGCGCATAGACCGCGGCTTCCTGGATTGCCTGGAACGGCCCGGAATCGGTGTTCTGCTTGATCGCGAGCATCGCCTTAATCAGGTCGCGGTTGCCGACCGCGAAACCGATACGCCAGCCGGTCATGCTGTAGGTCTTGGAGAGCGAGTGAAACTCCACGCATCGTTCGAGCGAGCCCGGTACCTGGAGCAGTGAAATCGGCTTGTGCTCGAAGTACAACTCGGAATAGACGTTGTCGTTGACCACGAAGAAATCATGCTTGTGCGCCAGCGCCACCGCCTCTTCGTAGAACTTGCGGGACGCCACGCCGGCGGTGGGATTGCTCGGGTAGTTGAGCAGCATCAGTTTCAGCCGGGACTTGTCGCGCACGTCATCCAGGTCTACGATAAAGCCGTTCTTTTCCTTGAGCGGCATCATCACCGGTTGCGCGCCGGCGAGCAGGGTTTGGTGCCGGTAAATCATGTACGACGGGTCCGGCACCGCCACCCGGTCGCCCGGTCCGACCATGCCCCAGATCAGATGGCCGATGCCTTCCTTGGACCCGAGCAGCATGCAAACTTCCGTTTCCGGGTCGAGCTTGACGTTGAACCGCCGCTCGTACCACTCCGCGGCCGCCTGCCGGGCAATCGCCATGCCGTTATAGGTCGGATAGCGGTGATGCGCCGGGTTCTTCAGCGCCCGGTTCATTGCTTGGATAATCGGCTTCGGCGTGGGCAGGTCCGGGTCGCCGACCCCGAAGTCAATGATGTCGCCCCTGGTCGCGGCCTTCAGCGCGTCCAGTTCGGCGAAAAGATAGGGCGGAATCCGGCACAGCCGTTTTGCGCAGGGGTCTTTCACTGGACTAGGTTTTAGCAAAATGCCGGACAAAGTCAAGAGGAAGAAGATGACCCGAAATCCGAGTTAGAAACACAAAGACACAAAGAACACGAAGAAGAACATCCGCGCAGCCTCACGGAAATGGGTGCCGGGTCGTCGAACCGGCTTCACCTGTCTGGAGCGATTCACCCGGACGTTCCCGATCCGATTCTTGGTGTCTTGGTGCCTTTGTGTTGAAATCCTATCTCGGGATTTGGGAGATGAACCACAAAGCGCACAAAGTAGACACGAAGGGCACAGAGATTCTCTGTGTTCTCTGTGGTTTGTGGGCTTCGTGCTTCGTGCTTCGTCATTAGCGAGCAGATGGCAGTCAGTGGGCTGACTGCCATCTGCCAACTACTTGCTACTGACTACTGACTACTCACTACTGCGTAAGCACGAGCTTGAGAATCGGCGAGGCGTTCCGGGCCAGGCGCGCAACATAGACGCCTTCGGCGACCCGGCCGCCGCTCGCGTTCCGGCCGTCCCAGAGCGCGGACTTGCCGCTCACCATCATGCTCCGGACGAGCCGGCCGCTGGCGGTGTAGATGTCCAGCCGTTCCGACGTCGCCAGGTCGCGCCCGAAGCGAATCTGGGTCGACGCGCCGAACGGGTTGGGCTTGGCGGTCATCACGAACCGGGTCACCGGCCCGATTTCTTCGGCCACGCCGGTCACGCCGCGAATCAGGGCGTGCATCATCACGTCCTGGGTAATCTGGTCCCGCCCCGGCGACCAGCCACCGGTGAACTCCCAGCCCTGATAGCAGAGCGGCTTGGTCGTGTCCATGCTGTAGCCCGGGGCCTGGTCGGCGTCCGAGGTCACGCCGACAAAGAACGCGCCGCCCGCAATCGCCACCGGCGTCGGAATGTTGTACTGATACCAGCTCGGCGTGCTCGACGTTACCTGCACCGTGTTGCGGGCCAGCACCGTGCCCGGCATGCCGTTGGGTCCGTCTGCCGCCAGCAGCCAGAGCGTGCACCCGACCTGCGTCGCGCTGCTCAGGCTGGCCTTGATTGCGGTTACTTCAATCGGGTACGACGGCGCGACAAACCGGTTGCCGAAACCGCCGCTGTTGCCTTGCCAGGACATGATCTGGCCCACCGTGCCGTTGTCGTAGGTGAGTTCGGCCGGATAGGTGACCACGTGAATCTCGGTGCGGACCGTATCGTTGCCCCGGAACATGTCGCCGGTCAGTTTGGAGTAGGTCTTCAGCGTGTAGAGCCCGTTGGTGGTCGGGGTCCACGGCGGGTCGAAGGCCAGCGAGTCAATCTGCGACGGCGGCTGGGCGCCGACCGCCATCGTGTCGGCATAGACCACGGTATTGGTGGCGTTGCGCACCACGGCATAGACCGGATACCCGGTCTCGGCCTGGTTGCCGAAGTTCTTGAACTTGGCCCAGAACGTCGCCGGGTTGTCCTTGAGCAGGAATATGCCGCCGTTCTCTTCATTCATCGCGCGCCAGACGCCGGCATCATGCACCTGATAGTTCGTCGTCGCCGGCGGGATGTACTTGATGGCCA
>Ga0315288_10012507_pt1 | contig 10664 bp, 9 predicted proteins | sample YL17G11_20_MG_FD_203454 | JGI IMG/M metagenome (GOLD analysis project Ga0315288, IMG submission 203454) | Sediment microbial communities from Yellowstone Lake, YNP, Wyoming, USA - YL17G11_20 | ecosystem: Environmental > Aquatic > Freshwater > Lake > Sediment | place: USA: Wyoming | collected...
TGACTTGCTTGCCGTTCGACAACCCCGGTTTCGAGCCGACCGGCACTCCGTTCTATCTGAAATCGACGGTCCGGCTGGCGAAACTGGCCGGAAGCCGGATCGGGTACAATCCCACCGGACTGTTCTCGCTGGACTTCACGGGACAGAGCCTTACCGCGGACACGGCGACGGACACTTTGCCGGCCGGGCTGGTGCTGCGTAGCCTGACGCAGCCGGTGCAGCACATGATTATTGCCAAGGACCAGCCCCTGGTCGTGCCGGCCGGTCACGATACGCTGATTACGATCGGCACCTTCTGCTGCAATGAGGGGCGCACGCCGCCGACCGACACCGACTACTTCGAAATCGGGCCGATTACCGACAACACCGAGCTCCAGCAGATCTACTCGATCACCCGGTTCAAACAGCTTAACTCGTCCAACGTGCTCACGGTCCAGAATGCGATTTGGGCGGTCACGGACGGCGACGGGTTGACGCAGGCGCTGATTGACAGCCTGAACAGTCTGCCTGGTGACACGACCCTGGGGGCAAGTCCCGGCATTCTGCGCGTCGAGCCGGGATTCTTCCGACTGCAGAAGCGGCGGGCGCGCGCGAGTTTTCGTCGCTAGTCCGTCGCGCAGCAGCGGCTTCCGACGGGCGGTCCGACCGGAGCGGGTCTCAGCGGCCGAGCGAGTCCGACTTAGGGATGATGATTTCCCGGCCCGTGGTGCGGCGGATATCGAAGACCGCCCACTTGTCATGCGGTGACTGGAAGAGCAACGTGAACCGATACTCGCCGATAATGAAGCTCTCGAGATCCCTCATTACCTCAAACAATGAGAGGTATTCTCGCCGGTCGTCAAGCGAGATGATTGCCAGCGCCGGCAGATAGTCCTCAAACTCGACCTTTCGGAGAAAGAGTCGGCTGCTCAGATGGCGGTATTCCTCGAATTCAGCTGAGCCGCAGGCGAACCACTGGTCCAGCTCGCGGAACGGAAGCAGGACAAAACGATACTCGGCGGTATCGAGCCGTTTCACGAAGCTGCTCGCCTTCAGCAGGTCATCGATTTCCGGACTTGTCCGGTACCTTGCGGTGTCGAGTTCGAACAGCGACCCGGGCCGGGCATAGTAGTACCGGCGTCCGGGCAGGAGTTTCATCAGGACGTAGTTATCCTCACCCTGGTCGCGGGCATAGATGACCGGTCCCAGCAAATCCAGCGAGTTGGCCTGGTAACCCGAGCCGTAGAAGTTCTCGTAGTCAGGAGGCGAGTTGACATCCATGAAAACCACGGCGTTATTGATGTCGTAGCGCCGCACGGACCGACGGAAGTTCCCGTCCACGCCCCAGTATGAGTTTGCGTACACCTTGAGCTGCTGGGGAATTCCGACGCCCAGGGCGGTCAGGGCGCAGAACGCGACGGCGGCCAGCGTCGCCCGGCGTGCGGCGAGATACCGGGTCCCGGCGTCGGTCGGGCGGGCAGAGTTGCCCGGGGATTCTGCCGACGCAGCGGACTCCGTGATGAAGCGGGGAAACGCCACGAGGCCGCGCGCGGTCAGCAGGAGTATCGCCATCAGGGCTTCATACATGAAGCGGGGGCCGAAACAGAGGTCCTGATACCAGTAGAAGAAATAGGCGCCGGCGAGACTGACGAAGACAGACAGGAGCAAGTAGTCGCCGAATCCTGCGGCGAGAGTGACAAATAGCAGGGCGGCCGGCAGGAGTCCGGGAATCGGCGACTCGAACAGGTACTTGTTCAGGCCGTTGAGGTTGTTGCCGGTCTGCATAAGACCGCGCAGCGGCGTGTGTTCACCCCAGCCGGTCCAGCCCCGGACGCCGAACCCCAATCCCCAGTTCATGTGATGCAGTTCAAGAATGCCCTGCGCCTCGTAGCCGGACATCCGGGGATTGCCGGTAAGCAGGTAGTTGTAGAAGTAGAATAGTCCCAGCCCCAGAAATACGGGCACTAGGAACAACGCGAAGCGCCCGGCGAGCTGCAATCGAGTCGGTTCGCCGGTCCGCGGTGTCCGGAAGAGCAGATAGAAGCCGTAGACTGCCACAGGCAGGGCAATTGCCAGGGCGGTGAGGGGACGGATGTTGAGACTGAACCCGAGCGCCGCGCCACCAAGTAGCGGATTGAGAATGCCCGGGCGACGAATCGTGCGCAGGAAGAAGAACATGAACAGGGTCATGAAGAGCAGGGCCGGCACATGGTTCATGTACTCGGATGACATGAAGAACAGGAACGGTGAAAACGCACCCAGCAAGGTCGCGATGCGTGCGACACGTTCATCGAACAGTTCCCGGCCCAGGAAGTACAGCGCAACAACGGCCAGTGCACCGAGCAGCGGGTTGGCGATCCACTCGACACCGAGCCGCAGCGCCGGCAGCAGAAGCAGTGGGTGTCCGAAAGTGGAAACCGAGCAGTAGCGGGTACCGTCATTGATGACCGCCGAATAGCTGAAGAAGTAGTCACTCCAGGTCGGCTTGAGCCAGACATGGCCACTGGCGAAGATACGGGCCTGCAGGACGTAGTTGACGCTGTCCTGGATATGCGGGGCGTGCTGGAACGCTACCCAGGAGACGATATTGGCAATCAGGAACGTGCTACTTGCGGTGAGCAGGAGAAACCAGCCCGGCTTCAGGCGACGGACGAGAAAATCAGCGGCCGACTCGAGTCCGCCGGCCCATCGACACCAGAGCGGGTACAGTCCGTAGAGCAGCAGCAGCGAACCGACGCTGGCAAGCGACAGGTAGGCAATCAGCAACCGGCCTTCGTCGTTGTGCGGGATCAGGGAGAAGACCAGGAACAGGACCGCCACGCCGGCAAATGCCCGATGAGAGCGAGAACGGATGATGGTCAGGAGAATGCTGATACCGGTTCTGGAGAGCATGGCAAGCAGGAACGCCGCTTCGAGCGGGAGCAGCCAGAGCAGACCGGTCGTGACCGGGTTGGCCACGCCGCCGATCAGGTCGAGGACCGAGGGAGAGTACTTAACTGCAACCGAAGCGCCAAAGATGATCGCCCCAACCGCGGCGACCAGGGCGCGTCCGGCGCTCAGGCGCGGCCGTTGCCGGTCGGTTGATGAGGACGAGACGGAAAGCGGTTCCTGATTCATGCCACAGCTACTTTCGGATCCCGAACTTGAGGTAGAACAACGGACGGACAATCCGCCACCAGTCGGTCAAGACGCGCATCTTGGTGTAGCGGCCAGACGCGGGGTAGACGATTCTTACCGGTACTTCCGCTACCCGATAGCCGAACTCAACGCTCTTGTAGTACAGGTAAGGCTCAAGCTCGTAGCGGTCGAGCCAGGTCTGGTCCAGCCGGAACCGCGGGTCATTGAGCATCGTGACCCGCAACCCACGAAATCCGCTGGTACCATCAGTCACGCGGCGTCCCAGGAATAGAGAAAACAGGGCGGAGTAGAGACGGGTGCCGATACTGCGATGGAGGGGCAGGTTCGTCAACTCACTCCCCGCCATGTAACGCGAGCCCTGGACGAAGTCACATCTTCCTTCGGCGATTGGGGCGATGAGGGCGGGAATGCTGCTCGCCGGGGTCTTGCCGGTGCCGTTAACCGGAACGAGGATGTCGTATTGTTTCTGGATGGCGTACCGGATGGCGGTCCGGATGGCGGATCCGACTCCCTGATTGCGAGGATGAGATACCACGGTGCAGTTGAGGGTGCGGGCGACCTCCGCGGTGCGGTCCGCCGAGCCGTCGTCGACCACTAGAATGTCATACGGTGTGTGGAGCCGCAGGTCTTCGATGACCCCGGCAAGGCGTGATTCCTCATTCCACACCGGCACCAGCAGGAGGACCCGGAGGTTACTCACGATTCTCCCGTGCCCGGTAGAACTGGAGTAGTTCATACGGCGTAGTGACCCAGGCGCTCAAGTCTGATAGGTAGTTCAGAAACTCAGCATAGCAGGTCAACAGCGCCTCGTCGCGCAACACGTGTTCAGGGTGAAGGATGAGGTCGGCGCAGCCCTGGAGTCGTTCGATGTACTCGAGTTTCCGCCGCCAGGCATCAGCAAGACCCGCCAGCCCCTTGCGGTGAACAAACAAGAGGTAGAAGTCTTGGGGCACGGTGAGCGGGATTTCCACGATGCCCGACGATGCGCGGAAGGGAAAAACCGTGCAGCAGCCACTCGCCGCGCCGTAGGGTCCGTCGCGTTCAGTATCGGGGAACGTCGAGTCGTATTCGAAGAACTCGAGCATCGCCGTCAGTAACCGGTCGCTGCGCATGGTCTGGCCCGACCGGACGCCATGGACATGAGGGCGCAGCCAGGGGTGCGTGGCGAAGAGATATCCGAGGCGTCGGCGCATCCGGGTGGGCGCCAGATAGGGGAGACGGCCGTCATGCAGGTAGCCATGGCTGATGACCTCGCAGCCTTCGTCGATGAGGCGGCGCATCACGTCATCCGGGGCGCGATACCGTCTGGACAGAAACGACCAGGCCGACGTGAAGCCGAACTTCCGCTCGGCCGCGCGAATCGGCTCGACCGCAGCGATGCCGGCGATGGTATCGACGTCGTGAGTCAAGAGGCAGGCGAAAGCCCGGCCCCCGGGATAGGGTGACGAATCCAGGTCGACGCCGGCCAGTCGCGCGGCAGCAGTCCAGATGACCCGGCGGAGCGAATCCAGACTGGGCTCGGCCGGCCAGTCCGGGAAGCCGGGCCGGGCCGCGCGCTCACCGGCGGAAGAGCGGCGGGCAGCGGCCAGGACGCGCAGCAGGAAGTTGCGCACCGCGGGCGGTATCCAGAAGTAGGGGAAGGGAAGCCGGGTGAACAGCGGCCGCGGGCGTTCAAAGTAGCGTTCGTGCTGCAGGAAGTTCTCCCAGGCGAACAGGTCGAAGTTCACGATGACCTTGCCGGCGGCCTCGCCGACCAGTACCTGCTCGGTACCGTCATCCCGGGCGTGAACGGCCAGCACGCGGTCATAGCTGCGTTCGGCGGCGGTCACTGCCCCGGCGGGCATCAGCGTGAAGAATGACGGCGGGTCGCCGGACGGGAGACGGACGTGCAGCCCGACCGGCGAACCGGCCGCTGGTTCCGAACCGTTCCGGACCCAAGCGATGCAATCGAGGATGCGCGCCCGAGCCCGCTGCGAAGGGACGGTGAGCGAGTAGTACAGACTGTTCCCGGTCCGGGGACTACCGACTGCCGGGGCGGGGATTTCCTTGCGCACGCTCACCCGTTGTACAGCCCTCCGTTGAGTGAGAGAACCTGTCCCGTGATGTACTCCGTGTCAATCAGATACTGGATCGTCCGGTGCAGTTCCTCGACCCGGCCGAAGCGTTTCATCGGAATCAGCTGGCGGATCTGCTCGCGCGGCTCGGCCGGAATCCGGTACAGCAGTCCGGCTTCGAAATACCCCAGCGCGATCGTGTTGCAGGTGATCCCCAGCGCCGCACTCTCAAGGGCGACGGTGCGGGTCAAACCGACCAACCCGGCTTTGGAGGCGCTGTAGGCCGACGTGCCGAACACCGGCCGCTGGAAGACGATTGACGACAGACTGATAATCCGGCCATACTTGGCGGCGCGCATGGCCGGCAGCGCAGCCCGGATCACGTTGAAGGTACCGACCAGGTTCGCCTCGATTACCTCGCGCCAGGCGTCAGCCGGGAACTTGTGAGTCATTACGTCGGTGGAGACCCCGGCGGCGTTGATGAGCACATCAATCCGACCGAGTTCCCTGAGCACGGTCGCCACAAGTTGCTCGACCTCGTCATACCGGGTGATGTCCGCCTTGATGTGAAATCCCGTCTGGCTCGGCACATGTTGGCAATAGTGAAGGGCGAGCCGGTCGGTTGAAAGCAGCGGCACGAGTTGCGAGCCGATACCGCCGGATGCGCCGACAATGAGGATGCATTGATCTGCCATTGGTCAGTTTCCTTTCTGGGTCGAGGTGCTTTGCTGGTCGGGCGGGGAAGCGTCCTCAGCCGCCGCACGTTCGATGCGTTTGATGAACCGGGCCGGGACCCCGCCGACCATGGTGAACGGCTCAACGTCCTTCGTAACTACCGAGCCGGACGCGACGATGGCGCACTCGCCGATCGTGACGCCGGGGAGGATCGCGCAGTGGATGGCGACCCAGGCGCCGCGTTTGATGGTCACCGGTGCGATCTTGTTGCCGGCCTCACCCAGTACCGCCCGCAGCGGTTCCGTCGGTTCGGAGTGGGTGAGGATGGTTACGAATCCGGCCAGAGAGACGAGTTCCTCGACGGTTATCAGATCGGGCCGAACCGGGTCAAGATAGACGCGGGGGCCGATGAACACTCCTCGTCCAATCCGCACGCCGCGCAGTCTCTGCAGCCACACGCGAAAACTGGGTGCCATGGGGAATGAAGTCATCGCGACATACTGGACTACGCGGCCGACGATACCTGCGAGCAGGGAGCGGACGTTCACGTAATCGAGTTTCCCGGTGCCCATCTGACGCTGTGCCCAGCGCAGGATCGGGTTCTTCACGTAGCGGTACTCCGTGCCGAACTAGGTGTTGCCGCGGGGCTCCCGTGCGAGCCAGTCGCGAGTGAGCTGCAGTCCACGGTCAAGTGTGATCTTGGGAATCCAGCGCAACTCGTGGCGAATCCGCTCGATGTTGCAGACGCGGCGCCGGATGTTGTCCACGTCCCGCCGGTCAACGTAGACCGGTTCGACCGAGGAACCGCAGATCCGGATGATCCTGCGCACGAGTTCGTTGATGGTGGTTTCAATGCCGGTGCTGACATTGTACGCCCGGCCCTCGCTCTTCGGTGAAATCCCGGCGAGGAGGGTAGCTTCTACGGCATCGCTCACGAACGTGAAATCGCGGGACTGGTCGCCGTCGCCGTGAATCTTGGGGGACTCACCGCGCATTACCCACTCAAAGAACTTTGAGATTGCCCCGCAGTACGTATTGAGGGGTGACTGGCGAATGCCGTAGACGTTGGAGTAGCGGACAACTGCAGTGGGAAGGCCGTAGGTCTCGTAGAAGGCAAGACAATAACTCTCGCCCGCCAGTTTGCTGGTCGAGTAGGGCGAGAGCGGGTTGATGCCGTCTTCTTCGTGAATCGGGAGATGCTTGGGATTGCCGTAGATTGAAGTTGATGACGTGTAGACGACCTTGGGTCCCTTTTCCCGGGCCGCCATCAGGATGTTGAGCGTGCCGCCGATGTTGACCGCGAAGTCCTCTTTGGGCTCCTTGGTTGAGACTATGATGTTGCGGGCGGCCAGATGAAAGACCATGTCCACGTCATTGACGAGCTTCGTGACCAGTGTCTCATTGCAGACCGAGCCCTTCACGAACTCGATGAAATTCGACTGCGGCAGGTTGGATTCCTTGCCTGAGAACAGGTCGTCGAGCACGATAACCCGGGCGTTATCCTTGACCAGCCGCTCAACCAGGTTCGAGCCCACGAATCCGGCGCCCCCGGTGACAAGTATCTTCATTTCCGATAGAGGTTTCATAGCAACTCCTTTGACTCCGAGGTCAGAATACTGAGGGCAGAATTGTGAATTTAGTGTTCAGTACTCTGACCTCTGCCTTCGACTCCGACATGCTCAATTCCCGGTCACCTCGGGCCAGCCCTGACGCTCGAGGAGCTGTTCCTCGGGAACGTCACGCACCACGCGCGCCGGAGAACCCATCACAATCTTGCGCGCCGGGACATCGCGGGTCACGACCGACCCGGCCGCCACCAGGGCATCTTCACCGATGGTTCGGCCCGGGAGGATGACGCTGCCGGCGCCGACCCGGCCACCGCGTTTTACCATAACGCCCTTGAAGTGCTTGAAGCGTTCCTCGGTCCGGCCGACGAAGTTGTCGTTGGTGGTGACAACCCCGGGGGCGATGAAAACGAAGTCCTCGAGCTGAGAGAACGCCGTGATATAGGCTTCAGACTCAATCTTACAGCAGCGGCCGATGGCGCAGCGGTTCTCAATCGTCGCACCCTTGCCGATGATGGTCAGCTCGCCGATCGTCACTTCCTCGCGGATGGTCGCCTGGTCGGCAATCAGCACCTTGTCGCCGATTGCCGCACCGCGGTAGACTACGACACCGGTGCCGAGGATACAGCGGTCGCCGATGCGGGTCGGCGGATATTCGCGCGAGGTCGTGGTAGCGCTGCGCGGGGCCTTGAGCGGCAGCTTGCCGATGACCGCGTTGTCGTTCACCTGACAGGCCGCGCCGAGCTGCGCACCGGGATGCAGGACGACGTTGTTGCCGATGACGCACCCGTCGCCGAGCACGACACTTTCACCGACTACGACGTGCCGGCCAAAAACCGTGCCCTGTCCGATGCGCGCGGAACCCGGAATGTCCATGTCAGGCTGGCTTGAACGCCTTGACCGTCTCGGCCACGTAGCTGCGTTCTTCCGGGGAGAGCAGCGGGTCAATCGGCAGGGCCACGGTTTCGCGGCTGGCCTGCTCGGCATTCGGGAAGTCGTCGGCGCGGTAGCCGAGGCCAGCATAGCACTTCTGCAGGTGCAGGGCCAGCGGATAGTAGATTTCGGTGGCCACGCCCTTCTCCTTGAGGAAGCCCATCAGGGCGTCGCGCTGAGCATGGCGAATCACATACTGGTTAAGCACCGAGCGATTAATGTCCCGGATGACCGGGGTGGTTACGAAGCCGACGAGTTGCTGGTTGTAGAACCGGAAATGCTCCTGGCGTTTGGCGTTCAGCGCTTCCAGATAGTCGAACTTGACCAGCAGCACCGCGGCCTGCAATTCGTCCAGCCGGCTGTTCAGGCCGATGAAATGGTGAAAGTACTTGGGTTTGGCGCCGTGTCCGCGGAGCATCGCCAGCCGGTCGCGCAGTTCAGGGGATGACGTTACCGCCATGCCCGCATCGCCCAGCGCGCTCAGGTTCTTCGAGGGAAAGAACGAGAAGCAGCCGATAGTGCCGATGGCGCCGGACTTGAGCCACTTACCGTCAAGCATCTGCTCGGCGCCGATGCTCTGGGCCGCGTCTTCAATCACCGCCAGCTTGTACCGGGCCGCCGTCGCCATCACGGCCGTCATATCCGCGCACTGGCCGAACAGGTGCACCGGCATGACTGCTTTGACCCGGGTCTTCGATGCCTTGTGAATCAGCTCCTGCCCGTTCCACTCACACTGGCGGCTGCAGAGCTCCTCGAGCCGGGTCACATCCAGGTTGTAGGTGTCGAGTTCGATGTCGGCAAAGAGCGGGCGGGCGCCGGCCAGGCTGATGGACTCGGCGCTGGCAAAGAACGTGTACGGACTGGTGATGACCGCGTCGCCCGGGCCGATATCGAGCGCGCGCACCGCGAGGTGCAGGGCGTCGGTGCCTGAGGCGCAGCCGACCGCGAACGCGCTGCCGGTATACTCGGCAATCTTCCTTTCCAGTTCCTGGACCTTGGGGCCGAGGATGAACCGGCCGCTGTTAATCACCTCTTCGACCGCACCCAGCAGCCGGGCCTTGATCGGCTCATGCTGGCGCACCAGGTTGAGCAGCGAAACCTTCAACTAGCCTCCAATCTTGACCGTCACGCCGTCCTTGAGCATGGACTCCTCCAGTGCATTGAGCACCGAGACCACGGCCAGGCCGTTCTCGCCGTCGGTGAGCGGCGTCTTGTTCTCTTTGATGCAGTTCAGGAAATGGTCGCACTCGATGCGCAGGGGCTCGGCCGACTTGACATGAGGCAGAAAGATATCGCCCTGGCGCAGGGTCACGCCTTCGCCATAGGACTCGTAGGACTGGGGCCGGGTCGCGCCCTTGTCGTAGATGCGGACCTTCTCCTGCAGTTCGACATCGTCAAAGACCGCCATCTTCTGGTCGCCGACGATCGTCATCTTGCGAATCTTGTGCGGGTCGAGCCAGCTCACCTGGCCGTGCGCCATGACTTCGTTGGGGAAGAAGAGCGTGAAAAAGACCACGTCCTGCACGCCGGGCTGGAGATAGCAACGCCCGACTGTCTGACCCGTGATCGGCTTGGCTTCGAGCAGGTACATCATCGCCGAAATGTCGTGGGGCGCGAAACTCCAGAGCGCGTTCTCGCTCCGGCGCACCACACCCAGGTTGACGCGCGAGGAGTAGATGTAGTAGAGCTTGCCCAGGTTGCCCTTGTCGGCGTATTCCTTGATATAGCGCAGGGCCGGGTGATAGAGCAGGATGTGCCCGACCATCAGCTTCACCCCGGTCTGGCGGGCCACCGCGCACAGCTCGCGGGCGTGCTCGACCTTGAGCGTCATCGGCTTCTCGACCAGGACGTGCTTACCTGCGGCCAGGAAGGCCCGGGCGATTTCGTAGTGGGTTTCGCCTGGCGTGGCGATGACCACCGCTTCGCAGTCCCGCTGGTCGAGCAATGGGCGATGGTCGGTCAGCGGCTTGGCATCCGCGGCGAAGCGCTGGGCCTTGGCCAGGTTCTTCTCGTTGGCGTCCACCACATAGCGCACCTGGCAGGCCGGGGACGTAGAGAACATCCGCACGTGGTTCATGCCCCAGTTGCCGGTGCCGACAATCGCGACCGGTATTCTATTGTTCATGAGTTCTACCTTTCCGCAATCCGCAAGAAAAAGCCGACTGCCCTTTGCCTTCGGGTGCACGCCGGGCAGCGTAGAAGATGATTATAGACCGGCGGTTCAGAGTGTCAAGGACAGAAAGATCTGGAGTTTCCCCAAAATCAGGGGTGCGTTACAGCTAAGTAGCTGAAGTTCCGTCAGCTACGCGAATCTACCGGT
>Ga0315288_10012511_pt1 | contig 10663 bp, 7 predicted proteins | sample YL17G11_20_MG_FD_203454 | JGI IMG/M metagenome (GOLD analysis project Ga0315288, IMG submission 203454) | Sediment microbial communities from Yellowstone Lake, YNP, Wyoming, USA - YL17G11_20 | ecosystem: Environmental > Aquatic > Freshwater > Lake > Sediment | place: USA: Wyoming | collected...
TATGATACGCCTTGTATCCCCATCACTTCAGTCATCAGACTTCTGTCTCCGACCTTGTGGAATTTCCGGCCCGCATCTTGGCTTTGCTCTGGCTGGTAGTAAAATCTTCATGCTCCTGTTCGGTTTTCCTGCAAAGCTGCCTGGTATCTTTTGGCTAAACAATCTGCTGAGAAAGAACCCCTCCCGGAAACCACAACGGAGTTCCTGCTGGGTGATCAGAAGCAGATAGGGGGTGAGGCCTTGGCGTAACCAAAGCCGGCCCCAAGTGATTGTTTCTGTACAGGTACTTCAATGCGGCCTCTTGCTCTTCAGAAGCAAGACGAACGAACTGCCACCAGTCTCGACGGGGGACCTCAATGGTGCGAGAACCAATATCTTCCGAATGGCTTGTTCCCGACTCATTTATTGAGGATGGGTCGGCATGGATTTATCTGGGTTGTTCCCATGCCTTGAAGAATCTTCCTATCAAAGGTTTTTCCGGAGATTGATCGTGTGCGGGTTTATAGGAGTTCTGGGCTCTGAGATTAGCGCTGACGATGTTGAGAATGGCTTGAGGGTCATCTCCCATCGAGGTCCGGATGGAGTGCAGGCCATGTGGATGGGCCAACTCTACATCGCAAGTTGCCGCCTGGCGATCCATCCGCCTTATGACGAGTCTCCCCTCCAATACTCCGACAAAGAAGTCATAGCTTTGAATGGCGAAATTTACAACTTATTTGAATTGACGGCATCGCCACCCGTAGACGCATTGAGCGTTACCGATACAAATCTCCTGGCCCGAGTTCTGAGCGACAGTGGAAAGACGATACTGCCCGCGCTCCGGGGTCTTTTTGCTTTCTGTTTTTCAGATGGACAACGAGTGCTTCTTGCGCGCGATCGTTTCGGGATAAAACCACTCTACTACGCTCGTTTTCAAAAAGGGTTGGTTTTCGCCTCCGAGATGAAAGCGCTTCTTTCCTTACCTGGCTTCAGTAGGAGGCTGGATGAAGATGTAATCTCATCTATCCGTATCGTCGGGCACAATCTCTTCCCCGGAAAAACACCATTTCTTCAGGTGCAGTCACTTACGCCCGGACATTATATAGAATGTTCAGTTGGAGAAGAGCCACAGGAGAAACCGTTTGCACTGATCCCTCAAGTCCCCATGGCCGGTGCCGGCTTGATGGCTGAAGCAACCGAAGCGGCAGAACGAACTGAGGAACTGCTTGCCGCGTCGGTCTCTCGCGCCATTTTGCATGATCCCCACCCTAAAGCACTGTTCTTTTCTGGAGGTCTAGATTCGTCGTTGCTTCTGGACCTCGCCCGTCGGCATGCTCCAGTGACATGTTTCCTCTTAAGCGACAGAAGCGATGCGGATGACCTGATAGAAGCACGTCGAGTCGCACAGGCGCTCGGTGTTCGCCTGGAGGAGCGCTCAATCAATGAAGAAGACCTGGCACGTGAAATCGTTAGTTATGCATGGCACTTCGAGCAGCCTATCGCTGGAGGCGCTTTTGATTTGTTCGGGGGCGTAGCCTTCCATGCGCTGGCGAGGAGCATCGGGAAGGACTATAAGGTAGCTCTGTGCGGAGAGGGAGCGGATGAACTTTTCCTCGGGTATCACCGCCTTCACATGCGCCCAGAGATCTTCGTTGAATCTCTCCGAAATCGGCTCCGTGCGGCAACTCCCGTGGTCAGACAATCACTGGAGGCCAGTCATCTTCTGGAACAGGGACCCTTGATGAGCCAAGCCGTTCGAGACCTTGCCCTTCATCAAGGTCTTTCAGACTACCATCTCGCCAGTGTCGATCGTTCAGGAATGGCCTTCGGACTCGAAGTCCGGCCTGCCTACCTGGACAATGAATTAGCTGCATGGGCAACTTCACTGGATGAATCGGTGTTGATAGATCGAAACAATGCCTGGACGAAATTACCTCTGCGCTCTATTGCCAGAAGGCGTTTCTCTCAACCTGGCACTGAACGGGTGGCAGTGCGGCGAAAATGGGCCATGCCATCTGCGATTCAGCTCTGCTCCGAGCAGATGATGGGGCATTTGAGTGCCGGATCTACTTGCCGGGCAAAGGATGAGAAGAGCAACCTGGATGAAATCCTGATGGATCTCTTTGTTTACCTTCACGTGGATCCCGGGTGCACCAGTCCCCCGAATTTTTCGTTATTCGATTTTGTGAATGATTTACGTCGGCCTAACAGGAGATGATATGAGAGTCTTACTCCTCGGCAAATTTCCACCCGGTCAAGGAGGAATCGCCTCCAAGACCTATTGGTTGTACAGAGCACTCGCACGTCGAGGATTTCTATTTGACATCGTTACCCTCGTGCCTGATCTCTATGCTAGCCAAGACCAGGCCGAGCTTCCGCCTGCAGTGCACGTGAGGCTGCTTCAAGCAAACACCGAGGGCCCCTGGTTTATCCCCGGCGGAGGATTGGAGACTGAGCGTTTGATTGCAGCGGCGCTCGAGATGGCTGCGGATCAGAGGCCGGACGTGGTGGAATGCAACTACCTGGCACCTTATGGAACAGCTTCCTTGGTTGTCTCCCGCTCGCTCGGAGTTCCCTTGATCGTCCGTCATGCAGGTAGTGATCTGGTGAAGCTGCTCGGCTGGGATCAAACCCGGGCTGCGCTTGAAAGCCTTTTGACCTCCGCCGACCTTGTGGTAAGCAATGGTGATGCGATCGATCGGTTGAAACGCTTCACAAAAAGGATCATCTTGCTTCCACGATACGTTCCAGACCCTGAGTGGTTCAACACGGCTCCCCAAGTTCCCGAAGAACAATTAATTTTGTACGTGGGTAAGCTGAACTACTACCTGAGATTGAAGGCGCTTGACAGCCTTCTTTTAGCGCTTCGCCTCCAGCACTCTTGGAAGCTGTTGGCAATAGGAGGAGGAAAGGGACAACAGGCTTTTGAAGCCGCCGTCAGAGTGAATGGGCTTGAGAACAGAGTGCGCCTTATGGAGTTTTTGCCGCCGGAGCAAATGCCCGGAAGGATTCGTGCGGCCCACCTGGTATGGGCTGTGGAGCGCCAGGGGCCTGTTTCGGATTTCAGCAACACTGTCTGGGAAACGATTTCCTGTGGTCGAACATGCCTGGTCTCCCCTGGCGTCATTCAACACCCGGACGCCGCTATGTTTTCTACCTCTCCTTTGCTTGTAAGCGTGGACCCAGACGACCCGGTTTCCATCGCTACTACCTTCGATCGGTGTCAAACAGTTGCGCCTCAGCAAGCCCCTGACTTTTCTGAAGCACACCGCAGGTATGTTGACAGCAACGCCACTATATACGAGAGTATCTGCCGAGGATTGTCTGTCGGCAATGAGGGTTAAAGGGTGCCTCTATGATCAGACCGCGGGTGCTTCTGGCACTTCCTCGCTATCGAGGCTTTAACCACGGCCTGTTTCTCGGAATAGCCTGCCTGGCGACAACCCTTAAGCAACGTGGCGCCGAGGTTGAGGTTTTTGATGAGGACGTTGCAGTTCAGGTGGAGACCGAGACTGGACGTGACACCCGACAAATATTGAACCAGATCCTGGAAGCCTTCAGACCAACGCTGGTTGGCGTCCATGTCAATACACCCAATTATTCTGCGGCTCTTCTGCTTTCGGAGCGACTGCGTGAATTCACGGATGTGCCGATCGTCGCAGGAGGACCGCATGCAACTGCCGCTGCCGAATGTCTTCTGAACCGGCATGCCCAGTTTGATTATGTCCTGCGGGGTGAGGCTGATAATTCACTACCCGCTCTTGCTTGGGCTGTGACCTGCAATCGACCGTTGGATGACATACCGGGGCTGTCCAGAAGGATCCACTCGTCAGTAGTAGATAACGCCAGATCCCCCCTGCTCGACTGCCGGCTTATACCGAGGCCGGATCGTGACGTGTTTCTCCATCCTTCGGATCCAGATCTCCGCAGATATGCTCGCTCCACCTACCTTCGCAATTTCACCTCCACAATACCAGGCTTTTCAGGCCGAATGGTAGCAGGCGCTTATAGCAGCAGGGGTTGCAACTACAGTTGTCCGTTTTGCTCACCCAGCGTCTTCTGGACAGACACCTCAACGTCGCGCCCTATCCGGCGGCTTCGGCTCGTCGAGGATCTCATCGAGGAATTGAAGGAGGTACGAGATCTGGGTTACGGTGCAGTTTTCTTCGATGAGCCCACCTTCCCGATGTCATCCGAGCACGTCTGGATCGACAAGTTTACGAAGGGGATGAAGGCTCTAGGACTATTGTGGGGCGCCCCAACCCGTCTTGAGGAGCTGGATCCAGGAATTCTCCCCAAACTAGCTGATTCAGGGCTCCGCTATGCTTATTTTGGACTTGAAACACCCCAGCACAATCTTCAGTTAAGAATTGGCAAGCCTGCGGAGATTGAAACAGTTCACGATCGATTGCGCGCGTGCGAAGATAACGGAATTCAGTGCGATGTCTCCCTGTTTTTCGGCGGCCCGGGCGAAACCGACGAGACGGTCGATGCGACCCTTTTATGGATGGACGAATGCCTTCCACGGGGCAACGCCTTTTTCTCGCTTGCGGCTTACTGGCCAGGCACAACTTGGTCTCAGGTAGCGGGCTTATCGGCTGAGTATTGGGAACCTGATTTCGATCATAAACGGGTAGAAAAACTCGGCGCGATCTGGTATCCGGAATCAGCAACTTCGATTGAACGTTTCTACTCCAACAGCACCGGTACTTACCATCCTGCCTTCATGACTCTCGAACGCGCATTGAAGATCAAGGAGCGCATCATTGCCAGCGGGTTTCGGGCACGGTTTAGCCAATATGCCCGGACGCTTGACGCACCGGAATTTTCGGCATGAAGACAAAGCATCTCTTCACTTATGATATCCGTCCGGGGCACCTTTTCCACATTCCCGATTGTCCCGACAACGTCATGTTTGATCTCACATGGAAGTGTAACTACCGCTGCTCATTTTGCTACAATCCACATGAAAACCGGAACCTTGGACACCCTCCATGGGAAGTAACGGAGGCGATCCTTCGCAAGCTGGCTGAGTGGGGCGTCAGGGAAGTGCTTTACTTGGGGGGAGAGCCGATGCTTCATCCCAAGTTTGATGCGGTCATTGAACTCGGCGCCCGGCTAGGATTATCTCAGCGGGCAGTTACAAACGCCAGCCGGATCAGCAAGGCGAGGGCTAATTTGCTCGCCGCGCATGATGTCGAGGTGGGCGTCTCTCTGCACAGCGCCGATGCCTCAGTGCACAACCGCCTCTCGGGCAGCAGACAAGGATTTCAGAAAGCCACCGAGGGTTTGAGCCTACTAACCGAGGCCGGTGCCCGATGCTTCGTTCAGTACTCACCAACTCGTTTAGATCCCGGCGGATTGGCTGGCCTCGGGAAATTTCTGCGCGCCTGCTATGGCGAGGCTGTCCGATTTATTGATGTCAATCGCCTTTTGCCGTTTGGCGAAGCGGCTCAGGACAAGGCCCAAGTGGTTCTCGACGCCGACGGTTGGTGGGATGTCCTCAAGATCGTCGGCGAACTTATCTCATCGGGATGGACTGTGAGGGTCGAGTCTGTACCTCATTGTTGGGTTCGAGAGCGGGCGGCAAAAGAGGGGCTACGAAAGAAAATTATCCAAGCGATTCTCTCCAGTCTCCGCCCTTGCTATATGGGCATCAATCAACTCGCGCTAGACCCTTGGGGTTTTATCAAGGCATGCCCAGGCGGTCCTTCGACTACTCTTGGACTGGTAGAATCAGCATCGAATCAGTTGTGGAAGGAACACCCGGCTCTGGTTAGCCGTCGCTTGCTTTCATTTTTGCCTCAAGCATGCCTGGATTACGAATCACGTAAGATCTGCTCACTATTCTATAATTGCCTGGGCGGCTGTCGATCTGCTTCTGGCCAATCTGCTGGAGACTCTGATCCTTTGTTCTCAAGGGAAACTACTGGCCGTCCACTATAGTAAGTGCGTGGCTATAACTGGGAAGGTCTATGTTGAGTTCAAATGACATAAAATGGAACTATGGATTTGATGCAGTAGGCATAGTTAAAGAAATATCTAAAAGTATTATCATTCTTGGGGTAGAATCAACGCCAGACAGAGACCTTGACGAATTTCTAGGAGGTGAACATTGGCGAACACTTGGTTTTGAGAAACATTTCATTCCTAAAACAAAAGAGTTAAGGAGAGATATTAAGAAGAGGGGATACAAAATCCGTCAAGAAAGGAATCCTAATTTTCCAATTAAGAAATATGCAGTAATTTCGGGGATTGGACTCCAAGGCAAGAATACGCTGGTAATTCATCCCGTGTTTCATGCTCGATTGAGATTTATAGCATTAATAACAAATATGCCAATGGAACCTTCTTGTCCCCAGATTTATGAACAGAAACCGAACCTTCGATGCGCAAAATGTAATTTTTGTATCGAAGAATGTTGTGAAAAGGTTCTTGAAGAATATCGCTTGAGCGACAAGACAAAATGTAAAGCTTACATGCAATTGGATGACCCAACCCCAGGCCAAATACGGTGTAATATTTGTTGGAAGGCATGCGAGGTGGATAAAGGTTAAAAAGGAAAAGGAAATCTGTATGCTCGGAAAATATCCTTTTATAGGGGGGGGCCGGGCGGCATTCTGAGTGCAAAGCGCTTGCTTAAAGAGGAGACGAAGTCCATTTCCTCACAGTGCTCAAGATATCGTCTGGTTACCCGACCCTTACTTGCATTCTTGCAACAAGCGTACGTGGATTACAAATCATCCGTGGCCCATACTTATTTCTGTGATTGTTTAGGGAGGTGTGGGGCAGCTTCGGGTCAGTCTTTTCCATCTTCTGATCCTTTTTTAGAACCCCCAGGCTCACCCTTGGAGTCTATGTAAAGCTCGTGTGGGGTCTTACGCAAGCGTTCGAGTAAAGCAGGCAGTTCATGCTGGCGGGCACGGTAACAATCCTTACAAACAAACAGCAAAGCCTCATCTTCATCTGACACCGTCACGGGGCGAACGGCGGCTGCATGAACATACTGGCGGCAAATTGCGCATCTCACCGATCGATCTTTAACACCGACCCGCAGCCCCACATCCGCTGGGAGAACTTCCATCTTAAAAATGCGCTGAAGTCTTGTCGCGAGGTCTGCACGCAGCCCACCGCGCAGCTCTTCGCCAAACTCTGAGAGTATAATTAGTGGAGGCTTGCTTTTTGGCTGGGTCCCCTTGACGGCTTTTTTTATGTCGCACAGGAACATTGATATTCCAGGAATGTATAAATGGTTCTCTTCAGTCAGTGTTGGCTGCAGTTGCTTCAAGGCTCTCTTTAAGTTTTCTTTAAGGTCGAGGCTGCAGGATTCGTGAGAATTGCTGAAGGCTTTACTTTTGATAACAGACCCGAGATGGGGAACCACAACGTTGCAATGGGCGAATCCGTCTTGATTACATAGGCTACTCGAGTAGCGCGTGTCACCGGTGAACCCAATTTGGAGGCCCCGTTTCTTCTGGCTCGGGACTCGAATAACCACCCCCATGGAGTCGAATTCGGTGCCGTCCGTGTGAATAGCCTGGACCGCCTGAATAGCCACCAAAACAGTCAGTGACGGGTTCAATTCATGATGCCGCGTCGATTTATTGCCGAGCTTTGATTCATCACCCACTATCAACGAGATTGGTCCTCCATTGCCTCCTTGACCGACGCCCCTGACCACACATACCGTGTCTCGTTTTGGCCTATCCCACGAGAGGACAACGACATCATGGATGTATTCAATTTCATTGTCGATTAAGGTCTTGAACCGCTGAAACACGCCCTGCGTCAGGACGAGGAATACCCGGCTTATTGTGTTGATGCGCTTCTCGCGTTCTCGTAGTAAGGTGAGGATGTTTGAGAGATTTTCCACATGGTCAGGGTGCGCATGTGTGATCACGATTACATGCACGTCCGGAAGTGTGAACCCCTCGTCGAAAAGGTTTTCCAAATAGTTATAACCAGGGTCAATCGCAATCCCAATGTAACCCTCTGAGTTCTTGTCCCAGACCCGCACGAGATAACCGCCGCCAACCGTAGTTGTACCGTGTGAGGCGAGATTTGGGGAAAAAGAGCTCCAGCGCTTTAGTGAAATGAATTCCATCAATGGGGTGACCGGGTGTTTTTGTTTCTTGGTCGGATCGTAACGAACTAAGGAGGGTATTTTCAGAAAGCGGGTAAATTCTGCCTCGAACCGTGACATCCGAGTCAGCAAGTATTTAGTGGAGGCCACACACGAGTTACGGCTGGAGTTTCCAAGCTGCAAAACCTCCTCCGCGCAGTTAGGGTTATTTCTGCAGCCTTTAACGCGCTTTGGCCTTCGGTTTGAACAGAGTTTTTCAGGGTTCTGAAGCAGTTTAAATACATGCTGAACATAGGCGACGTATTCGAATTCGAAGCGTTTCTGTTTTGATGCCTTCCGGAGGCGCTGTTCCAATGTTTTCAGCCACCGCCAAAGGTTTGGAAATGGTTCTTTTACGGGTACGTTGGAACCAGCCTCATTGATTAATTGTCTACGGAACTTCATTGCGGCTTGAAGAGCCGGCATCAACCATTCCAGTGCCTTCCACGTGTGGATGGCTTCGCCGAGTTTTAAATGCAAGTCGGCTGACTTGTGAGGTGAGAGAAACTGGAACACACGATCCTGGGGATAGCTTTGGATCACCTTTTGGAGCGTCTCCAACACTTCCTTAATGTTCATAAGACATATCATAGAATTGTAATTTTGCTTAGAACGGTTCTTTAACGCCTCCGCAACGGTTTTTATACTCTGGGCAGCGCCTTGAATGGTCCCCTTGAGATAAACAGGATCCTCCTCATGCCAACGAATTGTCCACGTCAGCGCCTCAGCCCATTTCGAGGTCAAATCGTGGACTTGCATGTTATTATTGTCATTGACTATCAGCCTTTCGTTCCATAGGTATACACTCTGCTGATTCTCGTTCATCAACTTTGGCATGTTAGGTTTGTTTAGAGTTAGGCATTGGCCCTCCGGAAATACCAGACTGGACAACGCAACTTCGATACAGGACCTCCAGTAGTCGCTTGGCTCCTTACGCAGCGCATATCTTAACCACCATGCAGCTTCTGGCTTCCGGTGGCAGTCCTTTAACGACCCTGCTAGGGTAAACACCGCGCGGAAGAAAATCAACCGCTGAGCAAGACGACGGTCCTTCTCTTTCAAATCAGGAGGGACAAAGTTCTTGTTAGTTTCAAAGTCCTCCACAAAGGGCACAAGCAGACGGATACACTCCTCGTAATTTGGCTGATGGCTCAATCCACGTCCCTGGTTGTTGATCGAGATAAGGCGAAAGAGCCAGCCCCATTTCATTTCCGAGAATCTGAAGAATTTATCGAATGCCCGAGCCATACCATATGACACGTCGGGTGTCGTGCCCGATGCGCAAACCTCCGAATGAAACAAGGCTGCCAGAACGCTCCACCGCTGGTCCACTCTTTCAGGGTTTCGCTGAATCAAGCCGAACGCAGCGAAAGAATCCATAATGATTGCGTCCAAGGTGTTACTGACAGCCTTAATGGCTTTGCGGACTGATTGTTTTCCATCCTTATTAGGAGATTGTGCGTAGTCGTACCGAGTCCGGTTGCAATCGAGCGATGCCCGTGCGCGGGCCGCCTTCATATTTAGAAACAATTCCGCTATCCGCCAAGAGTGTTTGAGATCAGATTTCATGAGCTCTGAATTCAGAACAGAATCCCTAAATACCCAGTAGGTATTATCCTCATCGTTGCGACGCGCTTTTTTTATTTTCTTCTGGGCCTTAGCGAGTATCGGGCTCCATCCCAGCGCTTGGGCCCAATCTTTGAGATCCTCAGGTTCCTCTTCGTCAACCAGGAGGTCGAGGAAGCAACTCTCAAGGACCCATTTGTCTATCCGAGATGCGCCGTGTGCAGATTCCAGGTTATGATTCAAAGTGTTCATTTGATCTCCTTCGGCTAAACGCCCTAAACATGCCCGCATCAATCTCACAAAGAATCTGACACCTGCATTCATCATCCCACGGAATTGGCGGACCAGCGTATCCTAAATCAGCTGCAAAGCTCGCGATATCTCAGGCGGCATAAGCGAGCCCGATAGCGAGAGGCGAAACCAAATGTAAATAGTGCAACTCTCGAACAAAAGCTAAGCCCGCGGAACAAGAAACTGCTTTGTCGAGAAGAGGGTAAACAATGATCCGCCGAGCTTTTGCCGATATCACAGGTCGAAAACAGGGCTGTTCATCAATACCTATAGAACATTCTATCTTGGCGTGCAAGGAGAAAGTGTGGGAAGGCAGGGGATGGAAAAGATTCATGGAAGCAGATCCCAGCAACTTATGTTGGCCGGGGCTGTGGGATTGCCGCGGTTTTGCTCGCCTAATCCTTGGATCAACCCGCCGACCGGGGGCTCCAGTGTAGAAGGGGACGTTCGTGCTGAAATTGCCTGAGACTTCGAAGAAAAGATTTTGTGTCAAAATGCTATGCACGTTCTGCACGAACGTCCCCTCCTTCCTTAATATGTTTACGGTTGGATTGAACTACAAGTTTTGACCTTGCACCGCGCATGTCATGATAAAGCCGGGGTCACCCGGCTTTTTATTTTGCAGATCGAAATGCGTTAATTCTGTTCCAGGAAATTCGCGCGCGGGGACTGGCGAAATTGCGATTACGCACGCGGGAGAGTTAA
>Ga0315288_10012512_pt1 | contig 10662 bp, 3 predicted proteins | sample YL17G11_20_MG_FD_203454 | JGI IMG/M metagenome (GOLD analysis project Ga0315288, IMG submission 203454) | Sediment microbial communities from Yellowstone Lake, YNP, Wyoming, USA - YL17G11_20 | ecosystem: Environmental > Aquatic > Freshwater > Lake > Sediment | place: USA: Wyoming | collected...
CTTTCTCAGAACGGGAGCGAACTCGATTTCTCCCAGACGGATATTTCCGTACTCGTCGCGCTCGGCGTTCTCGAGCTGCTTGAGGTCGTTGGGGTCGACCCTCTCCATGAGCCCCTCGGCGAGGATCACCACTCCGTCACGGCGGCCCATCGCGCGGCGCTTGATGATCGCGCCCGCAACGATGTCGGCGATGTGCGACAGCCGAATCGTTTCGTCGGGAAACTCCTCCGGGATGATCGTCACCGTCGCGGCCGCCGCCTTGCCGATCCCAAGCGCGAGGTGTCCCGCTTTTCTCCCCATGGAGATCACGAGGTACCACCGCGCGGTGGTTTGCGCGTCGGCCATGAGATTCTTGACGATGCTCACGCCGATGTGGCGGGCCGTCTGGAACCCAAACGTCGGTGCTCCGCCCGGCAGATCGAGGTCGTTGTCGATCGTCTTCGGGACGTGCACCACTTTGATTCTTCCACCGGCCACTTCCTCGAGCCTCATCGCGCCGAACATCGTGTCGTCCCCGCCGATGGTGATGAGCTTGTCGATGCCGAGCGACATCAGGGCTTCGATACAGTTTTCCAGCGCCTTCGGGTCTTTGGTCGGGTTGTCGCGGGCGATACCCAGGTGCGACCCGCCGCGGAAATGAAGCCGGGTAACATCCTCGATTCTCAAACGCAGGACGTGGGAGACATCCCCCTTCATGATCCAGCGAAACCCCTCCTCGATGCCGATGACGGGGAATCCCTCGTTGCTACCACGGATCGTCGCAGCGGCGATGACGCTGTTGATCCCGGGTGCCGGGCCGCCGCCCACGAGTATTCCAAGCTTCTCTTGCGACTTAGGCATCGAAATCTCCTTCGGGATTAATCAGTTTCAGTTCCCAAATCGGGATGGGAGGGTCGATCCGAATGCTCACCCGTCCCCCGTATCATGTAGCAAGTTGGAGGCCGAAGGCAACACCGAATTTGCCCGAAACCGGGCTCCCGCGACCCGGATCCTCCGGGGCAGACCCAATCCCTGCGGACCGTCGCGGGTGGGCGGGTCTCGGTAACGTTTTCGCCCGGAAGGCAGCCGTCTCGCGGAGGCCCGCGCGGGTGAGAGCGTCGAGTGAAAATATTGGGGGCAACCCGGCCCGTGTGGTAACGTAGTACCTGGTGCAAAGGAGTCGGGAATGATCGGCGAAACCATTTCGAAATACCGGATCCTGAGCAAGCTCGGCGAAGGGGGGATGGGAGAGGTTTTTCTCGCCGAAGACAGCGAGCTCAACCGGAAAGCCGCGCTCAAGTTCCTCCCCGACGAGCTGGCGTCGAGCGCCGAGGCTCTCGCCCGATTCAAGAGAGAGGCGCAGACGGCGGCGGGGCTCAACCATCCGAACATCGTCACTATTTACGAGGTCGGTCAACACAAGGGGCGGCCGTTCATCGCCATGGCGTACGTCGACGGCGAGCCCCTTTCAGATGTCATCACGCGGGGCGGCCTTACCGTCGACCGGATAATCGACATCGCGCTTCAGATGCTCGACGGCCTCTCGAGCGCCCACCGCGCAGGGATAGTCCACCGCGACATCAAGCCCGGAAACATCTTCATCGACGGCGAAGGACGGGTCAAGATCCTCGACTTCGGGCTGGCAAAACCGGGCGGCGCCGGGAAGCTCACCGGCGAGCTTTCCACGATGGGGACGATCTTCTACATGTCGCCGGAGCAGACGCGCGGAGAAGATGCCGACCAGCGGTCCGATCTATTCTCGCTTGGAGCCGTTCTCTACGAGATGCTTGCCGGGCGGCCACCGTTCGAGGGGAAGCACATCGCGGCGGTGGTGTACTCGATCACCAACGAAGAACCCAAACCTCTTTCCCAATTATACCAGAGAATTCCGAGCGCGATGGAAAAGGTCGTCTCCAAGGCGCTCGCGAAGAATCCGCAGGACCGTTACCAATCGGCGGGTGAGATGGCCGATGATCTCAGACGAGTCCGGGCGGGGGCACGCCCCCTTGCCTCGCGGCCGGGCAAGAATCTTCGCAGGTTCCTGCTGCCCACCACCGTGGTCTTCGCCGCCGTGGTGCTCCTCCTGGTGTTGAAACCGTTCAAGTTCCAGGTTAGCAGCGATCGACCCGCCGTCGCGGCGGGGAGTTCGCTCGCCGTCATGTACTTCGAAAATGTCGTCGATCCGAATGACCCCCGCCGGTTGGGAGAGATCGCGAGTAACCTCGTCATTACCGACCTCTCGGAGTCCGGGAACATCCAGGTGATCTCGAGCCAGCGGCTCTACGACATCCTGAAGCTCCAGGGCAAGGAGGGGGTAAAGGTCGTCGACAAGGATACGGCGACGGACGTCGCCAAGGCGGCCAAGGCCAAGTGGATGCTCATGGGGAGCATCCTTCAGGAGGAGCCGAACCTCATCATGACCTCCCGTCTCGTCGACGTCGAGACGGGCAAGGTCATCGCGTCGCAACGGATCACGGGAGAACCCGGCGAACAAGTTTTCGCCCTCGTCGACCGGCTGACGCTGGAGATCAAGAGCGATCTCGCCCTTCCCGTGCTGGCGCGAGAGGGGCGCGACGTGCCGGTCGCTGACGCGACCACTCATTCGACGGAAGCGTACCGGTACTACCTGGAGGGGATGGAGTGCCTCAACAAGTTCTACCAGACCGAAGCGAGGGCGGCGTTCAAGAAGGCGCTTGGGTTCGATTCGACCTTCGCGATGGTCTACCTGAGGCAGGCTTCGCTCGCCGCGAGCCGGGCGGAGCGCAAGAAGGCGATCGAGAAAGCCGTCCGGTATTCGGACAGAGTCAGCAAGAAAGAAAAACACTACATCGAGAGCGCCGCCGCGCTCGTCTCGGGCGACACCGACAAGGCGATCGTCGAGCTCAACGCCATCATCAAGGATCATCCGAACGAGAAGAACGCCTACACGGCGCTCGGGGACATCTACAGAACGGAGAAGAGGGACGCACAGAAGTCCATCGAGAACTACAGAAAGGCGATCGAGATCGATCCCCTCGACAAGTTCTCCTACAACTTGCTGGCGTACGAGTACCAGAAGGTCGGTGACGTCGACAACTATATCTGGGCGATTTATCAATACATGGCCCTCGCCCCGGATGAGGCGAATCCGTACGACTCGAGGGCCGATCTCTACGCCTATAGCGGAAAGCTCGACAAGGCGATCGAGTCGTATCAAGAAGCGCTCAAACGAAAACCGGATTTCTATCCGTCCGTCATGAAACTCGGTTACATGCACCTCTTCAAACGGGAATACGAAGAGGCGCTCAAGTATTCGCGGCAGCTTCTCCAGGCCCCCGACCCCGATACGCGGAGCCTTGGCAGGGTCTTCGAAATCGCCGTCCCGCTCTATCAAGGAAAACTCGACGAGGCCATGGAAAGGGCGCAAGAAGCCGTCGCAGCCGATCGGGCGGACGGATACGGCGGTAGACTGGGTTTCTTGAAGGAGTACTACATCGTCAACATTCTCTATGAAAAGGGCGATGTAAAGGGGGCGATGGGAAGGGCGGAAAGGGTCGCGGCGGAGTTCCGCAAAGCCAACCCCGATGAGCCCTGGACGGGGGAGACCCTGCTCATGTGGGTTCTCACACGCTCGGGCGGCACCGAGAGGGCGAGCGCGATTCTCGACACCTGGAAAAAGGAAATGGGGAAGATCACGAAGACGGTGGACCCCTCGTATTGGTTCTGGCGAGGTATGATCGAGATGACGAAGGGGAATTACGACGCGGCCATCGAGGAATTCAATAAGGGCGCCGGGGCCGAAGATAGCTTCTACCCCCGCTACGGGATGGCCGCGATATACTTAAAGGCGGGGCGCGCGGTCGAGTCGGTCAACGAGTTCGAGCGATTGCTCCGAGCCTACACGGAGGAGCGGGCGCTCTACCCGCTCGACGGCGTAAGGGCGTATTATTTTCTCGGCGTGGCCCGCGAGGAGCTGGGCCGCACCGAAGAGGCGATCGAGAGCTACGAGGAGTTCCTTGCTTTCTGGCGAGACGGGGATCCGGCGCTCGTGGAGATCGCGGACGCGAAAGAGCGCCTCGCCAAACTACGGCAGCCCGGATGATGGGCCGGGTTACTTCTTGCCCCGTATTTCACCGAACACCCGTATGGTGTCGAGGTCCTCACCTCCACCGGCTGCCCATTCATCGCCGCGTCGAGAGTGGCCGCGACGTAGTTCGTCGCGGCTCGATCGCGCACCGCCCTGCCGCGGTGCGAGGGAACGCGTGCCGGGTGCTTGGCGAACCTACTCGACGGCTACGTCCTCGCGCGTCGCCAGCAGCTCGAGCGACCGCGCGAGGTCCTCGTGGATGAAGCGATAGAGAACCCAACGAACCGCGGCCGTCCCCACGCCCCCGCTTGTGATCGACTCGAGGAGACCTTTCTTTTTCGGATAATGAACGAGGGTCACTTCTTCGTCCGCCGGGATCCCGGCGAGCTCCTTCGCTACGGAAATCGCCTTGTCCAATCCGCCGACCTCGTCGATGAGCCGGTTTTCCTTGGCCTGCCTGCCGGTCCACACGCGCCCCATGGCGAGCTTCTCCATCTCTTCGACGGGGATCCCGCGGTGTTTGGAGACGTCATAGAGCCATTCGTTGAAACCGTCCCAGTGGTTGTCCTCGAACCGCGCGCGTTCCTCATCGGTGAAATCCCGGTGGTCGGAATACATCAGTCCGTTCGGTCCTTTTTCGAAGTCGTCGAACGTGATTCCGAGCTTCTCATAAAGACCGGCCATGTTGAACTTCCCGCTGATCGAGCCGATCGACCCGGTGACCGTCATCGGATCGGCGACCATCTTTGACGCGCGGTACGAGATCATGTAGCCGCCGGAGGCGGCCACATCGATCATCGACACGACAACCGGTTTGACCGCGACGGTCGCCTGGACCTCGCGGCTGATGAGGTCGCTCGCCAGACCCTCTCCTCCGCCACTCTCGACGCGAAAGACGACGGCGGCGACGTCCTTATCCATCCGCGCCCGCCGAAGCTCGGCCGACACCGTTTCGTGACCCATCATGGCTCCAAAAAGAGGGTCCACACGGCTCTTGCGGCCGCCGATCATCCCGTGAGCATGGACGACGGCGATCTTCTTCTTGCCCTTGAGCCCCACCTTGCTCCGGTCGATCTTCGCGTAGTCGGACTGCGAGACGGTCCGGAGCTTCTCGTCCTTCTCCCCTTTAAGCCGGGTCTCGAGCTGGTCCCAGTAGAGGAGCCGGTCCACAAGCCCCGCGTCCTTGGCTTCTTGGGGGGTGAAGAGAGCGTGCCCCATGAGCTCGACGAGCTTCTCCTCGGAGAGCTTGCGGTCTTCGGATATCGCTCCGATCTGCATGTCCCACATTTCATTGGCCATCCACTCGCGCATCTCTCGGGCTTCCGGGGAGTACTCGGTCCGGGTCATCATCTCGGCCGCGCGCTTGTACTCGCGGATCTGATGGAGGTTGGCTTTGATACCCAGCTTGTCGAGAGTGTTCTTGACGAAGGAGGCGGAGCCGCCGTACCCGGTAAAGACCATGTACCCCGCCGGCGGCATGAAGATCGAGTCGCACGCCGAGGCGAGGAATACGGTCTTCCGGTCGAGGGCGTCACCGAAGGCGTAGACCGGTTTCCCGGCCTGACGGACTTTCTTGATCGCTCCCCGGATCTCTTCGGTGGAAGCGGCACCGAGCGAGTTGCTGCTCGATACCTTCATGATGACGCCGTCGATCCGCTTATCCGCCGCGGCCTTCTCGAGGCCGCTGAGTATCCGGTGAAGCGTCTCGTCTTCGCCGCCGAGGATCTGTCCCACGACGCCGTCGGGCGCGTCGTACGCAAGGATGTCCCCGTAGACGTCGACAACGAGATAAGAATTGTCTTTGATCACCGGCTTCTTCGACGATTTCGCCCCCACCATCCCGACGATGATCAAGACCACGACCACCAGGGCGAAAAGCGAGGCGAAAAAAGATCTGAGAAACGCTTTCATGATTTCTTCTCCTCTCATTTGGATCCCGACGGGGTCGGCGTCACGCCGCGTTTCCGGCGAGAGGCCGGTCTCGCGTATCTACGGCACCGTCGCCCCGAGGTTGCAACAATGCCCGGCTCCCCGACCGAGACCGCCGGCCGAGCCCATCGACCCGGGAACGCGAGCCGCCGGGGGTCCCGGTGACACCCGGACGCGTCCGCCGAAAGGCTGATGGTATCCGTGCCCCGACGGGATGTCAAATGTTGATGTTCGTCAACCAGTCTTGTGACGTCAAGTTAGGTGTTCACTGGCTGAGTGTAAACCGTTCTTGACACTCAACGCGATTCGTGGTACAAACAGCGAGCAACAGGGGGGTCGACAAGCCTTTCTGCCAACGGTTTCAGGGGTAGCCTTGGTAGACGGCATCCACACAAGATACGTAGCATCCACAAGAACAAAACAGCGTTGAGCATTTCGGCTTCCGCATCTCAGGCTTCTCTCTCGCCGCGCGGCCTTCAGGCAGAAGCGTAGCGAGCTTATCGACCATCCTTCCCTGTCCGCAGAGCACTGCTATAGCTACCCGTGTGTCCGCGCATTTTGCTGCGCGGTGGCGCCGTTTGATCGTCGCCCACGGAGCGGTTTCGTAGGCGGTGCCGGGCATGATCAAAGGAAGGAATGCGATGCACTCGAGACCGCCTTGAGTTCCTCCTCTCGCTAAATCTCTTCGCGCTCGCCCGTATCCACGGCGACACCGGTTTAGTCCTTCGGGGGGAACATGAAACACACAGTCAAATTGAGGTGTCGAGAGTTTGTCTCAAGACCCTGGCGTCAATAATAAGGGGGGACTCATGGGCAAGATGAATCGATTCATGGTCGCTGCCGCGTGCAGTTTATTGCTTCTCCTTTCGTGGGGAGGAACTACCGCCTGGGCGGCAAACCCGGTTTACGTTGACGACGGTTACAACAGCGGTACGCCGGGGTGGGGAGTATATAGTTTCGCGACGATACAGAACGGCGTGAACGCGGTAGATGTGGGCGGCACCGTCACCGTGTACGCGGGGACGTACGCCGAGGACAATGTCCTCATCAACAAGGGCATGACGGTCCAAGGCGCTGGCGTGGGGTCGAGCATCATCGATGCGTCCGCGTCGGTCGCCACGGGAAACGTCGTGAAGATCGACATCGCGTCGGGGAACGTGCTGTTCGATGGTTTCACCATCAAGACGGGTGTGAGTCTAAATGGCATCTACGAGACGTCGACCTCCTCGGGTTCCACGATCACGATTTCGCACAACAAGATTGAGGGCTTCGGTCCGACTTCAACTGAGAAAATGAACTTCGGTCTCATTGCCGGCTACGGGAGTCCCGCCGCGCTCGTTTTCACCTACAACACGATCACGAACTGCGGCGACAACACGATCTTGCTGGAGCGCCACGTCGGCCCCACGGACGTGAGCTACAACACGTTCGACCGGACCGCAGGCGACTGGTCGAGCGACGCCTATTTCTGCATGAATCATGACGCGGCAGATATCACGTCACTGCAGAAGGTGAGCCATAACACGATCGATATGGGCGCAGGGACCGTGTTCGAAGATGGCACCCGGGGGTGCGGGATCACGTTCGCCGGTGCGTACACAAGCACGAATGGCGGATTCACGAACATTGAAGTCACCGACAATGTGATCTATAACCTCAAGCCCTATCGTCGCGGTATCGGCTTCTGGAACAATGCTGGGGGAGATGGCAGTGCCGGCAATATCAATGCCCCAGTGATTGCGAGAAATACGATTCTCGGCAATCCCGGAGCAACCGGCAGCTACGGCATCCGGCTCCTGGGTCTCGTTACGAACGCAAGCATAACGGATAACGACTGCGACCGGCTTGATTATGGTGTCTGGGTTCGGGCACGGAATGGCCATATCGCCACCGGAACAGCGGCGAATGGGAACAGCTTCACAAACTGCACCTCGTACGGCATCTTGTCCGAAGCCACCTCACCCAACGTGGATGGCAGGTACAACTGGTGGGGCGACGCGACAGGGCCGCAACACCCGACTCTCAACCCGGGCGGTTTGGGCGTCGATGTCTCTGACTACGTCACCTTCAACCCGTACATGACGGGCGAGACCGTGGTCAGCGTGGTCCCTGCGACGGGGCTCAGCAAGTGCGGCACAACGATTGAGTACACGTTCCACATCGATCGGACGGGGGCCGAACAGGTTCGCGGCTACGATTTCAAGTTCACCGTGGACACCGGGGTCGTGACCGTTGCCAATGTGGTGACAGACATCGTCGAGGGGAGCTACCTCAAGTCCATCGGAGGGCCGGGGAGCACGGTGTTCTATGCCGTGAGTTACGGCGGCGGTGTCTACGGCGTGAGCTGCGCGATCCTCGGCGGTGACGCCGGTGCGACCGGAAACGGGGATCTCTTCACAGTGAAGTTCACGACCGTGGCCGAGGGGACGAGCAGCATCGCGCTCTCGTCTCTCAAGGTGAGAGACCTCGACAACAATCCGCTACCGGCCACGTCAACGGACGGTTCGGTGCAGGTGGACTGCACGCTTCCGACGATGGATCCGATTGCGGAGGCGCAGGATCAGTGCTACAAGGTGGCGCCGACGTTTTCGCACATCGGGTTTGACGACGACGTGAACCTCGATCGAGCGGAGTACCAGATCGACGACGACGGATGGAACCCGATCCGCGTGGGGATTACCACGGCTTCGTGGGACAGCGTCTGGGCGCTTCCTGGATTCGCCGATTTGAGCGAAGACGCTCACACGGTCTACTTCCGCGTAAAGGACGACGCGGGGAACTGGAACGCCGGCACCTACAGCTGGGCGTTTGTGAAGGATACGGTGGCACCGGCGGCGCCGACGAACTTTGTGGCGCTTCCGGGTCACAACAAGGTGCACCTCGCCTGGACGAACCCGACGGGGGACGATAGCTGGGAGGGCGTGGAGATCCGGAGAGTGGGCTGGACGGACTATCCGCAGTACGGGACACCGGGGGATCCGGCGCCGAGCTACCCGGCGAACCCTGCGGAAGGTGACCTGGTGGCCCAGACGATTCTTGCCGGGTACGACGACGCCACCATGACCGGGCGGGACATCTACTACTACGCCGCCTTCTCGGTTGACTGTGCGGGGAACTACTCGGAGGCGAGTTCGACGGCACGGGATCGCTCCACGAGCTACTGGCTGGGAGACATCTCGACGGCGCTCGTCGGAGACGGATTGATCAACATCTCGGATCTGACGCTCTTCTCGTTGACGTTCGCACAAGTCCAGGGAGGCCCCTCCTGGAATGCGGAAGCGGACTTCGGACCGACGGACGACCACTATCGGTTCGGGATCCCTCTCCCCGATGACGCGATCAACTTCGAGGATCTGATGATCTTCTCGATGAACTACGGGAAGGTGTCGCCCGCGGGAACGAGCGGAGGGCTTCTCGCTCTGACAGAGGCCGTGCCTTTGGGAGATCAAGTGAGCTTCCGGCTGGTTCCGATCTCGCGTGAGGACGGAAAAGCGACCTACGCGGTGATCATCGAGAACGGAGCGGAGGTGTTGAAGGGGTTCTCGCTCAAGGTCGCCTACGGGGCGGGGAACGCGCTCGAGGGCGTGACCGCGTCGCGGGAGATGACGGGGAAGGCCACCGAGCACTTCTTCGGCTTGATCGAACAGGAGAGCGGAGTCGTCGAGATCTGTGTGGCGGCTCTCGGCATCGACGCGCCGTTCAAGTACACCGGAGAAGTAGCGAGGGTCGTGGTTCGGGAGACGGCGGAGGGAGCGGTTCAGCTCAAGACCGTGGACCTTCGAGACCTCAACAACAACGGCAGCGAAGTGACGCTGCCGGGGACGGGCGGCGAGACGCCGTACATCCCGGTGACGACGGCCTTGCTGCAGAACCATCCGAACCCGTTCAACCCGACGACGACGATCCCGTTCGACGTCGCGGTGACGGGAGACGTGCGGATCGAGATCTACGACGTATCGGGGTCGTTGGTTCGGACGTTGGTGAATGGGGAGAAGGGAATCGGCCGGCACCTGGCGACATGGGACGGCCGGGACAGTGCGGGTAACCAGGTTCACACAGGGGTGTACTTCTACCGGATGACGGCACCGGGGTACACGTCGCAAGCGAAGAAGATGCTGCTTCTGAAGTAGCTGAGGAGAAAGGTTGAAGCCCCAGGCGCGGGGGCGGCGCCCGATGCGTCGCTCCCGCGCGGCAGGGAGGGAAGAAAGGAGTTTGCATGACGGCAAACCGGGGCCCTTGATTCGATTGAGTCTCGCTGGACGGGGGGGAGTCCTATGGGTTGGAGAAGAATCCCAAGTTCGTATCACAGCGTTGGGAGGAAGAAATGAACAGATTCAAATGGTGCAGCATTCTGCTGCTACTTTCGGTTCTGGTGTGGGGCGGTGTGGCGACCAGCGCGACACTCACCGTGCCGGTGCCTTACGCGACGATTCAGGCTGCGGTCGACGAGGCTGCGCCCACCGACATCATCCTGGTGTCCGCCGGGACGTACGAGGAGCAGATCGAGATCACGAAAACGCTCACCCTCGACGGAGGGGGAGGCGGAGGCGCGGTCATCATCAAATCGCCGGTGACGCTTACGAAGTATTTTCAGCCTGGGTCGCTGAAGAACTACCCGGTTGTGTACGTGCACGACTGTGACGGCGTGACGGTGAAGAACCTCACCGTCGACGGCGCGGGTAGAGGGA
>Ga0315288_10012515_pt1 | contig 10661 bp, 6 predicted proteins | sample YL17G11_20_MG_FD_203454 | JGI IMG/M metagenome (GOLD analysis project Ga0315288, IMG submission 203454) | Sediment microbial communities from Yellowstone Lake, YNP, Wyoming, USA - YL17G11_20 | ecosystem: Environmental > Aquatic > Freshwater > Lake > Sediment | place: USA: Wyoming | collected...
TGGGCGGTTTTGCCGGCCCGGACCTCGAGAGCCGCAAACGCACGGTTTGGGTGGAGACCCAGCGCTGCATAACCGACTACCTGGCAAACGGATTACCCCTTATTGTCGAGATTGAGGCGGCCGAGAACGGAGAGAAGAAAAAGCAGAGGGACGCCCACGTGATCATGGTGCTGGGCATGCACCTTATCGAGGATCCGGAGGAGCATCTTCTCCCTGCCCAGACCAGCCCTGCTCACGGTGAAACGCCAGAGGACATAGCAGAGCTACCCGGGAGGTTTGTGGCCCATGATGTCGCTGTGGGCCCATTCACCGAACTGCGCGCATCTGAACTCATGGATAGAGCATGGATAGCTGACCGCGCTATCGAGGGTTCCGGGATTCACTTCCTCGCCATCGCACCACCCGGGGCAAGCATGGGCATCTACGCCGCAAGGCGGCTGGCCAGATGGCTTGCTGAGGCCGAAAACGAGCGCTTCTGGGAGACCTATCGCACGGAGCTGCGAATTCCCGCTGCTCCACCTGAGACCGAGGATCGCCGGCGATATGTGACACGCCTTCTGCAGACGGACCAAATCAAGCGGCGTTATTTCTCCGAGACCTCCAGTGGCCAGAATAACCAGCAAGCCGCCGAAGAGAAGTTCCTCGAGCCCACGTACAAGCCGGAACAGTATTGGTGGTGCGTGGAAGTCTACATTCCGGGTTGGCGTTCCGAGGAGAACCCCGCCCACGACGTGCCCCCAGCGCTGGTCTTCATGTGGCACATCGAAGACGATCCTCTCTTGACCCCAACGCCCCGGGCAATCATCCGCTGCGAGGGCCCGGAAAAAGCCACTCTCGTGATGCCCGCCTCGGATACCGTCGTGAGGAATTATGGATTCAGGATTCACCGTCCCTGAAGTATCCCTGATCAGCTCCTGGTACGTGCCACTCGGCAATGCTCCCACCAGGGGCTCTGGGCTGCCGGCGTTGACCCTGGCCCTCCAAGATGGCATCGGCCTACTCGACCTGTACTTCCTTCATCATTCGGACATCCCATGGTATGCGCGCGCAGCAGGACGCAAGAGGCAAAGGAACCGGGGACCACAGGGATTCGTGGCATCACTCCAGGTCAATGAGTTGGAGAGGATTGCCGACCGGCTGCGTGAAGAGCTCACCAAGCATTACGGCGGTCGGCTGGTCGGCCGGCGTCCGCGCCTAGCGGCCTTGGCAACCTATTTCCCTAATGCCAGCCTCCCGCCGACCGACAGAGCAAACCAAGATAGTCGGAATGAGGCCGTGGCTGCCCTGCGTAATACCCTCTACCTGGCAAGGCTGCTGGGGTGCCGCTGCGTTGAAATAGTGGGAGGCTGCGGCGTGCCCAATTCCGGCTATAAGCGCAAGGCGGATCCACCGGCTTACCGCCAGCAATGCCTGCAAGCACTGGCCCAGACCCTGGCGGATGTCTACAATCTCGAGGACGGTGCCCCGCTGGAGCCCATCAGCGAGGATGATGTACCCGTAGTCTCCATAGAGCTCGAACCGGGTCCATCATTCTTGATGAATTCCTTGGACGCTTTCAGAGAGTTACGGGACACCTTAGACAAAGAGCACGGACCCGATTCCCTCGTATACAAGTCACTGAAACTCAACGTGGATATTGCACATGCTTTTCTCATAGGCTATACGCCAACGAACTTGACCGAAGAAAAACTGCAACATCTCGTCGCTCACATGCACATCTCTGATCACGCGGGAGATATCGCGGCGGGCGGAGCACACGCGAGCGACGTGGTTCCCGGCACTTTCCACGCCTTCCGAGACGATCTGTCTGAACATGCTTACGCGCCGTGGCTCAAACTGGCTATCGAACGCGCCAATGCCCATGACGGCAGCTTCTGTACCGGCACCATCGCCGTCGAGCTTGAGGCGTGCAACAATGTCCTCGACGTCCTATCCTCAGTCAGTCTCGTGCGCCGTTGGGTGTGGCGCCAGTGCCAAGAAATGGCTGGCGAAAAGCAGACCGCCGCTCCGGGAGGTGCCACAACGCTCGAGGGTGCCTTGCTCGTAGTAGATGTCGGCAATTCCACGAAGGAGCTGCTCCGGGGGAAAACGGATGCGGCGGCCGCCGCCTTGCTGCAGAGGACCATGCAAGGCCTATGCACGCTGGTCCACGACAAAGGGGGCTCGGTCATGAGCTTCACGGGAGACGGGTTTATCGCCCTGTTTGAGACAGCTCACTATCTAAAGGACCAAGATGCCGCCCAACATGTTCTGAATGTTCTGGATGGGCTCAAGAGAATCATCACTCGGATTCGCAAAACGAAGGATATCACTTTCCGTGCTGCGCTGCACTGGGGCCACGCTTATGTCCCCACGGCAGGCCCGCTTCGCGGTGAAGTCATCGGACGCGACGTGGTTCTTGTCACGCGCCTTTGTGAAGAGATTGAGCGGATCCATGAGAAGGCCCGGCCACCAAAGAAGCGGGGCATGCTCACTATTGCCACCGAGTCGTTCTACGAGAAGCTTGGCAAGGACGAAATCGGGATTAGACCCTGGTATCTCTGGGGCGAAGACAGCTTCAAGGATTTCGAGCACCGGGCAATCAACTTATACCGGCGAGAGCGACCCGCCTAGCCCCAAGATTGAGCGGTCGCGGTCTTTCCCCTCTCTCTTCGTCGCGGGATGGTCAACGTGAGCAGGTCACCGAACTCCGCTCAGGTTTCCGTATTGTGGAGTATTCGCCAACCCAAGTCAAAGATCCGGACGGCATGGGCGCGCCCCGCGCCCTCGGGCTATCAGAAACTACGGCAAGGCCCAGAGGACGTGCGGTCCCCTATTCCAACACCCTTTCTCAGGATGTAGTATAATAGGGTTAAGCAAACTGAGGAATCCGCGAGGAACCCGATTGCCGAATATCTCGTCGGCATTCCCAGGCTTGAGAGAGGATGGAGCAGGAGACATGGACGCGACCGATGTCGTCCAGCAAGTGGAAACGCACGAACGCGGACGAATTCTGTATGAACGTCACCTGGAAGAAGCCAGGGGCGATGAGATTTACGACCCTCTGAATGATCCCAACATACTGGATGCGCACCCGGAGTATGCCTCTCTGCCGTTCAAGATACGAGGCGCATTGGCCCTCGAAGAATACATGATGCAGGTCCCGATCCGGCTGGCGCCATACCAACTGCTCGCTGGCGACATCCCCATCAATGCCAACGGGCGGGGAAAACGCTTCCTGGATTATCGGACGCCGGACGAAGTGCAAAAGGAAGTTCGCTACAAGAACAACTTTCACTGGGGCGGCCACCACACTCCTGACTACGCCTGGCTCCTGCGGGAAGGGACGTCCGGCCTGGAAGCACGCATGGCCGCCAAATTGAGCGATGGCGCAAACCTTTCGGAGGATCAGCGCACCTACTGGACCAGCCTCGGCATAGCCCTGCGGGCGTTGAACAGGTATGCCCGACGATACGTGGAATTAGCGGACCTCCTCATTGCGGACGAAAGCCTTGACCCGCGGCAGCGCGACGAATACAAACTGATTCGGGAGAACTGCCTTCGGGTTCCCCTTCATCCGGCCGAGACGTTTCATCAAGCAGCCCAAGCCTATTGGTTCTACTACTGTGCCATGTGCCTGGAAACCGATGCGAATGCTTTAGGGCGCTTCGATCGCATCCTCTGGCCTTATCTTCAGCGGGACATTGAGGAAGCACGCATCACCGAGGAACGCGCCCAGGAGATCGTTGACTGTTTCTTCCTCAAATGCGCCGAACGGATACGTTTCGGCCTCAGCCATTTCCGCCAGCCGAACTATCACCTTTGGCATGATGACGTAAACTCCCCCACTTTCGCGAATCACTTCTGGCTCAACGTCGTTGTCGGAGGACGGATCGCTTCCGGCGAAGACGGCACCAACCCCTTAACCTACATGGCCCTGAGAACGGTGCGCCGTTTCCCGACCATTGTGCCCATATTGAGCGCGCGCCTGCACCGCGAGTCGCCTCCGGAATTATTCGAGGAAGTGGCCCGCACCCTCAAAGTGGGCGGCAACTTGCCCAATATCTACAATGACGACGTGCTCGTCCCCGCCAAGACGGCCTTGGGAATGCCCTACGAGGACGCCGCCGAGTATAGCAACGACGGGTGTTGGGAGAACATCACCCCTGGCAAGTGCTTCTTCAACTGGACCGGGGTTCACCTCTTGCAGGTTCTTGAGAAGATGGCCGAGGCCATACTGTCTGAAGCCGAGAACGGCGGTCAGCAGCATCAATACGACGAATTCGAGGGCTTTTTCCAGGACTACCTCGCTCGCGTGAAGGAGCAGGTGACAGTTGAGGTGGAGGATTCATTGCGCTCCGAGGCGCGAAAGCCCAGCCTCAATCGCCGCTTTCTCGAAATACTGACCCACGACTGCATCGAACGGGGCGCAGACCTCAATGGCGGAGGGCCGGTCTATCGCCTGATTCACCCTGTGGTTCACGGCCTGGCCAATGCGGCCGACTCGTTGGTGGCCATCAAGCGAGTCGTTTTCGATGAAAAGCAGCGAGACCTGGTTGGGTTTCTTCGGAGCGTGCGTAACGAATACAAGGATGACGAGCGCCTTGGCCGGCATGTGGTTCACCGCCTTCCCAAATACGGAAATGACAATGATGAGGTGGACGCTATCGCCAGGCGGATCGCCCTCGCTTGCACCGAGCAGGCAAGGGAGTGCTCGGAATCCACGCCGGAATACGTGTATGTTCTTTGCTGCATCGGCACGTTTGAGAACTACATCAACCTGGGGCAGATCGTAGGCGCATCGCCCGACGGCCGCGCGGCAGCCGCCCCCATAGCCAGCAACGCCAATCCGGCCCTGGGCCGGGACCTGGAAGGGCTTGTTCCCCTCGTCCAATCCTATATGAAACTTCCCTTGGCTGAATGTCCCGGCGGAGCGATGCTGGATATCCGAATGTCCGGTGAGGCCGGCGGCGCCGACGCTCGCGACAGTTTAGCCAGGCTCCAGGGATTCATCAGAGCCTTCATCGAGATGGGCGGTAACATGCTCACGATTTCCACGGCAAGCGCGGAGACTCTCCGGCAGGCCCAGAAGGAACCGGAAAAGCACTTGAACCTCCTTGTGCGGCTGGGCGGCTCTCAAGCCATGTTTGTGACGCTCACCCCTGAGCACCAGGAACACATCATCCAGCGAACGGAGTACGGATTGTGAGCAAAGTCAACGTGTCACCGGCTCCCACGGTGACGACCGCGGACGGCACGCCCATGGATCGCAAGGACACCGGAAGAATCGCGCGCCTATTCCGCTATGCCACGCATGATGGTCCGGGCATTCGAATGTTGGTTCTTCTCAAAGGTTGCCCTTTGCGGTGCCCCTGGTGCCACAATCCCGAGGCCCAGAACCACGAGAGGGAACTTATCCACCTCGAAGTGAAATGCGCCGGCTGCGGTCTCTGCAACGATGCCTGCCCCCTGCCCGAGAAAAGCGCATCACATCGGGCGGCCCGCCCAGGCTGTCGCCTCTGCGGACGCTGCGTGGAAGCCTGTCCCTCGGGCGCGCTGCAACTGGTTGGGGAGGATCTGTCCGCGGAGGCCATCGTATCGGTCGCCCAGCGGGACGAACCGTTTTATCGTGCCTCTCGGGGAGGAGTGACCATCTCCGGCGGCGAGCCGCTGGCCCAGCCCCACTTCACCGAAGCGCTCCTTCGCCAACTCGGCGCCCAGGGGATTCACACGGCGATCGAAACCTGCGGCTTCGCCCCGATGGAAACCCTCGTGCGACTGGCTGAGCATGTTGACCTGTGGCTCTACGATGTCAAACACGTGGACTCCGCAAAACACTTGCGATACACCGGCAGGTCATGCGCGCCTATCCTGCAGAATCTGAGTTACCTGCTGGGACGGAATGGCGACGTCATCGTGCGCATCCCCGTGATCCCGGGGTTCAACGACACCGCCGGCGACATGGAGCAGATCGCGACCGTCCTCACCCAGATGGGAGCAAGGCGAGTGGAATTGCTTCCCTTCAACCCCTCGTTTGTCGCAAAATTGCAGATGCTCGGCCGCGCCGTCGAGCGGCAGTATCCCCCCACCCCCCAACCTCCGGAAGAAATAGATTCCCTCCGCCGCATCGTTGCGGCCCACATCAAATGACGTTTGCGATGGCTCAGGTGGACGTTGATGACCCGCACCCCGACGGCCGTCCCTGACCCGCACCTCCGCCGGCCCATTCGCCTCCCTGCATTCGATTACACCTCGCCCGGCGCCTATTTCGTCACCATCTGCACGCACCGCCACCAGTGTTTGTTTGGCGACATTGAGGACGGGACAATGCGGTTGAACCCATTCGGCCAGATTGTCCGCGAGACATGGGATTTGTTGCCGCGACATTACCCCCACGTGGAATTGGATTCATTTGTCGTGATGCCCAACCATGTGCACGCGATCATTGTTATCGTAGGGGCAGGTTTTGAACCTGCCCCCGAATCCGCAGGGTTGACCCGACCGACGGTACGGGCAGGTTTTAAACCTGCCCCCGCACTCGAACCTCCGCGTCTGGCACGGGCGGGTTTGAAACCCGCCCCTACATCCCATGGCCTGTCTGAAATCGTGCGGGGGTTCAAAACATTCTCCGCGCGGCGGTTGAACGAATTGCGCCGCACGCCCGGCGCGCCCGCCTGGCAACGCAACTATTACGAACACATCATCCGCGACGAAACGTCATTGAACCACATCCGTCAATACATTGCGGACAACCCGATCCGCTGGGCTTACGATCGCGAAAACCCCGCGGCGCTCGCTCCGGAGCCGGAGGACGCATGGCGCAGTTGACCCGATGCGCCGCCGAAGAGACCGCCTGGGGCTGGCAAGACACGATGGGCTGGTGCTAGACTGAACCCTGTACACCTGGAGGCAGACTATGTGCGAATTTTGCGTCAAGCACGGAGAAGGCAAGAAATGGTATCTCGAGGCAAAGAACTACGGGGAAGACCTCTGGCATGACCTCAAGCGCAGGCGAATGGTGGCCGACTTCTTCAACAACTTCCAGGAGGACATGTCCCACCGGATGAAGCAACTCGATATACTGCCTCGCGCGCCGAAGTTGGTAGGGGGGTTGGTGAAGGACCTCATCACCAGGCAATACAAGAAGAGGCACTTTGGGCAGGTAGTCCCCCTGGAGGACGTCGAGAGGATTTTCCAGGTGGTGAACTCTGTTGTCCGGGTTCCCTGCGTTTGTCGCAGGCTGACAACCGGAAGAGAGGACCGTTTCTGCTTTGGAGTGAGCGTGGGCAGTCAAGAGGGACTCATTGGAGAAGTGGTGGACCCAAGTTACTGGGAAGGGCCGGACGGCAAGGGCCTGGAGCGCCTCGACAAACCCGCTGCCCTGGAGATGATGCAGGACTTCGAGAAGGACGGCCTGTTTCACTCGATCTGGACGTTCGTTACGCCCTTTATCGGCGGCATCTGCAATTGCGACCGCTCGGATTGCCTGGCCATGAGGACAACGATATCGTCAGGCGTGAAGGTGATGTTCAAAGCGGAATACGTGGCGGACGTGGACTGGGACAAGTGCAGCGGCTGCCGTTCCTGCATGCGGGTCTGCCAGTTCGGCGCCATCGGCTACAGCGCAGGGGCGAAGAAGGCAAAGGTTGACATGCACTACTGCTATGGCTGCGGGATTTGCCGGTCCGTCTGCAAGAATGACGCCATCACCCTCCAGGACAGATCCGCCGTCCCCGCCGTGGCGAATGACTGGTAAGCGCGCATGTTTCCCAGCCTGCCGGTCCAGTTGTAGGGGCACGGCAGCCCACTTCGCCGAAGTAGCTTCGGCTACGAAGGCTGAATGCCATGCCCTCTTGCTCGTTGCTGGTTAGGGTTGTAGGGGCGACTCGGTTTATGGTGAGCGAAGCTTGCCCTGCTCGCCCTGAGCAAGGCCGAAGGGAGTGTGTCGAACGGGTCTAACCATGAGTCGCCCTCTGCTCTTGAAACGGGTTCAAGTCATATTAGGAGGTAACAATGGCTGCAAAGAAAGTCCTTATGCTGGTTGGGGATTTCGTAGATGACTACGATGCGATCCTCCCTATCGTGGTCTTGGAGGTCGCGGGTCACACGGTTCACGCGGTCTGCCCCGGCAAGAAAGCCGGCGAACTTGTCCGCACCGCCATCCACGAGTTCGAAGGCGACCAAATCTACACCGAGAAGCGAGGCATGAACCTCCCTCTCAACGCCACCTTCGATGAAATCAATGCCGAAGATTACGACGGGCTGGTCATTCCGGGCGGACGTTCGCCGGAATACGTCCGCATGAACGAAAGGGTGCTGGAAATTGCCCGCCACTTCGCCGAGGCCAACAAGCCCATCGCCTCGATATGCCATGGACAGCAACTGTTGGCCGCGGCCGGCGTCCTCAAGGGAAGGCGTTGCACGGCCAACCCCAACATGAAGCCGGACCTGCTCCAGTATGGCGTCAAGTGGCAGGAAGTCAACGAAGCCCGCTCCAACGTCTGCCTTGACGGCAACCTCGTCACCGCCGTCATGCAGCCCGGCCACGTCGAATGGCTTCGCAACTTCCTCGAACTCCTGGGGAGCAAGATAGAGACGTAAATACTGCCCCGTATTGGCATCCGCGTCGCCCGGCGTTGTATAATCACTCCCAAGGGGCGGAGGCGTCCTAGCCAGGCCCGGCCGACCAGCCTCGGGCTTGCGCAGGACGGGATTTCCTTGGGAGGTCGCAGATGACCCTCGTGGAGCGTCAAAAGAACGTCCAAAGCCTGCTCGAGAATCTGAGAGGCCTCAAGCCGCTCAAGAACCTGTTCTGGTCTGAACTGAACTACGACCGCGTCAATCAGCCCCTCTCCCGCCGCGGCTGGACCGACCCCGCCGCCACTGCCCTCGCGGACGATCCCCTCCTCTTCGCCGCTGGAGGCCAGGATGGCAGCTTCCATGTCATTTACGCCCGCCTGGCATCGGATGGTCTGCCCTTGGGCCAAGAACGCCCAGTCGTATCCCACCTTCTTAGGGACCACGACCACGCGCTCTTCGTTTTCTCCAACGCCACCCAGGATCGCTGGCACTTTGTAAACGTCAAGCACGCTGACGACCCAGCACGGCGTCGCCTATTCCGGCGTATCACCGTGGGCCCGGGCGAACGCCTCCGCACCGCCTCAGAGCGGATGGCGATGCTTGACGTGGAGCAGGGAATCTCGCCCCTGGCAATTCAGGCACACCACGACGAGGCCTTCGATGTCGAGAAGGTCACCGACGCCTTCTTCAAAGAGTATCACAAGCGTTTCCGGGAGCTGGAGGGGGAACTGGAGCGACAGACCGGCGACAGAAAATGGGCCCACGATTATGCACTCCAGTTCCTCAACCGCGTTATGTTCCTCTATTTCGTGCAGCGGAAGCGCTGGCTGGGTGATGACCGTGAATTCCTGGGAAGTTACTGGAAGGCCTACCAGAACTCGGGCCGCCCGGCGGATACTTTCGTAGGCCAATGGCTTTCCGCGCTCTTCTTCGAGGCGTTCAACAACATCCGGGCCGGAAAACGCATTGACCGCCCGTGGCTGCCCCCGGAGATGCAGCGGATTCTGCTCGACGCGCCCTACCTCAACGGCGGACTCTTCCTCGAGAACAAACTGGACACCCAATGCCAGGCCACGATCCCCGATGCCCTGTTTGGGGAGACCTTCGACTTCCTCCAGGGCTACAACTTCACCATCGAGGAGAGCACCCCACTCGACCAGGAGGTGGCGGTTGACCCCGAGATGATCGGCATGGTGTATGAGACCCTGGTGAACGTCTCCGACCAGGTGGATGAGCGGGGCCAGGCCGGCATCTTCTATACCCCGAGGATCGAGATTGACCTGATGTGCCGCCTCGCCCTCGTTGACTGGCTGAACAACCGCCTCACCGTAGGGGCAGGTTTGAAACCTGCCCCCGCCAATGCCGCCCCCGTAGGGGCGGTTCGCGAACCGCCCCTACAGCCCCTCCTTTATGACCTCGTCTTTGCCCAGGAGGAGGCGGAGAAGGCGGCAGCGGATGAGGCCGTGGCCCGCGAAAACCTCTGGCCGCAACTGGACGCGCTCCTGCGCGAAATCACGGTCTGCGACCCCGCCGTTGGCAGCGGCTCCTTCCTGGTGGGGATGCTCCATGTCCTGGCCGACCTATCCCGACGGGCGAATCGGCAGTTGCCGAGCGAGCCGGAGACTGATTACGAGATAAAGAAGCGCATTATCGGCCAGAGCCTGTATGGCGTGGACGTGAAGGAGTGGGCCGTCCACGTCGCTGAGCTGCGCCTCTGGCTTCAGTTGGCCATTGATACCGAACTGGAAGACTGGGAAGCCCATGCCCGCCCCTTGCTCCCCAACCTCTCCTTCAAAGTCCGCCCCGGCGACAGCCTCGTCCAGGAGGTCGGCGGCGTAGTTTTCAGCCTGGGAGAAGCCAGGGAGCACCTCTCGCCGGTTCTCAAGGGAAAGTTGACCCGTCTGCGCGGTGAAAAGCGCAAGTTCTACGACAACGAGGACGACCGCCTCTACAAGACCGAAGCCGATCTTCGCCAGGCGGAATACAAACTCTTCCTCGAGATCCTCCAGGGCCGGGCCGCTGCCCTCCAAAAAGCCATCGAAAACCTCGACGCCCGCATCACTACCGCTGAACTCCCCGTCCCCACCCTCCCCGGCAACGAC
>Ga0315288_10012516_pt1 | contig 10660 bp, 5 predicted proteins | sample YL17G11_20_MG_FD_203454 | JGI IMG/M metagenome (GOLD analysis project Ga0315288, IMG submission 203454) | Sediment microbial communities from Yellowstone Lake, YNP, Wyoming, USA - YL17G11_20 | ecosystem: Environmental > Aquatic > Freshwater > Lake > Sediment | place: USA: Wyoming | collected...
CTGTGCCCATCGTGGCATTTTCGCCGAGGGACAAATAACAATCTCGAATACTGATAGAAAAGGAGACTCCCATGAAAAACAACCACAAAATATTCTGGGGTATGCTGATCCTGTTCCTGACGGCTGCACTTTTGTTGACCGCCGCTGCGCCGCGCCAGGCGGATGACCCCAACCCGCCCGACCACGTGGTCAAACTCATCTTCATCCACCATTCCACCGGGGAGAACTGGCTGCGCGACGACTACGGCGGGCTGGGCCAGGCGCTGGCCGACAACAACTATTTCGTCAGCGATACGAACTACTCCTGGGGACCGGATTCCATCGGCGACCGCACCGATATCCCGAACTGGACGGAATGGTTCACCAGCGCCAACACGCCCACCTACATGGATGCGCTTTTTAACGAGAGCGGGCAGAACTCCGAATACACGCGCCTGCCTAATGACCCCGGAGGCGAGAACCAGATCTTCGTGTTCAAGTCGTGCTTCCCGAACTCGGACCTGGGCGGGAATCCGGACGATCCCCCCGGCACGTACGAAGATATGACCGTCAGTGGCGCGAAGTATGTCTACAACCAGATCCTGCAATACTTCGCTAGCCGCCAGGATAAGCTCTTCGTCGTCATCACCGCCCCGCCGTTGCGAAAGGCAGATACTTCTACCGAGAACGCAACCAATGCGCGCGCCTTCAACGATTGGCTGGTCAATGACTGGTTGCGGGAGAACAACTATCCTTACAACAACGTGGCCGTCTTTGATTTTTACAATGTGCTGACCGGCCCTGATAACCATCATCGTTTCGTCAACGGGCAGATCGAACACATATATAAACCAGGAATGAACACCTCCCATTACCCTACCGAAGACAGCCATCCATCGGCCAAAGGCAGCCAAAAGGCCACAGAAGAATTCATCCCGTTGTTGAACATTTTCTACAACCGCTGGGTCTCCTCCGAGATCTCGAACCTGCCACCCGCGACCTTATCTGCGCCCACAGCCGGGAGCGGATCCTCGCCTGAACCTGGCGTGGCCGGCGTCCCGCTACCGCCGGAGACCGTACTAACGATTGACGATTTCGAAGGAGGTGCCTCTGATTGGAAGGCAAACTGGGATGCATCCACCAGCACGACCATCACCTGCGCGATCGAGCAAGGGACAGGCAGTCAGGGATCCGTCTCGCTGCGGATTGACTTCTCCATTGCTCCCGGCAGCTGGGGGACCTGTGCCCTATCGTTTGACACTCCCCAGGACTGGAGTTCCGGCGAGTGGCTTGCTTTCGATGTGCACTCTGAACAATCGGGCCTGCCTTTCAATGTGATCATAATCGGCGGGAAGCCAGACGCCGAGGAGACTTATATCCAGTATAGGGAAACGCCCGTGGAATACCCCGAAGGGTATATCCCGTTAACATCCTCGTGGGGCGAACTCCTGCGGGCAGACTGGGAAACGAATGCCGGATCGCCGTTTGAACAACCCGGACAAGTTCTTGGCTTGGCCTTTGGGTTTGATGGGGGTCAGGATACGCCTTACACCGGCACCATCTGGATAGATAATATTACACTTCAGAAAAGTCCGAGCTATGAGGGGGGTGGAAATCCAACTGAGGGAGGTGGAAATCCACCTGAGGAGGGTGGAAATCCACCTAAAAGCAACCTGCCCTGCCTGGGAGGCGCGCTCCTGCCGCTGGTGCTGGCCGGAATGGCCTGGATCATCCGCAGAAAGTAAAAGAATGGAAGTGGATATGAAACATGCCCTTTCGATCATTGGGTGCGTGGCGGCGATTACCCTGGCAGCCTGCAACCTGCCCGGCAAAGCACCGGCAAGCCCTACCCCTGTTGATGAATCGCTAGCAGCGACTGCTTCCCCGAGCGCTGTGTCGATCTCCGAGGATGTGGTTGACCCGGTGAACCTGGAATATCTGGGTGCGTTCCGCCTGCCCGAAGGAGGTGAGCGACCATACACTTATGCCTACGGCGGCAACGCCATGACCTTCAATCCGGAAGGAGACCCTTCCGGGTCGAACGATGGCTTTCCAGGCTCGCTCTTCATCACCGGTCACGACCGCCTGCCTTACGGCGAATTGACAAACGGCAGCCAGGTGGCTGAGGTCAGCATCCCCGCACCGGTCAATGTCAGGGATATGGCTGCCCTCAGCCGGGCTGAGTTCCTACAGGATTTCCAGGATGTGACCGCTGGGCACTTCATCGGCATAGAAGAAATTGTCCGCATTGGAATGTTATACCTGGACAACCCGGTCACCGGCCCTCTCATTCACATCGCCTGGGGAGAGCACATCCAGCCTGACCCAACCGTCCCAACGCACGGCTGGTTCAACACGGATCTGTCGCATCCGGATTTCCAGGGTGAATGGTTCATCGCCGGCCAATCCTGGTACAGCGTCAATGATTACATATTCGAAATCCCGGCTGCCTGGGCAGATACATATGCAAGCGGCCGTTACCTGGCGACTGGTCGCTTCAAGGACGGCGGCTGGTCGGGCATGGGGCCGGTGGTGATCGCTTACCGCTCGTGGGATGAGAACGGCAATCCCCCACCTGCGGGCACTCAGCTTGAATCAACGACATTGCTGCACTATGCCTCCTCGACCGAAACGGATAACCTCGAGCGCTGCCTTTCCGGCTACCAGCACGCGGATGAATGGAATGGTGGTGCCTGGCTCACCACCGCAACCGGTCAATCGGCAGTGATGTTCGCTGGAACGAAATCCATCGGGACGAAATATTGGTATGGTTATATCAACCCAGCTGGCGCACAATATCCCTGCGTGGACGAGGATGTGACCGATTTCCTGACGTGCCGGATGGTGGATGGCTCTCCCTGTCCCCCGCAGGATTTTATCGAATGCTCTGGTCATAACGATTATCGCGGCTGGTGGACGACGCAATGGACCTCGCAATTCATCTTCTACAATCCAGCTGACCTGGCGCGCGTCGCTGCGGGTGAAATGGCTCCCTGGGAACCCCAACCATACGCAGTTCTGGATATTAATAAGTATCTATTCCTCAATCCATCCGGTGTCGAAACCGAAATGCTTGGAACGGGAGACCAGCGCCGCTACCGCATCGGTGACGTGGCCTATGACCGCGCCTATGGCCTGTTATATGTGCTGGAATTGTACGCCGATGAAGCCGCCCCCGTCGTGCACGTCTGGCGGGTGAGGTGATTCGAATTCACAATATAGAGAAGAGAATTTAAAATACCAAAACCTGGCTGTCGGTCACTCGCATTGCGATCTGTCTCATAATCGTAGTCTGTAAAGGAGCTCGCCAACCGCACAGGACGCTGGATGTGTGTCGAGACCTAGGTTTCCCTGCCTTCGTACTGGAACGCTCTCCGTTAGTGCTGCGCGACATTGAACTCATCAAAGCCATCAATGCCGCATATGCCGCCGTCCAACAAGAAGGCTTGGCTTTTTCATGCCGTCTGATGTATTCTATAATCGCCTGTTGCGCTAGCAAATCGAGTTCTCGCTCTAACCAAGAGGAGAAGTCATGAAAATCCTTCACGTTGTCTCATCTGCCTCTGGAAAAGGAGCCTAAGATGAACTTTATCTTACGGATCGTCGGAATCATGGGCATTTTGGCTGCCCTGGTTGTCCCCGCCTCGCCAACCCACTCCCTACATACGGATGATCCCTACGTTGACTGGGTGGTCAGTTTCACGCCGGGCAATCCAGCGAGCACATGCTGCAACAATTCCGATGCCATCCTTGGACCGCCGGACTTCAACGCCGATGCGCTCTCCGGATTCCTCAGCCTGGGGGTGGGTGGATCCGTTACGGCCGAATTTGTAGATAACCTTGCCTTAGATGGCCCCGGAGCGGACATTGATATCATCGGCGATCCGGCGAACGATGAGCAGGTGAGAGTGGAGGTCAGCACCGACGGCACGACCTACAAGTCGTTTGGATTGGTCGGCGAACGTGTGCAGATCGATTTGGCCGCGGTAGGGTTGGATTCTGCCCGCTTCGTGCGGATCACCGACGATGGGAACGAACCCTTAAGGGGAGTCTCCCCGGGTGCAGAAGTGGATGCTATCCAGGCGTTGAATTCCACATCACCTGCCACCAGCCCGTCTGCGTCTACTGCACTCGCGGCTGCTACTGCCACCCATCCCGCCCCTGTCAGCCTGACCTGGGTGCGCACCGGCGGACCGCTGGGGGGTCTCGGTTACGACATCCGCATGCGGCCCGACAACCCGGATGTCATGTTCGTCACAGACGCCTTTGCGGGTGTGCATAAGAGCACGGATGGCGGCCAGACCTGGGTCCCGGCGAACCAGGGCATCACCGGTCGCCAGGGAGAATCGAACGATGCCATCCCGGTATTTTGTCTGACGATTGACCCGAACAACTACGATATCGTCTGGGCTGGGCTGCAGTACCTTGGGCAGCTGTACCGGTCAGCGGACGGGGGACAGACCTGGGAAAAGCGAGTCACAGGTATCATCGGAGGGGATGGGCTCTCTTTTCGCGGGATTAGCGTTGAACCGGGTAACTCGAATATCGTCTACGCTGCCGGCGAAATCAGCTCGTGGAATTGGGCCGGAAAGAGGTTACCAGGGCTCGGATTCGACCTGACCAAGGGTGTACTCTATAAAAGCACCGACGGTGGCTTGCACTGGACTGCTATATGGCGGGGGGATAACCTTGCCCGTTACATCTGGATTGATCCTGCCAACGTCGAGACACTTTATCTGTCCACAGGTATCTTCGACCGGGAGGCGGCCAATTCCAATCCCCAGTCGAAAACCCCCGGTGGAGAGGGAGTCCTCAAATCAACCGACGGCGGCAAGACCTGGAACCAAATCAACGAGGGACTGAGAAACCTGTACATTGGCTCCCTGTTCATGCATCCGACCAACCCGAACATCCTGCTGGCAGGTGCGGGGAACAATTCCTACCTCGAAGGCAGTGGCGCCTACCTGACGACGGATGGTGGCGCCCATTGGCAACTTGTGCTGGACACCACATCTATTGCAGTTACTTCAGTCGAATTTTCGACAAACAATCCAAAAATCGCCTACGCAGGTGGGCACGACATCTTCGCAGTCAGCATGGACGGTGGACAAACATGGCAGCGACGAGAACACAGTAATGGGCGCTGGGGACCGCTGGGCATCATTCCTGGTTTCCCGATCGACTTCCAGGTCGACCCGCGCAACCCACAACGCATCTTTTCTAACAACTACGGCGGCGGCAACTTCTTGTCTGAAGATGGGGGAAATACATGGATATCCGCCAGCACTGGTTACACCGGCGCCGATCTACGATCGCTGAGCGTTCATCCGGACTACCCTTCCATTACCTACACCAATGGACGTAGCGGACCCTTTATGAGTCTGGATGCAGGTATCCACTGGCAGGGCATCAATCCTGAGAACCTTGGAGCCATCATTGAAGGTTCTCAGATCAGCCTCGACCCCTCGAATCCGCAGCATGTCTTGATGACAGAGTCCAACCGGGTTCTGATTTATTGGAGCGACGACGGCGGCATTACCTGGAAGGAATCCACTACAGACATGGCTGATATCACCCCAATATACGGTGGGAGTTTCACCGGTGGCGTCGAAGCACTGGCTTATGCACCCTCCCTACCCAACCGGGTGTACGCCGTGTTCGGCAATAATGGTTGCAAAGGTTTAGGCACGGCCTGCGACGACCCTCAACCTGCCTCAACCGTTGCGGTCTCAAACGACGGCGGGCGTTCATGGACCCACCTTACCAGTACACCTCATGACACCATGCCGGGGACGGCAGTGATTGTGCATCCAAGCGATGCCGACCGTGCGTGGATCGCCTTGCCGAACTTCGGAGTCTTCAAGACTTCGGATGGTAGTGCGACCTGGCAGTCAGCTTCCCAGGGGCTTGGTTCGGCAAAGGTGATATCACTCGCAATTGATGCCTCAAATGCAGACATCCTATATGCCGGCACACTTGCCCAGGGAGTTTATAAAAGCTTGGACGGTGGGGGGACATGGCGGTGGAGCGGCAGTGGTATGGATCCTAACGAACCTGTTTTCACCATCGCCATCGATCCGGTGCACACTAATGTGGTGTACGCCGGCAGCCTGCGCAGCGGCGTTTTCCGAAGCGAGAATGGCGGCCAGACGTGGGTGAAAATCAATAACGGGTTGCGCACACGCTCGGTGCACGACCTGGCAATTTCAGCAGATGGGGGTACCCTGTATGCCGGCACGCGCGGCGAGGGCGTCTTCCGCCTTGACCTGAATGGCCAGCCGCCCGAGCCCGCACCGTCCCCGACCTCCATCCCGACCACTACACCCGCCCCGACCGTGGTCCCGCCGTCGGGCGCGGCCTCGCCCACGCCGGAACCGACTGGCAAGCCAGGCATCTGCGGCAGTGCATTGATCCTACCTCTTGTCATGTTTGGCTTATGGTTGTTTCGGCGCAGATATTGATATTTCATTTGGTCGACACTATTCAGGTCCTTATGCACGAAAGGAGTGAACTGTGAACACCAAGACTCTCTCTCGAATGATTGTATTCTCCGTGTTTCTCGGCTTTGCATTGATGCCATTTCCCTCGCCGCAAGCCCAGGAAGGCGGATTTAGCGAGGCTTTTGCTGACCCTTCTCTGCCCGGCTGGGAGCGCTCGCCAAATGCAACAGTTGGGAATGGCGTATTACGTATTGAATCTGGCGGCTTCGCCTTCCGCCCTGGACAGTGGGATAATTTTACCCTGACACTGAAAGTCAGGCACTCCGGCGAAGGGACATTGGTGATCGCTTACCGTCCCACCGATGCTGGAGAATATGCCCTATACCTCGGTACGAATCCTGTGACCTTACTGCGCTCAGGAAGTGAACTGGCAAAAGCCCAGATTCCCTTTCCATCCGGTGCGTGGATGCAGGTTGGCATCACGATGACCGGCGGTGCTCATATCATCACATTGGACGGAAAAACCATATTGACGGTCACCGATCCGAATCCATTGCCCGCTGGAGGTTTGTTCCTGCGCGTCGAGGGCGAGGCGGTTGGGGAGTTTGATGATGTGACATTAACAGTCGCAGGCGCAGGGTCCGGCTCTGAACCGACTTCCGCTTCTCCCGCGAGCGGCGTAGCCGCTTATCAGGCCGGTTCGTGGATCAGATTTGGTGGCCCTCCTGGCGGTCTGGGCTACGACATCCGCATGCGGCCAGATAACCCCGATATCATGTATGTCACCGATGCCTTTTCCGGTATTCATAAGAGCGTTGACGGAGGTCATGCTTGGTTCAATATCAGTGATGAAATTGTCAAGCTTCATGGATTCGCTAATATCTTTTGTGCCACAATTGATCTTCACGACTACAACAGCGTGTGGGCTGGTTCCCAGTTTTCTGGCCACATCTATCTCAGCGCCGATGAGGGCAAGACCTGGGAAGTGCGCGATAGCGGCATCGTCAAAGGCCCTGAATGGCGCAGCGTGCGCGGCATCACGATCGATCCCTCCAATCCCAACATCGTTTACGCAGGAGTGGAAGTAGGCTCCAGCAACCAACAATGGCCTTCCTTCATCACAACCGGCGAGGTGTACAAGAGCACCGATCGCGGTCTGACCTGGCAGCGTATCTGGCAGGGAGATAACCTGGCGCGATATGTCTGGGTGGATCCTCGCGACTCGAACCGTCTGTATGTGTCCACTGGCATTTTCGACCGCACAGCCAACAATTACAATCTTGAAAAGGGTGACCCTGGAGGAGTAGGTGTTGTACGCAGTACAGACGGTGGAAGGACCTGGGAGGCCTTGGGCAAGGATCGCGGATTACGTGCTCTTTACATCCCCAGCCTGTTCATGCACCCCGAAAACCCGGATATCCTGATCGCGGCTGCCATTGATCCAGGCTCTTCTCCCGATGGCTTCCGCTTCCCAGCTGCAGATCCCACCGCGCCGGGAGTCTACGTGACCCGCAATGGCGGTGATACCTGGGAACAGGTTTTGCAGGGTGAGGTCCAGGCGGTGGAAATCGCGATTTCGAATCCCGATATATGGTATGCCGCGGGTGAAAACATAATCTGGCGCAGCGACGATACCGGACAGACCTGGGTACAATATAAGCTTGAGTCAAGCGAAATGAAGGCTGGACTACCGATTGACTTGCAAGTGGATCCCCGCGACCCCTATCGAATCTTTGACAACAACTACGGAGGCGGCAATTTCCTAAGCGAAAACGGCGGACAGACTTGGGTGGACGCCAGCCAGGGATATACCGGCGCGGAGGTAGGAAGCATAGTGATCGCACCCGGCGCCGGATGGGTGGTCTATGCCGGCGCGCAGCCGGGCGGGTTCGTCAGCCGGGATGGCGGCCAGACCTGGCACGGGTTCGGATCCGTCGCTGCAGCGAACCTCTCCTATCCATTCGGTGCTTCCTACGGCCTATTGGGCAGCGACATCCGCGGCAATGTATACCACAGCCTGGATGAAGGTGTCACATGGACGATAACCCAGATTCTCGACATCCCGGAGGAGTTTGCGGCCGGTCGGATCCCCACCGAGATAGTCTCCTTGCGGTCCATGGCTTCCGCGCCGGGAGACCCACAGGTCGTGTACACCGGTTTCAGTCACGACCGCTGCCCCAGAGGCATCTGGTTCAATTGTGCCACTCCCATGCCCGGGTTCTTCCGTTCGAGCGATGGCGGTTATACGTGGCAACGAGCGGCGGATGTCCCTTGGGAAGGCGCGCTATTGCGCCTCGCCGTTCACCCAACTCAAAGCCAGTTGATCTACGCGGCCACGGGAGTGGGCCTGTATCGGAGTCAGGATGGTGGGGATACCTGGCAATTTCTGGATGCGTTGAGTTTATCCCTTATTGCAGTCCCTCAACGCGACCTGGATGCTCCCACGATCGCCCCCATCGTGATGGATGTCCTGCTTGACCCCTTCGATTCTAACATTGTGTATGCCGCCACTCCGTTTGCCGGCGTATGGAAGAGTACGAATGGCGGTGAGACCTGGATGCAGGCCTCAGCAGGCATGGATCCGAACGAACCGGTGATGGACCTCGAACCTGATCCGAACCGCCAGGGAGTGTTCTATGCCGCTTCAGATGCATCGGGTGTATTCGTCACGACGGATGGTGGGGAGATGTGGCAGAATATCGGCAGCGATGTATTCTTTCTGAAGAGAGTAAAAACCCTCGCTTTGAACGAGGATGGCAATGTTCTTTACGCAGGCTCTTACCTCTCCGGCGTTTACCGGCTGGGCATACCAGCCGGCGAGCCACCTATGGCAGCGCCGACGCCGATCTCCATCCCGACCACGCCCGCGCCGACCGTGGTCCCGCCGCTGGGCGCGGCCTCGCCCACGCCAACCTCAGCCGCCAAACCCGGCATCTGCGGCGGCGCCATCCTGCTGCCCCTGGTTTTCCTCGGACTGGTCTCGCTTTGGAGGCAGAGGTAAGGGATAAGCTCTGACAAGGAGATTGAGAAGATGAGATATTTCTTGATTCTTCCAGGAATAGCGCTAATCTTGGCTACCTTGCTCGTCGCCTGCGCGCCGGTCGCTACTACTCTGCCATCTGCCAGCCCTACGCCTCTGCCTCCAACAGCCTCGTCCCTGCCTGTGACGGTGATTCCACCAACCGGCGTTGCCATCACCGGCACCGTTCTCGATCTTCAAGGCGCGCCTCTCTCCGTTGCAACCGTCCGTATTCAAGCGACCACCAACCAGACACTCACCGATGACGAAGGCCGTTTCGTACTGGTCAGCCTGGAGGAGGGTGTGCCGGTCACCGTCAGCGCGTGGGCGGATGGCTATTACTGCGCCAAAGTCGAAGAAGTGACGCCGCCAGCCAGCGGCATCAAGTTCACCATGCGCCTCGTCCAGACCAACGATAACCCGAATTACCAGTGGATTCCACCCACTGGTGAAAATTCCTGCTACTCATGCAAACCCGGCGTGACCCAGGTCTGGCTGGATAATGACGCGCACGGGAAATCTGCCACCAACATCCGTTTCCTCACGATGTACAACGGCACAGATGTGAATGGAAATAAGAGTCCACTCACGCGCTACGGCTTCAGCCGCGATTATGGGCGCATCCCACTGCGGCCGGACTCTAGCCAGCCCTATTATGGCCCTGGCTATAAACTGGATTTCCTGGATACCACCGGCAACTGCGCCGCCTGTCACACCCCCGGCGCGGCGATTGATGAGCCTTATGGTACGGATCCGAACATGGTCAGCGGCGTGGACAAATTCGGCGTCCATTGTGACTACTGCCACAAGATTGCCGATGTCAAACTAAATCCTGCCACCGGCCTGCCATTTCCGAACATGCCCGGCATACTCTCGCAGGATATCCGCCGTCCCTTCCCCGAGGACCCGGACCGCTACCAGATTTTCTTCGCCACCTTCGACGATGACAACGTGCCGATGGAAGATACTTATCTGCCGCTCATCAAAGAAAGCAAGTGGTGCGCCCCTTGTCACTTCGGCGTCTTCTGGGACACAGTGGTCTACAACTCCTTCGGTGAGTGGCTGGCGAGTCCCTACAGCGACCCGGAAACCGGAAAGACTTGTCAGCAATGTCACATGCCCGCACCGACCATGCTGAATGACCAACCGATGACGAATGTCGCGCCAGGCAAGAGTGGCGTGGAACGCGACCCGCTGACCATCCCCGCCCACACCTTCCCCG